>Ga0105052_10003947_pt1 | contig 16660 bp, 14 predicted proteins | sample FRY03_FD_78094 | JGI IMG/M metagenome (GOLD analysis project Ga0105052, IMG submission 78094) | Freshwater microbial communities from Lake Fryxell liftoff mats and glacier meltwater in Antarctica - FRY-03 | ecosystem: Environmental > Aquatic > Freshwater > Ice > Glacier meltwater ... | reverse complement strand
CTGCTGGCCCAGACCCAGGCGGTGCGTATCTGCAGCGACACGCGCACGCTGCGCACCACGCGCGGCAACCTGCGCTACGACCGGCTGGTGTTGGCCCATGGCGCGCGCGCCGCCGTGCCCGCCAGCCTGCCGCCCGAGCTGTGCTGGCGTGTTAACCACCTGGCGGCCTACCAAAAACTGCGGGCTGCGCTGGGCGATGTGTCACAAGTTGGTCCGCGCGATGTGCTCATCGTCGGCGCTGGCCTGATTGGCAGCGAGCTGGCCAACGACCTGGCGCTCGGCGGCCACCGCATCACCCTGCTCGACACCCAGCCCCAGCCGCTGGCGCGCTGGCAGATTGAGCGGGCGGGGGCGCAGCTGTTGGAAGCGTGGAAAGCCCTGGCAATTCGCTTTGTGGGTGGCGTTCAGGTGAGCAGCCTGGAGAAGGTGGGACCGCGCTACCGCATAACCACCGCAGACGGCCAGCGCTTCGTGGCCGATCAGGTGATCGCCGCTGCCGGCCTCGCCACGCCCTCGCGGCTGGCGCAGAGCGCTGCCCTGGCGTGGGACCAGGGCATTGCCGTGGACGCAGCCACGCTGCGCACCAGCGACGAGCGCATCCACGCGCTGGGTGACTGCATCACGGTCAACGGCCAGGCCAGCCGCTACATCGAACCCATCGCCCGCCAGGCCCGCGCCATTGCTGCGGTGATTTGCGGTACCGCCTCCACGCCCTACGAACCGCGTGCGGCCACGGTGCGCGTCAAAACCACCTCGCACCCGATGACGCTGCACTGAACACTTTCTGCGCAAAGACCCAAGACCTAAGACCCAAGACCCAAGGCGTATGGCGTATTGCGGATGGCGGATGGCAGATTGCCCCTGACTGCGCCACCGCCGAAAGTGCCGGCTGACAAAGGTGGTGGTTCTCCCAAGCCCAGCGCCGCCTCGTACCGCTGCGCCAAAAAGACCCAGCGTGCGGTACGCTGCTCTGAGCAGGGTCACACGCCCAGGTAGCGCCCAGGTCGGTGGTTGAGCGTGAGGATGGCGCCGATGGCCACAGCGCCCACCAGCGATTGCAGCACGCGCTGTGGCGCCACCGTGGCCAGCGCAGCAAGCACCACCACCACATCCACCGCCATCTGGACATGGCCCGCCCGCAGGCCGCGGCTCTGTTGCAGCCACTGGGCCACGATGTTGACGCCGCCCACGCTGGCCTGGTGGCGCAACAAGGCCAGCAGCCCAAAGCCAATGAGAAAACCCCCGAGCACCGAAGCCACCCACGGGTCGAGCAGCTCAAAGCGCACAACATAGGGTGCCAAAGCGGTGAACAGCGAAACCAGCACCACTGCAAACAAACTCTTGATCGTGAACGTTGCCCCCAAGCACCGCCAAGAGAGCCCGAAAAACGGCAGACTGAACAGGAAGAAGCACAGGGCCAGGTTCCACCCGGTGGCATAGCTCACCAGAAAAGCCACACCCGCCACACCGCCCGTGAGCAGCCCGGCGTGGGCAAACATGACCATGCCCAGGGCCACGAAAAGCGACCCCGCCACCAAGGCGTGACCATCGTCGAGCCATGAGTGAGACAGACGAATGGGTGCTGGGGTGGTCATGTCAAAACACAAGCACATTGCGTGCCTTGCTCAGCGTCAGGCAGTCTCCCAAGCGGCCATTTGGCGGCTGGCGCGGCAGTGAAGCGTCACAGCCCGAGCGCGCTCAGGCTGGCGTGGCCATCGGGGCGGCGGCCCAGTGGCCAGTGAAACAGGCGCTCAGTGTGAAGAATGGGCTGGTCGTTGATGCTGGCGTGGCGCTGTTCCATGCTGCCCAGCGTGTTGAACAGCCAGTTCTCGTTGCCGTGTGAGCGAAACCACTGGCCGGCGCTGTCGTGCCACTCGTAGACAAAACGCACCGCTATGCGTGCACCCCCAAATGCCCAGACTTCCTTGATCAGCCGGTAGTCAAATTCCCGGCTCCACTTGCGCACCAGAAAGGCATGCACCTGCTCATGCCCCACCGGAAACTCGGTGCGGTTGCGCCAGCGCGTGTCCTCTGTGTAGACCTTCACCACCCGGTCCGGGTCGCGCGAATTCCACGCGTCTTCTGCCAGGCGCACCTTGTGCGCAGCGGTCTCGGCGGTGAATGGTGGCAGGGGCGGGCGCGGCTCCATCAATACGACTTGTAGGGCAGAAATTTGCCCGACATCACGATGTTCACCCGATCTCCGTTTGGGTCGGCTTGGCGCTGCATGTCCATCTTGAAGTCAATCGCGCTCATGATGCCGTCACCAAACTCTTCGTGGATCAGCTCCTTGAAGGTGGTGCCGTACACGCTTACCAGTTCGTAGAAGCGGTAAATGAGTGGATCGGTGGGTACCGAGGTGGGCAGCGACCCTTTGTAGGGCACCACCTGCAGCCACTTCTGTTCGTCGGCAGAGAGGCCGAAGATCCCGCCCAGCACCTCGGCCTGGGCAGGCGTGGCTGTCATCTGGCCCAGACACAGGGCTGTTGTCCATTCCTTGGATTGGCCCACTTTGGTGGCCACGTCGGCCCATTGCAGGCCCTTGGTGACCTTGGTGGTGATGATTTTTTCGGTGACTTCGAGTCTGCTCATGGTGTTGCTTTGTTGTGGTGAAAGAGAGCGGAAGAAAAAACTGATGGCGCACGCCAGGGCAGGGCAGAGCAGGCCAGGGCGCCGCAGGACCGGCTTCGCCGGGCCGCCAGCACAGACGCCTTGCGGGCGATGCGCGCAGCGCGCTGGGGTGGTCAACCAGCCTTTGCGCGGGACACAAGGAAATCCACGATGTGGTTGCGCATGTCGTAGTAGCCATCCAGGTGGTGCAGCTGCGAGCGGGTGCGGCCACGCGGGAGTTGGTTCACCACCACCTCGGCCATGCCGCCGGGGGCGTAGCCACCGCCTTCAAGCTCCTGGCCGTTGGTCATGAGCAGAATGCGATCGGCCAGCAAAATGGCTTCGTCCACATCGTGCGTGATCATGAACACGGTTTGCTGGGTCTGGCGCACGATGCTCATCAGCTCGTCCTGAATGGTGCCGCGCGTGAGTGCGTCCAGCGCGCCAAAAGGCTCATCAAGCAGCAGCATCTTGGGTTGGATGGCAAACGCCCGCGCAATGCCCACACGCTGCTTCATGCCGCCCGAGAGCTGGCTCGGCTTCTTGTCCATGGCGTTGCTCAAGCCCACCAGCGCCACAAATTTTTCCACCTGCTCGTTGGTTTGTGCTTTGTTCCAGTCGGGCCAGCGCGACATCACCGCAAAGGCGATGTTTTGGCGCACCGTGAGCCACGGCATGAGGGCGTGGCTTTGAAACACCACACCGCGCTCCAGGCTGGGGCCGGCGATCTCGCGGCCGTCCATGAAGCAGTGGCCTGAGGTGGCGGTGTCCAGCCCTGCGAGCACATTGAGGATGGTGGTCTTGCCGCAGCCGCTGTGGCCGATGATGCAGACGAACTCGCCCTGGGCGATGGTGAAAGACACGTCGGCAAACACCGGCTTGTCCGCCTGGTAGGCCTTGGCCAGGTGCTCGACCTTCAAAAATCCGGGCATGGTGTTCACTTGGGCTGTTGCAGCTGCGGGACGCTGAGTGGCCAAGGCCATCCCCGGGCGCTCAGAAGATTCACTCCACATAGGTCACCGCCTTTTGCGCTTGGGCAAGCATCAGGTCGAGCAGCATGCCCACCACGCCGATCACCAGAATCGCAAAAATCACGTTGGTCAGTGAGAGGTTGTTCCACTCGTTCCACACGAAGTAGCCAATACCGGTGCCGCCCACCAGCATCTCGGCAGCCACGATTACCAGCCACGCAATGCCCATGCTGATGCGCATGCCGGTCAAAATGGTGGGCGCGGCGGCCGGCAGGATCACGCGAAAGGCTTTGCGCAGCGGGCTCACCTGCAGCGTGCTGGCCACGTTGAGCCACTCGCGTTTGACAGCAGACACACCGAAAGCGGTGTTGATCAGCATCGGCCAGATCGAGCAGATGAAGATCACGAAAATACCGCTCACGTTGCTGTCTTTCAGCGTGTACAGGGCCAGCGGCATCCAGGCCAGCGGGCTGATGGGTTTGAGCACCTGCACAAACGGATCAAACGCTTTGCTGAGCAGCGGCGACATGCCGATCAGAAAGCCCAACGGAATGGCGACCGCCATCGCCAGCAAGAAGCCCACCGCCACCCGCGCCAGCGAATGCCCAAGCTGAATGCCCACGCCCTTGTCGTTCGGACCGTTGTCGTAGAAGGGATTGGACAGGTGCCCCCAGCTCGCCTCCACCACGGCCATGGGCTGGGGAAAACCGGTGGTTTTCTCTGCCCCCGGGGCTTTGCCCAGCAGCTTGGCGTATTCGATCTCCTCGGCTGTCAGGCCAGCACTTGAAGCGCCCACCGACGGTGCCGAGGTGCTCAGATGCCAGGCGCCGATGAACAACATCAACATCAGCAGCGAGACCAGCCCAGCACGCAGATTCAGGTTGAGCGCCTTCATCTCAGGCCGCCTTGCTGATCGCGAAGCTCTTGGCGTATGCCGCTGCTTTGGCTGGGTCGAATACCTTGCCCATGATGGTGTGCTTCTTGTAGCCTGAACCAGCCTCGAACGGCATGCCCAGGTCCTTCATGTGCTTGCGCGCGTCGGTGATCAAGAACACGCGCTCAGCAATCTGGTTGTAGTTCACCTCGCCCTTCACATAGCCCCAGCGTTGCATCTGGGTGAGCATCCACACGGCCATGCTCTGCCATGGCATGGGGTCGAAGTCGGCGCGGTCGGGCACATTCACCACGTTGCCCAGACCATCGGCGAAACGACCGGTGAGCACCTGCGCCACCACCGTTTCGGGCTGGTTCAGGTAGGCCTGGGTCGAGATCACCTTGGCGATCAGTTCGCGGTTTTTGGACTGGCGCGCCATGGCGGCCGCTGTGAGCACCGCACGGTACAGGGCGGCAAAGGTGTTGGGGTTTTGCTGGATGAACTCGGCGCTGGTACCAAACGCACAGCAGGGGTGGCCATTCCACAAATCCTTGGTGAGGATGTGCAGGAAGCCAATTTCGTCGTACACCGCACGCTGGTTGAACGGATCTGGGCCCAGGTAGCCGTCGATGTTGCCGGCGCGCAGGTTGGCCACCATCTCGGGCGGCGGCACCACGCGGATCTGCACATCGGTATCGGGGTTGATACCGGCTTCAGCCAGGTAGTAGCGCAGCAAAAAGTTGTGCATCGAGAACTCGAACGGCACAGCAAATTTGAAGCCTTTCCACTGCTTGGGATCGCGCTTGTCCTTGTGCTTGTTGTGCAGTGTGATCGCCTGACCATTGGTGTTCTGGATCGTGGCCACATTCATCGGCACAGCGTTCGAGCCAGCGCCCATCGAGATCGCCAGCGGCATGGGCGAGAGGAAGTGCGTGGCGTCGTATTCCTTGTTGATCATCTTGTCGCGGATCAGCGCCCAGCCTGCTGTTTTGATCACCTCAACATCCAGGCCCTGCTTGTCGTAAAAGCCCAGCGGCTTGGCCATGATGAGCGGGGTGGCGCAGGTGATCGGGATGAAGCCAATCTTGAGCTTGGTTTTCTCCAGCGCACCCTTCTTGTCTTGCGCCATGGCCTGCAGGCTGGCCACCGGCAACACGCTGGAGATGGCTGCCATCGCCGTGCCTTTGCCCACCGCACGCAGAAAGCGGCGGCGCACTTCGTCTTGCGGAAACAAGGCCTTCATCAGCGTGGCCTCAATGAACTCGTTGCTGTAGGCCTCGAACTCGGCGGTTTCGCTGCGCTCGCGCAGGGCGCGGGTGGCTTGCGCGGCGCCCGATTCTTCGGCCTGGATTTCAGCTTGGTGTTGGGCCACGGTGTGGTCGCGCCCGCAGCTGCACTTCATCATGAGCGGACGCTCAGCGTTGTAGGGATCGAAGAATTCGGACATGGCGCACCTCGGAGGTTGAAGATGCTTCGAGCATTGCAAGCACCGGGCCAAGTTGCTGCTGCAAGGGCGAGTGAACAGGTGTTGGCCGTTTTTTGTGCCCACCGTGTCGATGTGGGGTAGGGGCAGCCCTACAAAACTGGGACGCCAGTGCGGTGCAAGCCATTCGTTTGCGTGTTGCGCATGAACGTGCGGGATGGCGAGCGGTCCTGGGCGCCATCGCTTGGCGGTCTGCGCACCAAAAGAGCACATCACCGCACCCCGGCGCACTGGTACGGTGCGCCGGGGTGCGGTGCGCAGCTCAGCCCCTGCCGATGGCGAAAGACTTCACATAGGCCTCGGGCTTGGCCGGGTCGAAGGTCTTGCCCATGATCACATGGGTTTTGTGGTTGGCCGCTGGCGCGGTGAAGCCCAGCTCGGCCATGCGCTTGCGCGCGTCGGTGGCAAGAAACACCTGTTCGGCCACCTGCGCGTAGTCGATCTCGGCCTTCACATAGCCCCAGCGCTTCATTTGCGTGAGCATCCACACCGCCATGGACTGCCAGGGGAAGGGGTCGAAGTTGATGCGGTTGGGCTCATTGCGCACATTGCCCAGGCCGTCGGCAAAGCGCCCCAGCAGCACCTGCTCCAGCACAGTGAGCGGCTGGTTCAGGTAGTTCGGTCCGGCAATCGCTGCGGCCACTGCCGGGCGGTTCTCCATCTTGGAGCAATGCAGGGTGGAGGTGACGATGGCGCGAAACAGCGCCGCAAAGGTGTTGGGGTTGGTCTCGACAAACTTGCGCGTGGCAGCAAACGCACAACACGGGTGGTTGTCCCACAGCTCGCTGGTGAGCAGGTGGATAAAGCCCACGCCATCGAACACCGCGCGCTGGTTGAATGGCTCGGCAACGATGAAGCCGTCGATGTTTTCCGCCCGCAGGTTGGCCACCATGTCGGGCGGCGCCATCACGCGCAGTTGCACATCGGTGTCCGGGTCGATTCCGTTTTCTGCCAGGTAGTAGCGCAGCAGGAAGTTGTGCATCGAGTAGTCGAACGGAATGGCGAACTTCATGCCCTTCCACTTTTTTGGGTCGCGGTTGTCCTTGTGCTTCATGTGCAAGGTGATCGCGTTGCCGTTCACGTTTTCAATCGCCGGCATCACCATGGGTGTGGCGTCAGCGCCCAGCCCCATGGTGATGGCCAGTGGCATGGGCGAGAGCATGTGCGAAGCGTCGAACCCGCCCGCCAGCGTTTTGTCGCGCACCACAGCCCAGCCGGCGGTGCGGTTCAGCGCGACCTTCAGGCCCTCTTTGGCGTAAAAGCCCAGCGGGTCGGCCGCCACCAGCGGAGTGGCGCAGGTGATCGGCAAGAAGCCAATGGTCAGATCGGTCTTCTCCAGCGGACGCCGGTCTTGCGCCAGCGCCTGCATCGCGCCCATCGGGAACAGGCTGGCAATTGCCGCCATGGCGGTGGGGCGGCCCACCGCTTTCAGGAACGCGCGGCGCACCGGCTCCTGCGGAAACAGCGCCTTGACCAGTGCTGCCTCCATGAAATCGGCGGCGCGCTGCTGCTCAGTGTTCATGCCGGTGTTGTTTACCAGGCGATGCGGCGAGGTGGGCGCGTCATGCACGCCACCGAAGGCCTGGATGTGCTCCGCCACGGTGTGGGGCTGGCCGCAGGTGCAGCGCAGCCTGAGCGGGCGGTCGGCATCGAAGGGATCGTATTCAGCGGTCATGAAAGCACCTCGCAGGTTGATGGACGGGCTGCGTCACGCAAGCGGCGCGCCAAGCGGTGTGGAAATGCCGCCAATCGACGTGGCCAGCACCACGCGGCTTAGGGCCAGCCCTACAAGCTGCGGGTCTTTTGCTGGATGCTGGAAGAAGCCGCGCTCAGCCCGCTGGCTGGTTAGGCGCAGCGGCACGCGCGTGGCGCTCGGCATAAAGCGCCAGCTCCACATCGTTCTTGGCGCCGGTCTTCTCCAGGATGCGGGCGCGGTAGGTGCTCACTGTGTTGGGTGCCAGGCCCAGCTGCGCACCAATTTCGCTCACGGTGTGCCCCTGGGTGAGCAGCCGGTAGACCTGGTGTTCGCGGTGCGACAAGGCCTCGGGGCCAGCCTGGGTTTTGGCCTGGCCGACCGCAGCGGCCAGCGCCTCGGCTGTGGCCTGGGTGAGGTAGATGCCGCCCCGCGCTACCCTGCGCACGGCAGCCAGCATGTCGTCGGGGTCGGCGCTTTTGTTCAGGTAGCCGCTGGCGCCCAGGCGGATGCAGCGCACCGCGTACTGCTTCTCCGGGTAGGTGCTGAGCATGAGCACCGGCAGGCGCGGGTGTTCGCGCTTGAGGGTTTGCAACACATCGAGCCCGTCGATGCCGGGCAGCGCAATGTCCAGCAGCACCAAACTCAGGCCAGACCCGCCGGGCGAACTCAAGGCAGCCACCTGCGCCAGCACCTCGGGGCCGGTGGCGGCCTCGGCCACCACGGCCACATCGGGCGCGTCGGCCAGCACCTGCTTGATGCCCTCTCGCACGATGCGGTGGTCGTCGCCGATGAGCACGCTGATGGTGTCTGGGTTGGTGTCGGGTGTCATGCGGATGTCTCTGGTGGCAGCGCAACCGAGAGGCACATGCGGGTGCCCGCACCCGGCGCGCTGGTGATGTCGATGCGCCCGCCAAAGTGGTGGGCGCGCTCTCGCATGCCCATCACGCCATAGGCGTCGGCGGCCTCAAACGCCTGCGGCAGCGCCCCCTGGCCGTTGTCCTGCACCGCCAGTGTCAACACGCCAGCTTGCAGGGCGATCTGCACCTGCAGCCGCTGGGCGTTTGCGTGGCGGCCCACGTTGCTCAGCATTTCTTGAAAAATGCGAAACACCGCCATCGCCAGCGGTTCGGGCAACTCTGGCGACTCATCCAGCGCGAGCTGCCAGTCGAGCACCAGCTCGGCCGACGCGGTGAACTCTTGGGCCTGCCACTCCAGCGCCGCCCACATCCCCTGGTGGTCCAGGATGCTGGGGCGCAGGTCGGTGATGATGCGGCCCACGTTGTCGACTGCGGTCTCGATCAGGCGGCTCATGTTCTGGCACTTGCAGCGCATACGCTCGCGCATGTCGGTGGCGGCATCTGGGCTGCGCTGCGGTTGCTCGGCCAGGCGCTTGTCCATCCAGTTCACATCCATCTTGAGCGCCACCAGCAGGCTGCCCAGCTCGTCGTGCACCTCGCGCGCAATGCGGGTTCGTTCCTCTTCGCGCACCGTGTCCGACCAGGCCGCCAGCTCGCGCACCCGCTGCAATGCTGTCTCCAGCGCGCCGGTGCGCTCGCGCACGCTGGCCTCCAGCCCGTCTTTGGCGCGTTGGAGCGCATCGGCTGCGCGCTTGCGCTCGGTGATGTCGACAAACGTCACCACCGCGCCCCGCACCTGCCCGCCCTCCATGATTGGGTGGCTGGAGTACTCCACCGGGAAACTGGTGCCGTCGCGGCGCCAGAACACCTCGCTGTCGATGCGGCACGGCACGCCCTGGCGAAACGCATTGAAGATCGGGCACTGGTCCTCTGGGTAGGCGGTGCTGTCCGACCGCGCGTGGTGGGTGAGTTCGTGCATGTTGCGCCCGCGCACCTCGTCGGGCTTGTAGCCGATCAAGCGTGCACCAGCCGGGTTGATGAACACGCACAGCCCGTCCAGATCAACGCCATAAATGCCCTCGCCGGTCGAAGCCAGCAGCAGCGCCAGCGGATCGCGCCAGGCATCGGCTGTCGCCGAGGCGGGATTTGTATTTCGGGTCAGCAGTTCAACAAGCATGGGCACTGACAAGCAACGAACGTGCCGCTGCAGGCCAGTGTCTGTGGGGCCGCTCAATCGTCCCTGGCGCGCCATCCGACGGCATAGGCTGGCGAAAAAGTCGTCGGCCATCTCGCTGGACATGTGAAGCGCTGAACGATCCATGGTCCACTTGTGGTCCCGAATCCACGCCTTTGTCTTCTGACTGCGTGGGTCGACCCAGCCCTGGGCCCGCGCGTCCAACCCCGGCATGAACCATGCAACCGCTACCCGCAGATGAACCAACTCTCCCTCAACTTCGACCCACCCGAGAGGCCCAAGCCCCAGCCAATCCCGCCGACCGATGCGCCCAGCACACCGGCGGCGGAGCCCATCGCGCAGCCGCACGACCCCGCCGCGCGAGCATGCAGCACAGCATCCCTGGAGCCCATCGCGCAGCAGCTGGAGCAACACCCCGACTATCGGGTGCTGCGCCGCCTGGTACCCAGCCTCGACAGTGGCTTGAGGGCAGACGCACCGGTTGCCGACAGCGCACACGCCGGTGCCCAGTGGGTGCTGGTGCTCGACACCGAGACCACCGGCCTCTCGCACGCCACCGACAAAATCATCGAGCTGGCCATGCTGCTGGTGCAGGTGGACACCGCCAGCGGCCTGCCCTTCGGTCCGGTGGAGATCTTTGAGGGCTTTGAAGATCCCGGTGTGCCTATCACCCAGGTAATTCGGCAGATTACCGGCATCACCGACGAGATGGTTCAGGGCCAGCGGCTGGATGACCCACAGGTCCATGCGCTGCTCGCCCGCGCCGATCTGGTGGTGGCGCACAACGCGAGTTTTGACCGGCCCTTTGTCGAGGTGCGCTTCCCTGGCTTCGCGAGCAAGCCCTGGGCGTGCTCTTTTCAAGACATCGACTGGAAAGCGCTGGGCGCGTCATCGGCCAAGCTCGGCGCGCTGGCGCAAGACCAAGGCTGGTTTTATGACGCCCACCGCGCCCTGGTCGATTGCCACGCCTTGCTGCAAGTTCTGAGCTGCCCATTGGCCAAGCGCCAACCCACGGGACTCACCGGGCTGGGTCAGCTGATGGCCGCAGCCACCAAGCCCAGCTTCAAACTGCGGGCGACCGGCGCACCCTTCGAGGCCAAAGACCAGCTCAAGGGCCGGGGTTACCGCTGGGATGCCGAGGCGCGGGTTTGGTGCGCCACCTTGGCCAATGAGGACCTGCTGGCAACCGAGACCGAGTGGCTCAAGGCCGAGGTCTACGGCAGCCGACTCGCCCAGGTTGAGGTGGAGACACAGCACAGCCTGACGCGCTATTCATCCCGGCCAGGCGCGGTGGGCACCCAGCCGCTGTGAAACAGCCACCGCCCGATTGGCATTTGAGGTGATAAGCCGGCCAGCATGCGCATGCTGGGCGTTGGCTCAGCAAGCCTGCTGAACGCGGTTTTCGCGTGCCAAGCGAGCTGGTGTCACGCCTGCGGCGTGCGTTCCGGCTCAAACACCAGCATTGCCGCCGCCAGGTCTTCCAGCGCGGTGCCCACTGCCTTGAACACGGTGCGCTCGGCGGCGTTGCGCCGGCCGGTGGCCACGCCCTTGCACAGCGTGGTCAGCGTGCCACGAATGTCGTTCTCGGTCAGTATCCCGTGCGCCATTGGCACCAGCAGATCGCCACTTTTGGTCAGTGCCTCGTCGGTGTCCACGAACACGCGCGCGCCTTCAAAGCAGGCGTCGTCGGCCTCGCGCATCGTCGGTGTGAAGCTGCCGATCAGGTCCAGGTGCGAGCCCGGCTTCAGCCAGGCGCCGCGCACCACCGGCTCGGTGGCCAGCGTGGCGCAGCTGACGATGTCGGCCTCGCCGCAGGCTGCTGCCAGGTCGGTTGCCACCTGCGCCTCAAAGCCCTCAGCCCGCCACCGCTGTACCAGTTTTTCTGCCTCTTCCGGGCGCCGCGCCCACACCGTCACCTGCTCGATTTTGCGCACCGCGCGCCAGGCCGCCGGCAGCAGGGAAGCGACCCGGCCCGCGCCCACCACCAGCAGGCGGCTCGCGTCTTCGCGCGCCAGGTAAGAGCCGCCAAGCGCCGCCGCCGCCGCCGTGCGCCGCGCGGTGATCTCGTCGCCGTCCAGGTGTGCCAGCGGCACGCCGGTGCGCGCATCAAACAAAAGGTAGCTGCCATGCAGCCCCGGCAGGCCACGCTTGGCGTTGCCCGGCGCGATGTTGATGATCTTCACGCCGTAATACCTGCCCGGCACCCAGGCCGGCATGATCAGCGAGGTCATGCGCCGCGCTGCTGCGTCACCCCCGGCTTCCGCCAGCGGATTGGCGATTTCGTGTACGTGGCGCGCTGGCGTTTCGCAGCCAGCGGCGAAGCGCTCGCGCAATGCTGTGACGAGGCGGTCGAAGGGCAGGGCGGCTCGGGTGGCGGCGGTGTCGATGATTTGCATGGTTTTGTCATGGTAGCCCGCGCGGGGGGCATGCCCGGTCATCATGGCTAGATGCCATCTAAATCAAGCTTTAAATAAAGAGGTATTTTCGGAGCTGAAGATGGCAACTGTTTTGTCCGAGCTGTCGGTCAGCATGTCCGAGTTCAAGAAAAACCCGGCTGCGGTGTTGCGCGAAGCGGGCAAGCGCGTGGTGGCGTTGCACAACCACAACCGCCCGGGGTTCTACATCGTCGAGCCCGCGCTGTTTGTGTCCACGCTGGACAAGCTGGGCGATCGGGATCTCCACCGCAAGGCAGCGGCCCGCTTGGCTGACAAAGCGCGCGCGGTCGAGTTTGGCCTTGAGCAGCTCTGACAGTCCACCCAAGCCAAGCGCCTTGTGTTTGTAGCGGGTGGCAATATCGAGACCCGCCAGCGACACCACAGGCCAGCGTCATCACAGCAGTGCCGCTTCCACAAAACGCCCCCGCGTCCCAGCTCTCGCTTTTGGTTCGACTTTGTGGCGTTTTGAATCGTCCACAGCCCTTGCCAGCAGTCCCTGTTTCACCAGCGCCAAACCCTATGATCGCGCCCATGCAACACACCCCAGGGACAGGCGAAGCGGTGACAGAAGCCGACGCCGAAAGCAAAGCCAGCGGCGAGACCGCCACCGCCACCGCCGCCCAGGCCTTCATCACCAAATGGCGCGGCATCACTGCTTCCGAGCTCGCCACCGCGCAGAGTTTTGTGATCGAGCTGTGCGCGCTGCTCGGCGTGGCGCCACCCGCCCACGAGCCGCATTACCAGTTTGAGCGCCCCATCACCTTCCGCCATGGCGACGGCTCCAGCAGCGCCGGGCGGGTCGACTGCTACAAGCGCGGCCATTTCGTGTGGGAGAGCAAAAAGCTCAAAGTGGGCATTGCGGCCCAGACCAGCGGCAGCGCGCCCACGAAAGCGTTTGACGACGCCCTGCTCAAAGCCCGCCAGCAGGCCGAGGACTACGCCCGCGCCCTGCCCGCGTCCGAAGGACGGCCGCCCTTTGTGGTGGTGGTCGATGTGGGCCATGTGATCGAGCTTTATGCCGAGTTCACGCGCAGCGGCGCCACCTACACCCCGTTTCCCGATCCGCGCAGCCACCGCATTCGCCTTTCGCAGCTGGCCGACCCCGCCATCCGCGCCCGGCTGCAAGCGCTGTGGACCGACCCGCTCAGCCTCGACCCATCTCGCATCAGCGCCAAGGTCACGCGCCAGGTGGCCGCCGAGCTGGCCGGCCTGGCCAAAAGCCTGGAGGCCGCCGGCCATGCGCCGCACGCGGTCGCCGGCTTCCTCACCCGCTGCCTGTTTTCCATGTTTGCGGAAGACGTGGGCCTGCTGCCCAACGCGCCCCAACCGGTGCGGGGCGAGCCGGTCGAGGCGCTGGGCAGCTTTGCCCACCTGCTCAAAACCTACCGCGAGCAGCCCGCCACCCTGGCGCAAATGCTCAAGGTGTTCTGGGCTGGCATGGACGCCGGTGGCTTCAACGCAGCCATTGCCGCCGATGTGTTGCGTTTCAACGGCAAGCTGTTCAAAGGCGCTGGGCTGGACGGCTATGTGTTGCCGCTGAATGCCGCGCAGATCGACGGCCTGCTGCGCGCGGCCAGCGCCAACTGGCGCGAGGTGGAGCCCGCCATCTTCGGCACCCTGCTGGAGCGCGCGCTCGACCCTGCCGAGCGCCACGCCCTCGGCGCCCACTACACGCCGCGCGCTTACGTGGAGCGGCTGGTGTTGCCCACTGTGGTCGAGCCGCTGCGCGCCGACTGGGCCCACGCCCAGGCCGCCGCCGTGTTGCTGGCGCGCGAAGCCAGCGAGCTGGAAGGCAAAAAGCGCGACGCCAAACTGGCCGAGGCCCGCACTGAGATCAAGCGCTTTCACCACCAGCTTTGCACCACCCGTGTGCTCGACCCAGCGTGCGGCAGTGGCAATTTTCTCTACGTAACGCTGGAACACTTGAAGCGGCTGGAAGGCGAGGTCATCAACCAGCTCGAAGCCCTGGGTATGGATACGGACGAGGTTCGGCAAGACACGCTCGCGATGGAAGGCGAAACCGTCACCCTGCAGCAGCTGCGCGGCATCGAGCTCAACGAACGCGCCGCCGCCCTGGCCGAGCTGGTGCTGTGGATCGGCTGGCTGCAATGGCAGGTGCGCACCCGCGGCCTCGCCAGCGTGGCCGAGCCGGTTGTGCACGACTACCGCAACATCGAACACCGCGACGCCGTGCTTGCCTTCGACAGCCAAGCGCCCGCGCTGGATGCGAGCGGCAAAACGATCACGCGCTGGGACGGCACCACGTTCAAAACGCACCCTGTCACTGGCGAAGCCGTGCCCGACGAGGCCGCGCAGGTGGTGCAGTGGCGCTATGAGAACCCCAGGCAAGCGGAGTGGCCGGCGGCGGATTTCATCGTGGGGAACCCGCCGTTTATTGGCGCCGGTGCCATGCGCGCCGCACTTGGCGACGGCTACGCCACCACCTTGCGCGCCGCCTGGCCCGACGTGCCCGAGAGCGCCGATTTCGTCATGTACTGGTGGCACCACGCGGCCTGTCTGGTGCGCGCTGGTGCTGCGCGGCGGTTCGGGTTCATCACCACGAACAGCCTGCGGCAAACCTTCAACCGCCGCGTGATCGAAGCGCATTTGAGCGCGCCCAAAAACCCGCTCACGCTCGCCTTCGCCATCCCCGACCACCCGTGGGTGGACGGCGCGGGCAATGCCGATGTGCGCATCGCCATGAGCGTGTGCGAACGTTCTGACGACGCTTCGTTTTATGGTCTGTATCCAGAGGATTCAATGTATGAGCCTGAAGGGGACTCACTGTTTGGCCCTTCTGGCGTACTTGTCACTGTGCTTGCGGAAAACCCTTTGCAGTCTGGGGAAGTTGAGTGCCAGTTCGATCGGCGCCTGGGAATGATTCACGCTAATTTGACTTGTGGACCGAACGTAGGGAGCGCAAAGCCGTTGCTCGCCAACGCGGGCGTTTCATCGCCCGGCGTGAAGCTGCACGGTGCGGGGTTCATCGTCACACGCGCGGAAGCCGCTGCGCTTGGGCTGGGCGCGCTGCCCGGACTGGAGCGCCACATTCGCGAATACCGCAACGGCCGTGACCTCAACGCCACCTCGCGTGACGTCCTGGTGATCGACGCCTTTGGTTTGAGCGCCGATGAATTGCGCCAGCGCTTTCCTGCTGTGTATCAGTGGCTGCTGGAGCGGGTAAAGCCGGAACGCGATCAGAACAACCGGGCGGTGTACCGGGACAACTGGTGGCTGTTCGGCGAGCCACGCAAAGACTTGCGTCCGGCGTTGGTGGGCCTACCGCGCTACATCGCTACCGTCGAAACCAGCAAACACCGCAGCTTCCAGTTTCTCGATACGAGTGTTTTGCCAGACAACATGCTGATTGCCATCGCATCAGACGACGCGGCGTTGCTCGGTGTGTTGTCGAGCCAAGTACACGGGGAATGGGCGCTGGCGCTGGGCGGTCGTCTCGGCGTGGGCAACGACCCGCGCTACAACAAAACGCGCTGCTTCGAGACCTTCCCCTTCCCCCACGAAGACACCGGCCTCACCCCCGAAATCACCGAGCGCATCCGCTCGCTCGCCGAGCAGATCGACGCCCACCGCAAGGCGCGCCAAGCCGCGCACGCGAGCGTCACGCTCACCGGCCTCTACAACGTGCTCGACGCGCTGCGCCGGGGCGCGCCGTTGTCCGTCAAAGAGAAGTTGCAACACGAGCAGGGTCTGGTGAGCGTGTTGCAAAGCCTGCACGACGAGCTCGACGCCGCTGTGCTGCAAGCCTACGGCTGGAGCGACCTCGGCCCGGTCCCGTGGCGCGGCGAAACCGCCCGCGCCGCGTGGACCGAGACCCTGCTGGAGCGGCTGGTGGCGCTGAACGCGCGACGCAGCGCAGAAGAAGCCGGCACCTGGCCGGGCAGCCCAAGCGGCGGCCTCGTGCGCTGGCTGCGCCCCGACTTCCAAGACCCGGCGCGCCGCGCTGCTGCTGCCGCAGAAGCAGCAGAAGCCGTCGCAACAGCCTCGCCACCCGCCGCACCGCTGCCCCAGCAAAGCGCCCTCGATGGCGTGGAAACCCAAGCAGAAGCCAGCCACGCGGCAGCGCAAGCCGCAGCTGCTGCGTCTGCCAACGCCGAGGCCACCGAAGCCGAGCAGCGCGCCCTTGGCGACGCCGCGTCCCAGACCAGCGCCACCACCGCCACGTCTGCAGCCACCGCCCAACCCTGGCCGCCCACCCTGCCCGAGCAGGTCCGCGCCATCGCCCAACTGCTGGCAGCCAGCCCCACCCCGCTGCCCCTGCCCACCATCGAAGCCGCGTTCAAAGGCAAAGGCCCGTGGAAGAAAAGCCTGCCCCGCCTGCTCGACACGCTCGAAGCCCTGGGCCGCGCGCGCCAAGAGGGCGGGGGCTGGCGCGGGTGAGGTGGTTGACGCTGATGTTGTTTGTGAAACAAGCTGGCCACCATTTCCGCAAAACCATCGTTCCACCCACGGGTCGACTTTCAACCGTTTGAAGCAGGACGATCTCCATAACCATGACCATGACCAAGACCAAGCTCGATG
>Ga0105052_10003935_pt1 | contig 16683 bp, 45 predicted proteins | sample FRY03_FD_78094 | JGI IMG/M metagenome (GOLD analysis project Ga0105052, IMG submission 78094) | Freshwater microbial communities from Lake Fryxell liftoff mats and glacier meltwater in Antarctica - FRY-03 | ecosystem: Environmental > Aquatic > Freshwater > Ice > Glacier meltwater ... | reverse complement strand
CTTTGTATTATTTGATTGTTTATCTTTCATCTATGATCAATATACAATAAGTTTGTTACTTATCCAACTTTTTATTATGAAGATAGTATGAATTGTGATATTTTATACATCCCACTATCCACATCAAATTTTATAAGATACCCTGAGCTATATGTCCCGTGATAAATTCCCTCCCAACCGGTATCGGTTCTCATTGTATCATTATCTGGTATTCTGGTGAATTCTTCAAGTGCGAACCATGTTTTGGTTCCATCACCATCAAATCCGAACACAAATGTAGAATCTTCGGGAGTATGAATCCAATCGAACTCATTCATAATTTCAGGTGCAACATCATATTGAGACAATGTATCCAACCACTTGGTTTCGTTCAAATATTCAATCATGTCAATTACACGTATCGTGCAACACCTGCACGGTCAATAACGGCAAGTCCGTTTGGAGTTTGAAATGAAATGGAACCATCGGGTTTGAAATTCAATACGTCAATAGAAAACTTCATAAGATTAGCTTGAAGGACACGAACGATAGTGGATTTCTGGTTCGGAGTTGCTTTTGATAAATTAGCCATTTTCTTTCTCTTTGTATTGTTACTGTTTTTCAACTATGATCAATATACAATTGAAAATCGGTATGTCCTAATATATTAGTGTGAATACGGCATGAATGTATTAAATTTATTATGTTTGGCTTGAGACTGTGATTCTCCGATATGTGTCTGAATATGTTGCAACGTATGTATTATTGCCGATTGACATATAATATATTTTCCAACTTCTGATAGGAGAATCCTGCTCTACCACGGTATACCCGAAGCCAATGGCTTGATTTATATTATCTATGAATGTATTTTTATTATATTTCCCGGTTGGAATAATTGTTAATGTGCAAAAATTCGAATTATTAGCATCAATTTCTTTTTTTGGAATTGCGCCAAATAAAGCCACTAGGTGATTAAAAACAATGTCAGAAGCGCCTGGTGTTGAATTGAATATAATATAATCTTTTTCTTCTTTGAATTCTCTATTTGTGATTGCTTGGAATCCAGAGCTATCACTAGTATTCTTAATTGTTTTAATATCACCAGAGTGTGATAGCGTTCTTTCTCCAAAATTCAAAACTTTGAATATTCGATTTGTGATTGCTGGGAATCCAGAGATATCACTAGTATTCTTAATTGTTTTAATATCACCAGAGTGTGATAGCGTTCTTTCTCCAAAATTTAGAATTTCATTCATAATATGTTCCGTATATAGTTAAATATCTATGGAATATTAAATTCACAATGATTTCTTAAAAGATGAACAATAAGTTCCCTAACTTCATCCAATCTAGGCCTCCCTCTGCAAATTGATGGGATATTTTGATTTAACCACATTAAATTAGATACAGTCCAATCCAATCTTCCATCTTGTAAATCAAACGATTCTATAATTGTTTCGAAGATAATCCGTTTATTTCTAACAGAGCGTTGCAGGTCGGATTCTTTTTTAAACCCCATTGCATAATCAGGCGACATTCGACATCTCTGTGATTATTACTAAACTTGAAATCACAATCATTAGATATAGTAATCGTTTGCTTACATATGATGTGATTTCAAATTTATCCGATAATCTTCCAACCGTCACGGCTTCTAATGTATATAACCATCCCAATAGACCAAACCATATTATTAATAATAAAAATAATAACATATGATTATCCATTTACTCCAAGTTCAGTTGCATATCCAGTTGGGAGACGTAAAACGTATCTAGCAGCAACCCAGAGAGATTTCTTTTCCGGGTCTGATAATCCCGTTGTATCCCAACTACCCGCTTCGTATAAAGCAAGAAGAACTTTCCTGAGCTGTACATTTTCATCTCTTAATTCGTTATATCGTGTATGTATATCATTCATTGTAATTAATAATCTATTAGTTCATCATTCCATAAATCCGCATCTTCATCGAATTCATATTCATCATTCCATAAATCCGCATCTTCATCGAATTCATATTCATCATTCCATAAATCCGCATCTTCATCGAATTCATATTCATCATCCAAATTTAACATATCAGGTATATTCATTGTTTTAATCCTCACAGTAAGATTCATATAATGCAATTAGATGTTCAGAATCTCCGCCGGTGATTCGATATAATCCATCTGAACATTCATAATTCCCATTATTTTTAAATATTCAAATGATATCATCTTATCATCATGTTGTTCATCCGTTATTGTTCCTCTTGATTCAAAATTATCAAGTACGGACAGATTTTTAATATGTAGTTCTATTTCCGTCATTTACCATTTTGTCCTCTCTCTTTCATTTCAGTGTGACTTCGGTGAATCTTGGATTGTAAGTTGTATGCTCTGGGCATACCGAGGAGTGAATAAACGTACCAGACCGTCCATAGTCGAGTATGATATATTCGTGTCCATCGTGGCGGACTGTTCTCATAGTAATTGGCCACTCGCTGATTGTAGTAGAAACCAATATTGGGCTTTCTTCAACTACCGCATCAATTATTGGAGTGTCCGATGTTCTTGGCAGAGAACATCCACCGATGATAGTTATAATAAAAATAAGTAAAATGTTTAAACGTTTCATATTAACCTTTTATTTCTGCGAAAAATGAAAATCTATTTTCACTAACTTGTTGCTGGAATATTCTGTGAGTTTTAGTTAACTCTGAAAGTCTACTCTTACTAAGGCCCAATGGACTTTTTGAATTTAGAATATCATTAATTCGTTGTAGTGGTGCAACTCCATTGTAATTTGAATATGGAAAGGCAACTGATTGCAGCATTTTCATATTTTTCCCGCGGCGTTGCGCACTGAGTTCTGCCGACCTAGCATTCACCTTAGTAGATACTGATTGTACTGTTCTATTTGAATTGAATGTAGAGACGCCTAGACCGATTGCAGCGGCTTGGTCGGCTCTAGCATAATCACCGAGATCCACTAAATATTTTACGATGTTACCGGTAGATACTGTTTTTGTTTTGTTCATTTTTACTGTTTTCGTTTCGTTACTACTGTTATGATTAGCCAATCTAGATTTTGAATTAAATCTTGGTTGGTATTTTTTGTACATTTTTGTTTCCAAATCACAAGCATCCTGTTTGGTGTCTGTAGTTATGATCTGAATAGCCCAATTATTCACGTTTGGATCATAATTGAACATATAACCAGCGACTGTTGATGTTTTATGAATTTTCCCAGTCGGTCCGTAGCAAGCGCCTTCTTTATTGAATCCGCTTCTGTGGCCTGATATTCTGGTTGATAAACTAGAAGATTCTCCGACATATGCCACAAATTTTTCATCCGTTTTTGGATCCAAATATGTGATAATATACACACCCGGGCTTGAAGAGCCGATTATTGGTATTATTCCCCTTTCAAACGCGTATTTTTTTGATACGGTTGGTTCTTTAATCATTGTGTTATGCTTGTTAATGAAATTGAAATTATGAATAAAAATGTAACGAAAACATCGAAAATGAATTTAATCATCTTATTTATTAGTTGTGTGACTGTTTGATATTAATCGATTGAGGTATTCAGATAAAACCAGTCCGCTTACATCAATATGATCAGAGTGTGGCCAATTATCTTCATTGTTCAATAAAAGTAATATTTTACAATGACTATTCGCAGACGTGGCGTAATTTAATATTGATTGAACGATATTTGTTCGCTGGTCGGCTTCGGATAAAAGTGCACAAACTGTAAACCACAATTGCTTCTGTGTTATTTTGTGCTCAAGCTGAAACTGAAATTTCATGCTACACTATATCGGATTGTTTGTAAAATGCCCAAGTTATTTCCTTACTATTTGGCTTCCTGAGTATATATGTAGCAGATTTGCCCCTTGCCCAATATGGCCAATCTATATTACCATTTTCATACGCGGGAATGTACCAAAAGTGTGTAGCATCTGGAACAGGGTTCAGAGCATTGTCTGCATTGATAATAGACCTTCCAACTTTTATGGCATCTTCCCATATTGGTTTATCAATTCCACTTAATTTATTTTTAAGATAGGCTTTATGAATTGAATTTATTTTTGTGTGAATTGGATCACTTTTTAATGAAATGGCAGAAAATTGAGAAGGAGAATGTGCAACTTCGCAGTAAGTTTTGCCGCGGTATTTCAGAGTTACTCGATTTCGGGCAGTCCATCCAATGTATACCCAATCCACTTTACTCTTACTTTCCGAGAATAGTATCTTAGCCATACAAACCTCTTCGGCTGTGGCTTTTGATTCTCTGCGAATTGTATCAAGTGGTTTCGGTTTGAGCTTCTCCAATTGCTCAGTTGGTTCGGAGTTACTGTATCCCTCGGTAGTTTTACCAGCGATTGCAATATGGTCTTTCGCCATAAACGATATACTAGCAATGATAAGGAAAATAATTATTCCGGCTTTAGTGTCAGATTTCATAATACGGTTCATTGTGTTGGTATAAGTATCATACTATTACAGTATACAACTATAATTCGAATTATACAAATATTTAGTGTGAAGATTCTAAGAAGAATAAAGCACCACCATCTATTGGTCTAGCATATGAGAACACATCAGAAAATATCCACCATTGAACCAAATCACGTGCATATATTGAATCAATATATGAATGCCGCCGGCGATTGCCGCGCGGGTATATACTAGTCCATTCAAGTCTCCATTGCAATTTCTTCATATCATAATATAATAGAGTAAGGTCAATTGAATGAAAAATAAAATCCGGGCTTAGTGGTTCAATCTTCACAATTAATCTTTCCAGTTAATTTTTGGACAAACTCCAGTATACCATGCTTCTAACTTCATTGAGAGCATTCCCCGGCTCGCTGTCCATTTGGATATAGTTCGTCCAATTGCTGTGGTGCTAGATATTGTAAATTTAGAAGATAAATATATTTTAATAATAGTAAATATCCATATAATTGCTGCGATAGAAATGAACATTAAAGTCCCAATTATGAATTCTAAATACCACGGCGTAGCATCAGGAGATAAGCCGCTGCCAATACTATATACCATTCCAACCATAGCATAGAATGCTAGACTGACTATCCATTTGAGCCCAAATTCCATGATAATTTTCGTTTCTTCATTCCGATTACTAATCCATTGTCCAATATATGAAGGCCATAACAAGATAAATGCAGCTATTGCGAGCATACTTTTCCAGAAATATGGGCAATAATTTTGTGGCATGACATCATCTATAATTAAATCATAACGGTCCGAATCATTGGGATCCCATTCTACATCATTGGGATCCCATTCTACTCTAGATGTATATTCTAATTTATACGTAGATGCGTAAATTTTCCACATCCATCCTTGTTTACTTACTGTAAATTCTTTCATAGTTATTTTGTTATTTCTTCTAATCTTTGTTTTAATGTTGCTAACATCAATTCCGCAGAATATTTTAGCAATTCTCGTTGCTTTTTATCGGTGTATATTTGGCCCATGTTATCTAATGTGGATATCACATCATTGCCAACTGCTTGTATTTGGGAAATCGCCGTATATTTGGCAAACGATTCCAATATTTTTATCATTTCCGGTCCGAATTCGGGTATTTCGACATCGGATGTGACTTCGGCCCAAAATTCTATAAAACTTAGCATTTTTTCATCTTTTTATTTATTACCAACATCTTGAGTAATAGGATTCTTCATCACGTTTCATCGCAGCTTCCTCACCGTGATCTACATCGTATGCATATTCCGCTGCTTTCATCCAAGCAGTTTCTGCTGCATTTTCGGATTTGTGTTGTGCTTCCATATCAGCATCAATAAACGCTTTTTCTTCTGGAGTAGCGCTATCATATTCTTCTTTGGTATACATTTATTCCCTTTCAACCAATAGGTTTATTTAATTGCAATTAATGCTTCACGTCTAGTATGCGGCGTTCTAAAATCACATCGTCCGCATTTCACGTTAAACCCATAGGCTCGGGCTAAAATATCACCTGTATTGGTTGCATAGTGAGTAATAGTGTTGTTTCTAACCCTGTAGGCAACCCCTCTGAAAGAGTAAACACCGTCTTTCCGAGTCTTTGCTTTCTCCACCATTAGAGCTGCATTTTCTATTGTTAGTCCGTACACCATCGTCATTACTTCTGTTTCGTTACTTCTGTTTCGTTTAGATCAATATACAATAAATTATCTATTAATCTAAATTATTTGTATGAAGATACGATGGATTCGAATTATTTATTGGAGTTTTTGAATGTATACAATATTTCTCCTGTGTGTAGGGTATCCGTTACCACACGACCTTCGATGTACGCATTTACACCATATATTGCCCACTGTTTTTCGGCTTTATGGATACCGATCACTAAGATCCACGCAAGAGCTATCAAAGCTAGGCCACCTAATATCGGGCCAGGTTTCCGACTGGTCAACCCCATTGCAATAAAGAATGCGGCTAACACACAGAATATTAGGAAACAAAGGAGAATTAATATCATGAAAACATATGTCATTTTGTTTAACCGATTAGTTATGTTATTTATTTTTACGTTTATTGAATTTTTCTATTGCAAATACTAATGTAAATGAGAATATGAGTGAAATAATCAATATTGGCCAAAATTCTAGAAATATTTGCATTTCCGTCATTTCTGCATGTCTTATCCAATATATTAATACAAACATACTTGTAATATAGCTCGGTGCTAATCCGAAATTTTCTTTAATTTTCATATTATTACCAGTAAAATGAGCGTATTACTGCTCTTAAATTGCGCTTATTACATTTAATACATCTTCTTTGTTGGCCCATTATTTCTTCACAAGTAAACTTCTCGATAATCCGCTTATCAACCCATGCACTCCATCTGTGCAATCCAATTTTACATAAAATTGGTATATTTTGCTTAATATCATTCATAATTCTAATTCCTTTTAGTATTCACCATATCGTTGTATAAATGCCTGGGCCGTATTTGACCGGAAATAGGGATCTATTTCAGCTGAACCGCCAATTGGGGCTTTAGGACGAACTGGATCTACGTATTTTTCCCACCAATCATCGGATATATTTTCTTTTATATATTTTCGTTTATTATATGCATCAATTTGTTTAATTATAACATATGCTACTAATTGTATACTGTTAAATATGATAATAAATAGAGTCATTTCCTATGATGAGTAGCTTAAATAACTTGGCATTGAAATACTCAAACCTATATTATGCCCTTCACAGAACTCCTTAGCACCTGAAAGTGTAATCGAAGCCCCGATGTTTTTTCCGTTGAAATTGCACATATATCCAATTGGAACCGATCGGTTGAATACATCGGCTTCACTACACCCGTATCCCGGATGAATTACATATGTCCCACATGCCGTATTCCGCACGTGCACATCTACCGTACCGTATCCAAAACAGCCGGTGGAATCATATCCGGCGACCCAACCATCCCACAAATTATCTTGGATGTGATTACAATTCGTTTTCTGATTTTTTGCACGCAGCTCTATATTCTGTACTTCCAACCGCCGATATCCATTTTCCGATTGCCGGTGCATATCTGATATTTTACGAATTCGTTCCGTTAAGTTTTTTATTTTAACTATATCTTTAGCATGCGCAATTGGTAAGTCGAATTCGGTTATTAATTTATTTATTAATTCTTCTTGAGTATTGGCAAGAAGCTGCCGAAATGCGATCGAACCATTTAATGTCGAACTCTTTATATATAATGTATATTTGTATTCTGGTTTTTCTAACATGTCTTTTCTTTATCCTTTATTATATAATATCATTGAAATGGAAACAATCCCCATATAGTTACAATCCACCAAATTATTAATGGGTATTTATCATCCCAAAATATCTTTAATCGGGTTTGAGTATTATTTTTCATTTTTGTATTTCTCTAATTCGTTCTTACATATCCAATGTAGGATCTCACGCAAATTCCGTTCAGATGCTATCTTGGAATAATCTAATTTAATTGAAATAGGAGTAATATCGTATTCTTTACCATTACCCATCGCTATAACTGTTTTCATCATTTCTTCCTATTGTGCATCATTCATATCCTTTGTATACCGAGCATTGACATTGAAGCTGGGAAGCCGCGCCTCAACCTGAGCTACTAAAGAATTCACATCGATGCCGGCCCCGTAATTATCAATCCCGGTATCTAAATCAGAATCAGATAAAAATCCGAGTTGTGTCGCCCGGAGAATTGCGATAGTTTTACCAATATTCTCATCACAAACATCTTTATATAACATCCAAATTCTAGATCCGTAAATACCATGGGAATCTAATGCGAACATAGCTCCGAATTCACCCATAAAATCCATAGGATCTATCAATGCTCCATGTTCGTACATTTGCAATAAAGCAGAAAGCCCTCCAGGATTTCCATCTGACATTTTAATAAAAATGTCCATTGGTGACAAATCCATTGATATTCGAGTGTTGTTATAATTGTCCATTGTTTTCTTTTTATCTGAGTATTCCTTTTTCATTTCGTTTCCTCGTTTGATTCGATTAGTTCAATAACGTCCTCTAGTTCGGATATTCTCAGTAGGTATCTGTCAACCGCTCCCTCTCGTCTGTCAGGCTTTTGAGCAAATCGTCGGTACACCTCTATTTGCTCCTCAATCTTCGTTTTGATTTCATCAACGGTTTCTGATGCTACAATATCTAAAAGCCTATTCATCTCTTCATCCACAAATCCATCCATAGAAGCATCTTCTCTATGACTTTTAGATAGCCTATTTTTAAGGTCTTGCCGTGGATCCCATTTATAGTTAAAGAATTGAATTACCTTTTCGTTTTTAATCCAGTTAGTTTTCATTGTCTCCCTCTCCCGCGCTCTTAATCATTCGATTAATCTCAAAAATAACGTTGGTGTATGTGTTAGCCTCGGATTGGTAATGGATGTGCCAGTTTACTTCATCTTCCCTGTTAGATAAATCAGCTCGTTCCGAGGCTCCTGATTTCCAGCCTGTCAACGTCTCTTTCAATTTTTGTAGTTTGCTATTTTCGGTTTCCATTATATTAATCCTCTTTTATGATTTTTTCTCAATCATTGATTCAATCTCTAGAATAACCGAGTAAAACGCATGAGCTTCTGCTACGTAATGGCCAAACCACTTTTCATCCTTCTCTGCAAAGGCATCATTTCTAAGGACTAGCGCAGTTTCATGCCAATCAATCACTGTTTTTTTCAATTTTTGTAGTTCGTTCATTATAATTCCTCGTTATATGGGTTCGCCCATGTTATGACAAATTGTCCAAATCCGATGCCTATCCACAATGCGCCACCGTATTGTGATAATCGTATATGCCACCGTGACCAGCGCTTCCTTTTGTATGTGTTAAATCGAATTTTCATTTTATGTAAGCGCTTCTATGTAACTGCCTAGTAATTATTTGTACTGGATGGATCATCCCGCATCCCCATTTTCACGCATTGGAGGATTCTGTACTTCATCGTACTTTCGGCAACTTCTAAAGTACCACCCGGATTTGGGGTCTTTAAATTTAAGTTTCTTTATGTTCTGTACTTCATCAAGAAGTTTATTTGCTTTCTTTAATTCTGATTGAGCAGCATCAACCGCTTGTTTTGCTTGTTCTATTTTGTTCATATTACAGTTTTGTTTTAGGGCAAAGCCGATCGTAAATTTCACCGACAGTTTTAGTTGAAATAAATTCACATCCAACTCGGATCCCTTCATTTTTGAATATTACATCGTGAAGTCCGATTTTAATAATTGGAACATCTGGCATGTCTATCATATTAATGTATGTATATAATGATATTACGGTAAAAGTTGTACCACAATACGAATCGTCCGCCCTACTCATCCTATCCCATCCCATGGCGTCGTTGTAACCATTTTTGTTACAACGTATTACAACGGGTGAATTACTACTTAGGAGGACGTGAGGTATGAAGTCAAGCGCCCTTTTACCTCGTTTTTTTCAATAGGAGTGAAAGAGATTCCGCGTCAACGGCTGAATTGATTTTAACTGCGTATGTTTCGTTCGTTTTCATAATTCGTTTTTAGTTTAAAAATATTACCATATTCTGTTTTATATAACATTTTATGTAAATTTCCAATCGTATGTAATGCTTTATGTAATATAGCATTTCCACATCTGAAATGTTATCTAGTATGTCTGTATTCATCTTTTGTTTTATTCACTAGTTCATCTATCAATTTATTGAATTTGTTTAATCAGTTCAGTAAGTTTGTTCAATTTTAAATTCCACTCGTATTCACTTATTTGAATTGATGTTTCGTGGCCGGCGTACGTGTCTACGTTTACTGTAATAGAGCCATTTGGATTAAATAACATTTGAACCGCGTTTGGGTATCCATCTTCGGTTATATGAGTAATCCTTTGATATTGAACCCATTGTTCACCATTTCGCCAGTATGAGCCGACAACATATCCATTTCTTTCGTTGCGAATGAAACGTTCTTTGATACTTGCAATTTCCTCTGCATCATTTAACTGTTTATTTATATCAATCCTAGCTTGCTCCCAATCTGTATCGGAATCAGTATCTTCTTTAATAATTAAGCCCGGGAATATCCCGTTTCCAATTGCTATCATTTTTCTTCTGTTAAATTTTTCTATGAATGTATATATACAAAGTACACAATTCCCGTCACTTTATCACTATTTCGAATATGAATATTGTGTGAAGATTTGATGAATTAATCCTTTATCTTATTAAGCCGACCCGTCCCTAAAATTAAGTGTCTCTGGTTTAGTGAACAATCGTTTATACAATTCTTCATTGACACAAAGAACATCGTTTATAATTACGGCTTCATTATCTTTCAGCAGTTTAGCATATTTTCTTTTTCCAGTCATACGTCTATATAAATCGTACCACTTCGGCTTTATGCTAATGGCGAGCACAATGTTTACTTTCATCTTTATTTTGTGTCTGGTCTTGGTCCTAATCCGTTTCTTCGTGCTTCATCAATTTGATCTTGTACGCGTTGAGTAGCTTCTAGATTCCAACCAATGATTCTAAAGGAACCTTCGGATTCTCCCGGTTCTGTTTTTAAATAATCTGGAGCTTCTTTGTGAACCGCAAACGTTATGCCGCAACAATTACATTTGTGATGGTATCCTAATGTACCCGTAGGCCAGCAAATTCCCGTATCTTCCATTATCCCTCCTTCACAATCCTCCATTGGACATGGGAATGAACCATCGTCATAATATAGAATGGCATAGTCGTCTGCTGGATACCATCGACATCTAAACGGTCCAATTGGATCTCTTAACTCTTCTCTTGTAAACGTTACCATTTGTTAATCCTCAAATGCCGGCGGTGAATCTTCGTAGTAGTCTGGTTCAGTACGAGAATCATGTTCAGACCCAATACGGCTTCTTAAATCCTCTCTTGCATCTTCTAGATCAAATCCTCCATTTAGTACCTGCACGAAATACACGGCATGATGCTCCCAGCAAGAAAGCAGGTCGTCAATAGAAAATAGTTCTTGTTCATTCATCTTATTATTCATATAGCTCTCCCATGCGCAGATTCAATAACGTATCTGTTAGGTTAACCCATCCATCTACTGTATATACCCATACTTCTGCGATGTAACGTCCGTACTTACCTTTCTTTTCAGTCGTAATTTTGATGTCGCCCTTGGCGCGCCGTATCAGGAATTGCTGAACATAGTCACGAACGACCGTAGCCCACTCCTTACTTTCGATAGTACCGCCGCGCATTTCGGGTGTATCGATACGAGCAAGTCTTACTCGTGCGTTAACAAATACGCTAAACCCGAGGTCAACAATGAAGTCAATTGTGTCTCCATCGTAGTTCTTTACATATTGTGCGTAAAACGAATATTCAATATTCGGCCCGGTATTAACGTTCACTTCTTCTTGTATCATTTTTTATTGTCCATCCTTGCTTCGTGATGGTCCATAAGATATTAGGCGCTTTTCAGCTATGGGATCGTCACCGATGAATTGTTCTTTCCATACTGGATCTTGTTGTGTGTTGATAAGTTCAACCCAAATTCGATTCCGTTCCCTTTCGACTAGATTAAGCATCTGCGTATCAATCTTCAATTGTTTGCGCTTTTCTTCAATGATACCGTCCCAATGTTTAAGGTTATCTTGGAGTTTGGCTACTTTATTATTTATTTGTTCTTGTAATATGTTCATCTTTTATTAGTTGTTTCATTTCCGTCAAATGTATAGATTGGTAGAATTACTAGGATTCGGTGTCTTAATCCATCGAATATATACCTAGTGTTTTCCGAATCAACTTCTGCACCGATACCATCAATAGCTTCTTGGTGTGTGTTGAACTCGGAATATTTAAATGGGCTAGTATTTGAATACCGCTCACAACCGACTAGTGGATCAATTAACCGACCTTCTTCAGTCAACTCCTTAATTACGTATTTCGTTGTGTGGTTCATTTTATATTTAGTCTAGATATTCATCAATATCAATTATTGTTTTTGTTGTCACCGTCTTTACCATTTCGACGACTATGGCTTCAATGGGGTTTACACGTTTTACATCACTATTGAGAAATAGTTTCGAGGTGTACCGTACTTTGGATTGTTGTTTTTGGTTTATTTTGCCTGTTATGGTTGGTTGTTTAGCTTTAAATGCCAACGATTCGAACGTTTCACCTTTTTCATTAGTCAACACCACTTTTAATGGATTCAACGAGTGGAAATGTTTTACTTCGCCGTGTATTCCCTTTCCCTTTTTATTGACTTGAAAGTATCCTGATTCGGAAATCTTTTTATAGAATATTTGCATATCATTTGGGATGCTGCTTTCAAGTCGGAAGTAACTTCCAATATGAATATTTTTTAATAGTATCGTGTTCATTTTAGGTAGTTATATCGGTTGAAGTTAAACCAGTGTTCTCTAACCAAACGTGGCCTTGGTCTTGACAATCCGGGTCAAAATGGGGCGCTTGATTAATCATCCAAATGGTTCCGTTAAATAGAAGAAATTTATAAGAAGTATTCTCCATTAAAAATTTTGCTACATTTTGTAATGATGAAGATTCAGACCGAAAAAGATACTTATCTCCATTTGCTACGTGTTTCCAGTTCATTTAGATTGTTGTTTTTTCATTTAAGTGGTCGTAATCCTTTCCAAAATGCGAAGTATGATCCTACTACTATAAACGGAATGGATGCGTTAAGTAAAATTGTCTTATTTGTAAGCAACGCCACTATAAAATCTGTGCCGGTAAGTTGCATTATTGGTTGAAACTCAGATGTAGTAATCCCGGCGACAATTAAAATGTAAGCAAATAACAAACCCAATACCATACAAAGCATCATTAAATCGAACGGGAGTTTACGAAAAAAGGAATCCCATCCCTTTTGTGTTATTTTAATATTCTTCATCGTTCATTCCTGTTTAGTAATTTTTAGTAATTTGAATGAGGGCTGACGCCGGGCCTGGAAATTTATTTTTCCACAGTGGATCTTGTTGTGTATCCAAAAGTTCGTTCCACACACTATCCCGTTTATTAAGAAATAATTCGAGCGTTAACTTATCAGTTTCCATTTGTTTACGTTTTTCGGCTATCAACATATCCCAAGTTTTATACAAGTCTTGGAGTTTTGCGACCTTTTTGTCTAGGTATTCTTCTGGTGTAGGTGCGAGTGCTTTAATTTTCATTTTCATTTTGTTTCTTCGTTTGATTCAATTAGTTAGTGTGAGCTTTGTAGTTCTTTGATTCGTTTGTCTATCCATTCGACACACTCGTCGGTTTGCACATAGTCACCCGGAATATCCATTTCATAATTGCTTTTTTCCCAAAGCATACTAGATACCATTTCCAACTCCTCAATAACTCGCTCGTTGGCGTGGGCAATTGCGGCTTGTTCAAGTATTGGCATTACATCGTTATAGAATCCTGCCTCTCCTAGTTTTCCAGACAGAATACCTGTTACGGTTTCCATCTTGCTTCGCATTTCCTTTTTCCCTTTTTCTATCGCGTTCACTTGATTATTTCCTCTAGATTGTCCACGCATTCCATAATGAATTCAGCCGGATTCTTTTCAAATGCCCTCGGCTCCTCTAATATGGACTGGAGTATATTATCCCTCCATTCGCGGTCTCCGTTCATTGCCCACATTATATATTCAGCCGCTAGCCAGTCTTTTCCACGAGACAGGTGTGCGTTTACTTTGTTTTGTAGTTTCTTTGATGATGCGTTCACTTATTTGCCTTTTTGGTTAAATGGGCTTTGATGCGGTCACGAATAAATACTCCCAAATCCTGTAAATCTTCGTGCGGTCTTTCGGTTTGGTCTGATAATGCCAATGCCGTTTCCTCTTTTACTATCTCATCCACCCACGCAAGGGTGGGCTGAGTTCTGGATTCTAATGCTACAGTATCAAATAGGTCATTAAGCAATCCGTTTGCAATGGGGTCATCTGGTTCACAGCCAACCGTAATCATTGCGCCAGACTTGAATTTATTAAAAGCCCCAACAACTTTTTTATTGTCCATCCAGTTAGTTTTCATTAAGACCCTCTTTGGTTAAATGGGCTTTAATGCGTTCGTCTACTTCAATAAGCGTCTCACCGAGTGTCCAGTCTCCGTCTATTGATTCATCGTAAATTGCCGATGTAATTTCATCCACCCACGCAAGGGAGGGGGTTGGTTCATCACCAATCAGGACGTTACACCGCTGACCCGATGCATTGATAGATATAAGCGTCCTTTTGCAATCACTACACCGATACGAGAAGCCTCCTTCAACCTCGGCCATGTTTTCCATGTAGCCCGAACATGGTTCCTTTCCGCTTTCGGGGAGAGCGTCTAGAATTGCTAACACCTCGTCTATTGCAGCGTCGTAATACCCGTCTTTGTCATAGAATCCAGTCATCGAACCATAAAGATTGCTGATTTTGTCTCTTATGGTTCCCATTGTTGCCTGCGATTGATTAGGTGAGAAAACGCCTATGATTTTTGCGCACTCATCACGCGTTAATCCCTTAATGGTGGCGAGGTCATGTAGCCCGCCAACGGCCCATAATCTTCCCGCGTCTGCCCATTCCTTGTGATTTGGCGTTAATGATCCGTATGATTGATAAATGTACATCCCTTTGGGTTTTTGCGCGGTCATTTTTTCACCAACATGGATTTAATTCTGTTAACAGCAGCGTTCCATCCGGCTACATATCCAAACTCTGAATCGTCCGGCGGGTCGTTTCTTGTTTTCTTTTGAAGTAGCTCCCACTCTTCCTGCGTTATTTCCCTCAGCCCGTCTCCCGAAGGCGTGGGGGTGGGGCAGTAGTGAAGCGATCCGATTGGGGCGCAGTCACTAATGATTGCCATTTTGCACTCTTGGCACTCGAACAAGAACTTCATTGGTTGACCGTCCCATACCGTGTCGATGTTTTTCCATTTACCATCGCACTCTATCGTTTTATCTGTTTTCATTCTCTTCCTCAATTAGTTTCCTTATCAGGAATTCCTGATAATTGCGCTCAGCATCCCAATCAGCAGTCCTAGCAGCTGCCCAAGCAGCGGCATTTGCAGCAGCCCTAGCAGTATCAGCATCCCTAGCAGCGGCATCAGCAGCATCCCAAGCAGCAGTCATTTCCTCACTAGTTGCTTCGCCTGCCGCGTATCTTCGGGCCACTTCTATACATTTACGAACAGTTGGGTCGTTAGGGTTTTTCGCTTCGTAGATGTGCAGAACGTGTTCTGCACAGTCACAAGCGAATAGTCTTATTTCTTTCTCTTTTCCGTCTACGGCTCGCAATGCCCAGATGGTATCCTGCACTCCGAGTAAGTCAAGAATGACGGACAGGTGAAGATCCTTATCGTCAGCCTCTGTCTTGTCTAAGTGTTCTAGTAGCTTAAGCCATGACTCTTTGCAAGGGTTGTTCTTCCTAATTTTATTTAGTGTTGTTTTCATTGAATTAATTGCTTGTTTTTCATTGGTATTATAATTTAAGTATTTCATCAATAAACGAATCTAAGTTGGTACATACCGTTGTATATTCCTTATCAGATTTTAATTCTTCTAATTGGCAGAATATTGTGCCCGCCCCGTTTGCTTTAATTATAACACCGACATCAGTCGTTTCATTTCGTTTGGGAGCCGTATTCATACCAACTGATATGACGGAGTCGTTCCAATCATACCCTGCGCGTTGTAGTACACGTACCGCAACATCTAATTTAGTTAGATTTGTTGATTTGAATATGATGATTTTATATGATATCATTTTCGCTATATTTCGTTTGCGTTATAGATCAATGTACGATTAAATAGAGTGAAAGTCAATGATGTTAAGTGAAGAATACGTTAATAAACAATGAAATCCGTTATAATCTTTATGAAGCTTGAGGCTATGGAAGCTTGTTAAGCTATGAGCTCTTCTGGCCATATGGTCAAATATATTCCCGGTAAAATTCTAGCCCAAAAAATCCTGACCGAGATCTATTCACGGGTCAGACCCCTTCATATAAAATTCATAATCTTTTGCTATTACGAGCAATGGTCTGCCTCTTATATTCATTCATTACTCGAGTATTCAATTATTCAAGCTTTTTACTTCATTACATAGTATTGTATGCTTCACACAAACTTCACACAATATTCATAAATGATAATAATAGGTATATGCCACCACCTATGATAGCGAATGTCGTCCATATTATT
>Ga0105052_10003931_pt1 | contig 16691 bp, 14 predicted proteins | sample FRY03_FD_78094 | JGI IMG/M metagenome (GOLD analysis project Ga0105052, IMG submission 78094) | Freshwater microbial communities from Lake Fryxell liftoff mats and glacier meltwater in Antarctica - FRY-03 | ecosystem: Environmental > Aquatic > Freshwater > Ice > Glacier meltwater ... | reverse complement strand
CAAGTTCACGCCATACGCCAGACCGCACAGCGGGTACTGGGCGAGGGCGCGCGAGTCAGTGTGTTTGGATCCAGGGCGCTGGATGACCGCAAGGGTGGCGACATCGATCTTTTTTTCGAGACGGACGCAGCGCTTGCCAATCGCGCGATAACAATTTGCCAATTGTCCGGCGCCTTGACGTTCGCTTTGGGTGACCGCAAGATCGACATCATCCTCAAAGACGCAAACACTCCGCCGGCCCGGATTTTTGAAATTGCCAAACGGACAGGAGTGCTGCTTTGACCCTGCGTTATCTCCCCGAGCATGCCGAAAATGCCTTGCTGGCGCTGGAGTTGGCCCGCAAAGAAGCGGCCCACCTGCAGTACACCTACCGAACGCTGTTTGAGCAACCCATTGATGCCACCTGGGTCAAGCAGTTGGAAGCACGTGCCGAACTGGCCGAGAAGGTCGAGGCATTTGTGAGCCGCTTTGCCCGGCTGCAAGATCAAATCGGCGAAAGGCTGATTCCTCGTTTCGCAACGCTCTTGGGTGAGATGCCAAAGTCGATGCTGGACAACCTCGCCTACGCAGAAAAAATGCGGTGGATTGATAGCACCGAGGCATTTGTTGGAGCCAGAAGATTGCGTAATCTGTTGGTGCATGAGTACATGTCGGATGTGCAGATATTTCTTGAGGCTTTGTTGGCAGCGCGTGCAGCGACCGAAATGCTGTTTGACACCGTGGCTCGTATTGACGCTGAAGCAAAATCACTACGATTGACTGTCGGAAAGTCCCCAGCATGAGCCAAGCCATCATTAGCCGAAAAATCCGATGAAAAACACCATTGAAATCGATTGCCCACCTGAAATATTGATGGGTTTGCATCTGGATGCCAAACAATTTGGCGACCTTATCAAATTGCAGGCCGCAACGGCCCTGTTCAAAGAGGGCAAATTGTCCTCCGGAATGGCGGCGCGGTGGTGCGGAATGCCCCGGGTTCATTTCTTGATGAACGCCATGCGGTCTGCGGGCGCGACCTTGTTGGACGACACCGACGATGATTTGACGCGTGAAACGGCGTTGTTGTGAGCGTTTTTCGTCTGCAACGCGATTGGTCAATGCCCCATGTCGGTTGACCTACGCCCGCACGTTGTCCACGTAATGTACCGCTTCGACACCGGTGGCCTTGAAAATGGCATCGTGAATCTGGTCAACCATATGGCCCCGCAAGCCTACCGGCACACCATCGTGGCGTTGACCGAGGTTGCTGATTTTCGCAAACGCATCCAGCGCGATGATGTTGAATTTGTCTCGCTGCACAAGCCGCCTGGCCATGGTGTCTGGCAATACCCCAAACTCTTTAAGTTGTTCCGCCGACTGCGCCCCCACATCGTGCACAGCCGTAACCTCGCCGCCCTGGAAGTGCAGGTTCCCGCGTGGGCTGCCGGGGTGCCGATTCGTATCCACGGCGAACATGGGCGCGACGTGGGGGATCTGGATGGCAGCAATGTCACTTACCAGCGTGTACGACGCCTCTATAGGCCCTTCGTTCACCATTACATGGCCCTGTCGCGTGACCTCGCTGGCTATCTGGTGCAGAAGGTGCGTGTGCCAAGGGACGCCATCACGCAGGTCTATAACGGCGTTGACACCGAGCGTTTTCGCCCGGCACTGGATGGTCCACAGCCTATAGAGGGTTGCCCATTTGACCCTTCGCAGCACTGGCTGGTCGGTACTGTTGGCCGCATGCAGGCCGTGAAGGACCAGGTCATGCTGGCCCATGCATTTGTTCAGGCCTTGGTTTTGGCGCCCGACCTCAAGGCGCGACTGCGGCTGGTCATGGTGGGAGAAGGCCCCTTGCGCGCGCAGGCACGCTCTGTGCTCGATGCAGCAGGCGTTGCGCACCTGGCCTGGCTGCCAGGCGAGCGCAGTGACGTGGCCGACATCATGCGCAGCCTGCACGCGTTTGCTTTGCCATCATTGGCCGAGGGCATCTCAAATACCATTCTCGAAGCCATGGCCAGTGCCCTGCCAGTGCTTGCCACCGCTGTGGGAGGTAACGCCGATCTGGTCGAGGCAGGGAAGACCGGCCACATCGTGCCCGCAGCCGATCCAAACGCCATGGCGCAGCATCTGGTCGGCCTGTGCTCAGGCCCGGAACATGCCCGCGCCATGGGCGAAGCCGGTCGCCAGCGGGTATTGGCGCACTTCAGCATGCAGGCCATGGTTTCCACCTACCAGGCTGTGTACGATCGGCAGATGCAACGCGTTCGCTCCCATAAAAAAGGCCACTGACCCAGCATGTGCGGAATCACCGGAATCTTCGACACCCGCGGCGGCAGCGACATCAACCGCGCCGTGCTGCAGCGCATGAACGACTCCCAGCTGCACCGCGGGCCAGACGAAGGCAGCCTGCATATCGAACCGGGGGTCGGGTTCGGCCACCGCCGCCTGTCCATCATCGACATCGCTACCGGCCAGCAGCCGCTGTTCAACGAAGATGGTTCGGTGGTGGTGATATTCAACGGCGAGATCTACAACTACCAGCAACTGATTCCCGAGTTGCAGGCGCTGGGCCATGTGTTCCACACCAAGAGCGACACCGAGGTGATCGTGCATGCCTGGGAGTCCTGGGGGCCCAACTGCGTCAAGCGCTTCCGCGGCATGTTTGCGTTTGCACTGTGGGACCGGAATCAGCAGACCTTATTCCTCGCGCGCGACCGGTTGGGCGTCAAGCCGATGTATTACGCGCTGCTGGACGACGGGACATTGCTGTTTGGGTCGGAGCTGAAATCCATCATGGCCCATGGCGGCCTGCGGCGAGATATCGACCCGCTGGCCGTGGAAGAGTACTTCGCGCTGGGGTATGTGGCCGAGCCACGAACGATTTTCAAACAGGCCCGCAAGCTGTCACCAGGGCACACGCTGACGATCAAGCGCGGGCAGCCGCCCGGCGAACCCGTCGAGTACTGGGATGTGCGCTTCAGCCTGGACAACCCGATTTCCGCGGCCGATGCCCAGGCCGAACTCGTCGAGCGCTTGAAAGAATCCGTCCGCCTGCGCATGATTGCCGAGGTGCCGCTGGGTGCCTTCCTCTCCGGCGGCGTCGACAGCAGCGCCGTGGTCGCCATGATGGCCGGCTTGTCCCAGGAGCCGGTCAACACCTGCTCCATGGCGTTTGACGACCCCGCCTTCAACGAGTCGGAGTTCGCCCAGATGGTGGCCGACCGTTACCACACCCGCCACCGCGTCGAGACCGTCAAGAGCGACGATTTCGATTTGATCGACACCTTGGCCAGGCTGTATGACGAGCCTTATGCCGATAGCTCGGCCATTCCCACCTACCGAGTCTGCCAGCTGGCGCGCAAACACGTCACCGTGGCTTTGTCCGGCGACGGTGGCGATGAGTCGCTGGGCGGTTATCGGCGCTACCGCCTGCACATGATGGAAGAGCGCATGCGCTCGGCCTTGCCGCTGGGCCTGCGCCGCCCGGTTTTCGGCACCCTGGGCAAGCTTTATCCGAAGGCCGACTGGGCGCCGCGGATGTTTCGGGCCAAGACCACATTCGAAGGCATGGCCCGCAGCTCGGTAGAGGCCTATTTCAACTCGGTGTCCATCTTGCGCGACCCCATGCGGGCGTCACTTTTCAGTGACGGCTTCAAACGGGAGCTGGCGGGTTACAACGCCCAGGAAGTCTTCAACCGTCACGCGGCCAAAGCTGGCACCCAAGACCCCTTGGCCCTGATCCAGTACCTGGATTACAAAACCTATCTGGTGGGCGACATCAACACCAAGGTTGACCGTGCCAGCATGGCCCACTCGCTCGAGGTGCGCGAGCCCTTGATGGACCACGAATTGGTCGAGTGGCTGGCCACACTGCCGACCAGCCACAAGATTCAGGGACAGGAGGGCAAATACATCTTCAAGAAATCGATGGAGCCACATCTGCCCAAGGACGTGTTGTACCGGCCGAAGATGGGTTTTGCGGTGCCGTTGGCGCGTTGGTTCCGCGGGCCGCTCAAGCAGCGCGTACGCGAAGCCGTGCTCGGCGAATCGCTGGCTTCGACCGGGTGGTTCAATGCAACCTACTTGAATCACTTGGTCGACGCACACCAGTCCGGCGCGCGCGACTACAGCGCGTCCTTATGGACGCTGATGATGTTCGAGGCCTTCTTGCGTAATTCCGGGCTCAGCGAAGCTCAGGGCGGGACGCACCGGGACAGTCGGCAAGAGTCTTTAGTCTGACTCATGACTCCTGCAGTCCGCGCCCGTCCCTCGCGACTCCCCCACCTGCACAACTTTCGCGGGCTGGCCATCATATTCATCGTCGCGACGCATTGCGTGAGTGTCTTTGATTGGTCCGACTCCCCGGTGCTAAGGGATGTTCTTGGACGAGTCTTTGCGAACGGGACGATTTTTTTCCTTTTCATCGCAGGTTATCTTTTCCACTACCTCTCCCCTGGATTTCGGACAGTCCCGTACTGGAAAAAGAAGGCGTTGAACGTCGTCTTACCGTACTGCATCGTTTCTGTGCCGGCGATCATCCTTTCGATGACCCTGATGAAGAGAGAGGGACTTGATCCAAGCTTCTATCAACAACCGAAGTGGCAACAGGTGCTCGAATTTTTGGTGACCGGTAGCCATATGGCGCCTTTCTGGTACATACCGACGATCATTATTTTCTACGCGGTTGCGCCTATATTGCTTCGCATATTTTCGAGCGACCGAGCCTATTGGCTGCTGATTCCCATTTTTGTCGTTGGTCTTTCGGTCTCGCGTGGCGAAAACAACCCCATCTTGGCATTTGTGCACTTTCTGTCGATTTGGGTATTAGGTATGAGTTGCAGTAATTTTCGCGAGCGGGCAGATGATCTACTGAATCGATGGTTCTGGCTGCTACCGGTGGCGGTTATAGCTCTCTTTCTCATTGCGTTCTACACGACACCCGGCACCCATACTTGGTACAGCGATTTGCAGAAGGCTTTCTTGTCCCTCTTTTTTTACACGCTCTTCAATCGACTCGGTACTCGCGCTGACCGATGGTTCGCGCTCATCGGCTCACTGAGCTTCGGGCTGTTCTTTTTGCATTCGTACGTAATTAGTACGGGGAAGATCATGTTGGAGTTTGTGGTCGGATATCAGCCGGCCGGGGGGATACTGTCGTTGACCATTGCAGCGATTGCCGCGGTCGGATTGACTATGCTGGCCGTTCAAGCGGTTAAGCGGCTCGCGGGCAAGCGCAGCCGATACTTGATTGGTGTCTGACATGCGGGTCCTCCATGTTCTCGACCACTCGATCCCGCTGCACAGTGGTTACACCTTCCGAACCCTTTCCATCCTGCACGAGCAGCGCAAGCTGGGATGGGAAACCTTCCATCTCACCAGCCCCAAACAGATCGACTGCAAGGTGCCGGAAGAGGATGTTGACGGTTGGCATTTTTTTCGCACGCAGGCACTAAGTGGCCCACTAACCAAGCTGCCGGGGTGGGGCCAGTGGTCTCAGATGAAGCAAGTAGAAAAGCGGCTGTTGGAGGTTGCCGAGAAAGTGCGGCCCGACATCCTGCACGCACACTCGCCGGTGCTCAATGCCATTCCCGCGATACGCGCAGGTCGGCGGCTGGGCATTCCGGTGGTGTACGAGGTTCGCGCCTTCTGGGAGGATGCCGCAGTGGACCACGGCACAACATCCGAGGGTAGTTTGCGCTACCGGCTGACACGCGCACTTGAAACCTATGCGTTGCGGCGCGTAGACCATGTGTTTACTATCTGCGAGGGTTTGCGCGGTGACATTGCCGCACGGGGCATTCCAGCGCAAAAGGTGACCGTCATCCCCAACGCGGTCGACATCGATTCATTCTCAACGGGTGGCCAACCGGACATCGCCCTCAAAGCAAAGTTGGGTCTCGCCGACGCCACGGTCATCGGCTTCATCGGCTCGTTTTACGCCTATGAAGGCCTCGACCTATTGCTAGATGCCTTGCCGCAGATCCTTGCCGCGATGCCTGGCGTACGGGTGCTGTTGGTTGGCGGCGGCCCGCAGGACGCAGCGCTCAAGGCGCAGGCGCAACGCTTAGGCTTGACCGATAAGATCGTATTTACCGGGCGCGTGCCGCACACCGAGGTGCAGCGCTATTACGACCTGGTCGATGTGTTGGCTTATCCGCGGCACGCGATGCGATTGACCGAGTTGGTTACGCCTCTCAAACCGCTTGAAGCCATGGCCCAGGGGCGTCTACTTGTAGCATCTGATGTGGGGGGCCACAAAGAGCTGATACGCCATGGGAAAACCGGTATGTTGTTCAAAGCCGGTAGTGCGGACGCACTGGCCTCTACGCTGACTGGGTTGTTGAGAAAGCGCGAACTTTGGCCCGCATTGCGACAGGCCGGGCGGCGCTTCGTGGAAGATGAGCGTACCTGGGCAAGCAGTGTCAGTCGTTATGTTGCACCCTACCGTTCCATGGGAATTGGCATTTAGCATGGCCGAGTCTGGTTCTGGTCCCCATATTGTGGTTTTGAGTAGTCTGTTTCCAAACAGCATGCAGCCCATGGCTGGGCTATTTGTGCGAGAGCGCATGTTTCGCGTGGCACGCCATTTGCCATTGACTGTCGTCGCGCCGGTGGCCTGGTTTCCTTTCCAGGGCCTGATTCGCCGTTTTCGTCCGGGCTTTCGGCCTGCCGCGCCGGGTACTGAAGTACAACAAGGCATTGCAGTCTTCCATCCGAGATTCTTTTCCATCCCCGGTGCATTCAAATCCCTGGATGGTTTCTGTATGGCCTTGAGTTGTTTGCCGCGGTTTCTTGTCCTGAAACGCAAGGGCTGCCTGGACATCATAGATGCCCATTTCGCCTATCCAGATGGCTATGCGGCCGGATTGCTTGGCAAGTGGCTCCAAGTGCCAGTGACCATAACGATGCGTGGCACAGAAAGTCGACACGCGACAGATCCAGTTTTGAGGCGCGTCTTGCGCGCCGCCTTGAACCGCGCCACGCGTGTGTTTTCGGTCTCGGACTCGTTGCGCCAGGTGGCCTTGGCCTGCGGCATCGCATCTGACAAAGTGCTTGTTGTTGGCAACGGCGTGGATATTTCCAAGTTCGCCCCGCAATCGAAGGTTGACGCGCGTCGGACATTGGGCATTTCCGCGCATGCCAAAGTGATGATTACCGTAGGTGGGCTTGTCGAGCGCAAGGGTTTCCACCGTGTCATTGCTGCAATGCCCGACCTGAAGAAGAAGTTTCCAGACCTCATCTACCTGATCGTTGGCGGGCCCAGCCCGGAAGGCGACTGGACCCACCAGCTTAAGGAGCTTGTGTTGCAGTGTCATCTGGAAGATTCGGTCAAGTTTCTCGGCGCGGTGCCAGCCAACGAACTCAGCTTGCCTCTGGCCGCGGCCGATCTGTTCGTGCTTGCTACGCGCAACGAAGGTTGGGCCAATGTCCTGCTAGAGGCCATGGCCTGTGGGTTGCCAGTTGTTGCCACGGACGTCGGGGGCAATCGGGAGGTCGTATCTTCAAATGAGCTGGGGTTGATCGTTCCTTTCGACGATCACGCCGCACTTGTCGACGCTATTTCCCTCGCACTGTCCAAGGCGTGGAGCAAGCCAACGATACGGGCCTATGCCGAGGCGAATACCTGGGACCAGCGCGTTGCAGCGTTGGTGATGGAGTTTCGGGCTTTGGCGCAAGGGGCAGCGCGATGAGTGGCGGCTACACCAAGTTCGTGTCCAGCGTCATATTCCCATTGCATGAGCGCTTGAAACGGCACAGTACGGTCGAAGTTCGTCGAGACATGGAAGACGTGCAGTGGTGGCCAGCGGATCGATTGGCCACGCTGCAAACCCAGCGCCTGCAGGCTTTCTTGCTCGACGTTGGGGCCCATGTGCCCTACTACCGGGATTTGTTTTCACAAGCAGATTTTGACCCGCGAAGAGTGACCAGTGCAGCGGACCTGCAGCGCCTACCCTTGCTGACCAAGACCGTTATCCGCAACCATACCGAGGCAATGAAGCACGCACACGCGCAAGGCCTTGCCCGTTTTAACACCGGCGGCTCATCCGGTGAGCCATTGATCTTCTTCATCGGCAACAAACGTGTCAGCCACGATGTAGCCGCCAAATGGCGGGCCACCCGCTGGTGGGGCGTCGACATCGGTGACCCTGAAATTGTGGTCTGGGGCTCCCCGATCGAACTGGGCAAGCAGGATCGCATCAAGCACTGGCGCGACAAGCTGTTGCGTACGCAACTCTTGCCGGCCTTCGAAATGTCCGCGGCAAAGCTCGACCAGTTCATCGCCACCATTCGGTCGGTGCGGCCGCGCATGCTCTTTGGTTACCCTTCTGCGCTGAGCCACATCGCCCGCCATGCGCAGGAACGCGGCGTCGCCATGAACGACATTGGCATCCGTGTCGCCTTCGTTACATCCGAGCGGCTGTATGACGAACAGCGCGTCACCATCAGCAAAGTATTTGGCTGCCCGGTGGCGAACGGTTACGGGGGGCGCGACGCTGGCTTCATTGCACACGAGTGCCCAGCCGGTGGCATGCACATCACGGCCGACGACTTGGTGCTTGAGATCATCAACGACGCGGGTGAAGTCCTGCCGCACGGAGTGGCCGGTGAAATTGTGGTGACCCACCTGGCGACCAACGATTTCCCATTCATTCGTTACCGAACGGGGGACATTGGTGTGCTGGACCACAAGCTGTGTTCCTGCGGCCGCAGTCTGCCGCTCCTCAAGGAAATCCAGGGGCGAAGCACCGACTTTGTGGTGGCCGCCGATGGCACGGTGATGCACGGCCTGTCACTGATCTACATCCTGCGAAATCTTGAGGGTGTCAAATCATTCAAGGTGGTGCAGGAAAGCCTGAGTCTGACGCGGGTCATGCTGGTGGTGGATGCATCATTCAAGTCTGACTCGGTGAATCTTATCGTCGATGGTTTCAAGAAGCGCCTGGGCGCAATGGTCCGTATCGAGGTTCAGCAATTGGACGAAATTCCAGCCGAAAAGTCTGGCAAATTCCGCTATATCGTGAGCCACGTTACCGGCGCCTTGGGGACCTGATTTATGCGCGACCTACTCCTTCTTGCCATCGTACTAGCCGGTTGCGTGGTCGCGCTCAAGCGACCCTGGATTGGTGTGATGCTCTGGACCTGGATCAGCATCATGAACCCGCACCGGTATACCTACGGTTTCGCCTATAGTGCCCCGCTTGCCGCGATGGCTGTGGGGGCGACGGTCTTGGGGCTGGTGATGACGCGCGACCGCGCCTCACCCTTTAAGGGCGGACCTGTTGCCTGGCTCGTGGCTTTCATGGCATGGATGACACTTTCCTGGTTGTTCGGCCTGGACTTTGCCAACGACTATGAGCAGTGGAAGAAGGTGATGAAGATCGACGTGATGCTGTTGGTCGGGCTCATGCTGCTGCACAGCAGGCAACACATCATGGCCTTGATGTGCGTCACCGTGGGGTCCCTCGCATTGTTGGGCGCAAAGGGCGGGATTTTCACCCTCACTTCCGGTGGCAACTACCGCGTATGGGGGCCGCCGGGATCGTTCATCGCGGACAACAATGAGTTTGCCCTGGCCCTTATCATGACCATTCCGTTGCTGCGCTTTATTCAGTTGCAGATTCAAGACAAGGTTGCAAAATATGTAATCACGTTTTTGATGGTGACCTGTGCGGTGTCGTCACTCGGCTCCTATTCGCGCGGCGGGTTGCTTGCGATGGGCGCCATGGTGGCCATTTTTTGGTGGCGTGGAAAAAGCAAGTCCAAGATGATGATTCTGATCGCCGCTGCCGCCATACCTTTGGTGGCGTTCATGCCGGCGGAGTGGGATGCCCGTATGTCGACGATCAACACTTACCAAGAAGACACGTCGGCCATGGGGCGTATCAATGCGTGGTGGACCGGATTTAACATTGCCAAGAATCATCTGTTTGGGGCTGGTTTCAACTTCGCGACCCCGGAGTTGTTCGCGCGCTTCGCTCCGGATCCCGATGTCGTCCTTGCGGCTCACAGCATCTATTTCCAGGTACTGGGGAATCACGGGTTCATTGGGTTGGCGCTATTCCTTGGGATGTGGGCAACCACATGGTGGTCTGCCGGTTGGCTTCGTTCCCAGAAGAACCTTCCGGCCGAGGCAAAGTGGACTGCCGACTTGGGTGCCATGTGCCAGGTGGCCCTGGCGGGCTATGCGGTGGGAGGCGCCTTGTTGAGTCTCGCCTATTTTGATTTGCCCTACAACATCATGGTTCTGGTGGTGTTGACCCGGGTTTGGGTTGAAAAGCAGGGGTGGAAGACCGAACCCGAAGCGCAACCCAGGTGGATGAACATGCTGCGTTTATCCATGGTCAGAAAGGATGTGTGAGTTGCTGACCAAGGCCTTGCTGGGGGTCGCGTCTCGTGGCGGGGCGCAAGGTCGGCTCTCCATTCTTATCTTCCACCGGGTGTTGCCCGAGCCGGATTCCATTTTTCCGCATGAAATGCATGCTCGTCGTTTTGACGCAGTGTGCGGTTGGCTCAAGTACTGGTTCAACGTATTGCCCTTGGACCAAGCAGTGGCACGTCTGAAGGATGGCGGCCTGCCAGCGCGCGCAGCCTGCATCACGTTCGACGATGGTTACGCAGACAACCATGACGTTGCGATGCCCATCCTGCGCCGCCATGGCCTGCCGGCGACATTCTTCCTGGCTACTGGTTTTCTGGACGGCGGTCGTATGTGGAACGACACCATCATCGAGGCCGTTCGCCTGTGCAAGAGCGCGTCGTTGGACCTGGGTGACATGGGCCGCTTGCCTGTCGGCACGGCAGTGGAGCAAAGTGCAGCGATCAAAGATCTCATCGGGCGCATCAAGTACCTGCCAGTCGCTGAGCGTGTGGCCCGTGCGGAATCGATTGCACGCGCGGCGCACGCCGAGCCACCGGACAACCTGATGATGACGTCTGCCCAGGTACTGTCTATGCGACACGCAGGCATGCAGATTGGTGCACATACGGTGTCTCACCCGATTCTGGTGCGCTTGGGCGAGGCGCAGGTCAGGGAAGAAATCGGTGGTAGCAAAGACTATCTGGAGCAATTGCTGGGTGAACGCGTGGGCCTTTTTGCGTACCCCAATGGCAAACCGGGTGACGACTACGACGCAAGGGCAGTTGCCGTTGTTCGTGAACTGGGTTTTGACGCGGCAGTCAGCACCCAATGGGGTGCAGCAAGAACTGGCACCGACCTGTTTCAGATCCCACGGTATACGCCATGGAATCGAACCCGGTCGCGATTCGGGCTTGGCTTGCTTGGAAACCTGTGGGGACTACAGGCATAGCCAATCATCCGGAATGACCGGCTGGGTTGAGTCAGTTCAAGCGGTAGGCGGGCTTTTTGGCCTGCAGCCAAAATTCGAGCATGGTCAAGATCCACACCATCTCGCCAAAGTAGCCCGGATGCTCCGGCAATCGTTGACTCAATAGCGTCTGAATGAAGTCGGGGCGCACGATGCCCCGAGAAGCAAGGCTGTCGAGTGCGTCTCGTGCCAATGCCTTGAGCCGTGGTGTCTCGTTGGCCCACACACCGAACGGCAAACCAAAACCCTGCTTCTTTTTGGTAATGACCTCATCCGGCAAAAATCCGCGTAGTGCCTCCTTGAAGAACCAGCGCAACTTGAGCCCCTTGAGCTTGTAGGCCGTGGGCAGCTTGAGCGAGAAATCAAGCAGTCGGTCATCCAGCATTGGAAAGCCCACCTGCATTCCGGCAAAGCCCGTGGCCCCTGTCACCTTGGGCAGGTCACTTTCGGCCAAGGTGAACCGCCAATCGAAAGCGAGTTCCTGGTTCAGCCGGCTGCACTGGTTGTTGCCCTGCCAAACCTCCTGCTGCATTTGCAGTGGCAAGCCCAGGTCAATGGCCGCCATCATGCCTGGCGTGAGCACCTCGTTCGGCCCCAGGCGCATGATCAGGTTGTACATCTGCAGCCGGTCCGGCATGGGCACACGGGCCTGCTCCACGTAGCTCCCGGCTTTGCGTGTCAGCGCTGCTGCTGCCGCCGCCCGTGTACCGAGCAGAGGCTCCATCAAGCCTTTTTGCAACAGGCTTGGCACATGGTCATACCAGCCGAAGACACGCTGCTTGGCATAACGTGAATTGCCGCCAAACAATTCATCGCCCCCGTCGCCAGCAAGCAACTTGCTGACGCCGTCTTCGCGTGCCATCTTGGCGCAATAGTACGCGGGCAGGGCGGACGAATTGCCGAATGGCTGGTCAAAATGCGCCGCCACCGCCGGTATGCTGCGCACCAGGTCTTCGGGGGTAACGTAATACTCGTGGTGCTCGGTCTTGAAGTGCTTGGCCGCAATGCGGGCAAACTCCATCTCGTCATACCCTTGTGCGTCAAAACCAATCGAATAGGTGGCTACGGTCTTGCCGCTGGCCAATGCCGCCATGCCTGCCACGGTCGAGCTGTCGGTGCCGCCGCTCAGAAAACACGCGGGCTTGGTGCCGTCGAGTTGCGTGGCCACGGCGTCACGAAGCAGTTGTCGGAATTCATCCTTCAAGCTGTCAAAGGACGGACTTTTCAGTTCCTCAAACGATGGCGCCCAATACGGTTCCACGGTCAGCTGGCCATTTTCAAACACTGCATAGTGGCCCGGCTGCAGCCGATAGATACCCTTGTAAATAGTGCGTGGCGACGGTATGCAATGAAAATAAAGGTAGTCGAAAATCGCCTGCGGGTCTATGTCGGTGCCGGCATCGGCAAGCTCGTCTGCACGGGCTGCAAACTGGAGTTCCCCGTTTGCCACGCGGTAACACATGGTGCAAATCGCGAAACGGTCCACGGCCAGAAAAGTGCGGCCACCGGGCTCGCGCAACCCTATGGCAAAGTCGCCGGACACACCGGCCGCCGCGGTTTTGGTGCCGCTCGCCACCGCCTGGCGCCATGCCGCCAACTGCCCCTGGCTGCTGGCCAGCCCAGCGAGCCGTGTATCAGCGAACCGGGGGGAGCCAAGGGTCAAGGACGAATCTGTCGCGGGCATAGGGTCGTTCATGTAGTCAGTTGGCAGTAGGGGGCGCCATGCTTTGCATTGCCCCCGGATTATGCGCGGTGGTGCCGAGCGTTCGGGTGCCGCGAGGGTGCACGTACTCGCGTTCTTGCTGCCTGGGCTGACCCTCCGCCCTACTTGAATCCAGTGCCTTGCCCCGCAGGCGTGAATCCGCCCTCAAACGGAAATCGTACTCTGCCGCATGCGCGAAATCGCGCACTTCGGCTGAAAAATTGTTGCGATATTCGCCCGGCCCGGCCGACTGCAAGCTGCCCGGCCCCATCAGCAGGTTGTTGACTGCGACTATGGCATCCGCCCCTGGCGCAACCCGAAGAAAAATGCCGCCCTTTGGCAAACGGTCAACCAGCGTATTGTTCACCAGGTAGATGGCGTTGCGTGGCCATTTGTAGCCTTCCGCACCGACGGAAATCATGTGCGGGTTCTCGGTCTGCACGCCCTGCTCGATGACATTGCCCACCACATATGACACCCCGCCGTTGGGGAACTCCAACTCGTAGCTTGCGGTTCCGCCAGTCTCGTCGGTAAGCCGGTTGTAATAGACATGGTTGACCGAAGCCCTGCTCTTTAACAGGTGGCCAATATGCGCATGGTGAAAATAGCTGCCCGTAACCGACAGTCGCGCAACTTTCCCCACATAAAGATTATGGTTGTGGCCATCTGGACGTTGGTTGTGGTCGAACTCACAGTTTTCCACCTCCAAAATGGTGGCCGGGTCGTTGCCGGTGAGCAGCCCCATTTCGTTGTACGCGAAACGGCAGTCTCGTACCCATAGCGAACCCCTTTCCAATCGAATACCCGCGCCATTGCGGCCGGGAACCGCAGCACCTTCGAAGTCAAATCCTTCCACTCGCATGCCCTTGGCGCGCACGACCCAAATCCCTTTTCCCTCCGCAGAAGCGCCTTGTGCTACCAGGCGCACGCGACCACCCACGGCGCGCAGTGTTACGGCGTCGTGTTCCCAGGCGGCTACGTCGGCAAGGTAATCACCAGCGTCCACTTCAATCGTGCTGCCCGCGCCGGCCTGCCGGGCTGCTTCGGCAATCGTCTTGATGGTCTTGCTCGCTCCGACGCGGATGGGGGTTGGGGCTGAAGCGGCAGTTTGATTGGGCAATTGCGCAAAGAGCGGCGGCCCAAAGCCTGTGAGCAGCGAACCGCTTGTCAGGACCGCACTGGTGCGTGCGAAGTGGCGCCTGTTGATCATTCGCCACCATAACCGATCTTCTTGGGCCTGCCACGACTTGAGGTTCGACACACGGCCAACACCGGAACAGCGCCGTCTCCAGCCATGGCTTGCCGGGCCCATAATGCCGGCGTGACTGCGATTCCTGCCCAGACTCTCGGCCGTCGAAGACTACCCGACGGCAAGAAGCCGGCGTCTTCGCCGGCCGATGCACGATTCTGGCTGTTTGTTGTCGCCGTCGTCTATCTGGCCTTCGTCGTCTATGGCAGCCTGGTGCCGTTGCGCTACCAGTCTTTGCCGTGGGAGCAGGCAGTTGCGCGTTTCCAGGCTATGCCCTACCTGACGCTCGGGATCGCATCCCGGGCCGACTGGGTGGCCAACCTGCTGCTGTTCATTCCGCTGGGTTTTTTCTGGACCGGCGTGTTCTGGCCCTGGCGCAGGCCAGGCTGGCGGCTCCTCGTCGCGCCCCAGCTGTTCCTGCTGTTCGCGGGCTTGAGCCTGGCGATCGAATTTGTGCAGATCTACTTCCCGCAGCGCACGGTGTCGATCAATGACGTCATCGCGGAAACGGTGGGCGGCGCGATCGGCATCGGCCTGTGGTGGGCCTGGGGCCGCCCTGTGTCGATTTGGCTGCAATCCTTGGCGGCGACGCGCGGCAAGACCAGCTTGGCGCAGCGGCTGGTGACCGTCTATCTGCTGGCACTGGTGGGCTACAACCTGATGCCGCTGGACCTGACCATCAGCCCGGTCGAGGTCTACCACAAGTGGGCCGAGGGCAAGGTCATCCTGGTGCCGTTTTCGGCGAACTACAAGAACCTGGCGCAGGCGGTCTACGACCTGCTCACCGACGTCGCGATCTGGGTGCCGGTTGCAGCGCTGTGGCGGATGACGCGCTACCGCACGCGGCTGCAGGCATGGACGGCGACCGTCACCGCAGCGGTGGCAATCGAGATATTGCAGCTCTTTGTCTTCAGCCGCGTCAGCGACATCACCGACATCTTCACCGCCGCGATCGGCGCGGCCATTGGTGTCTACCTGGTGCAGTCCTCGGCCGGCCAGCGCACCAGCCATCCTGCGCAGCGTGCGAGCGGCGTGGGGGGCAGGTTGCTGACGGCGCTGTGCTGGATCGCCGTGCTGATGCTCGTGTTCTGGTACCCGTTCGATTTCAATTTCGACCGCAGCTTCCTGCGCGAGCGTCTGGCAGGTATGCAGCGGGTTCCGTTCGAGGCCTATTATTTTGGCTCGGAGTTTCGTGCGATTACGGAGGTGTTGCACAAGATGCTGTTCTTCGCGCCCCTGGGCTTCGTGTTCTACCGGCTGGCGGTGAAGTTGCCGTCAAAGCTGCCGCGCCCCGTGGTGCATTTTGCCGTCTTGCTGCTGCTCTTTGGCGCAGCGGCCGGGATCGAGATCGTTCAGGTCGCGTTGCCGAACAAGAACGCCGACGTCACCGATCTCGCGCTGGAGTTCGTGGGCGCAATGATGGGGTATTTCGGCAGCCTGTTCGTCGCGGAAAGGATTGGCGAGGATCCAGTGCGACGAGGCGGCCATGGCTAGTGTTGTCGTTTGGTCGTCGGCGTGATCGATTTTTCGGCTACGCTCGCTCGCATGCACAGGGACATTGAGCAGCGCGGGAAGGGCAACAGGGCGATGCTCTGTCGGCGGCAATCGTGCCATCCAGCTCTCGTTGCGTGAGGCCATGAACGACCTGCCCATTCTGCTGGCCCTGCTTGGTGTGGCATGGTGCGCTTGGCTCAAACCTTGGGTCGGGGTTCTGGGGCTGGTATTTGTGAGCATCATGCGCCCACAGGGTTTCGCCACTGAGTGGCTTCAAGGCGCGCCAGCCTACTTGGTGCTTGGCGTCATCGTCACATTCTGCGCCGCCAAGCAATTTATCGTCGAGCGCCGGTGGCCGGTAATTCCATGGGATTGGCGGCTGGCAGTAGCTGGTTTGCTGGCCCTGCAGATGATTCTGTCGACCTGGCTTGGCATTGCTCCATGGATCGGATGGGGCAATCTTGCCGACGTGGCCAAGATGCTGCCGATGCTGGCACTGGTGTACGTGCTGATCGACGACCGTGAGAAGCTGTGGTATTTGCTGTTGACCATCGCGCTGTCGATCGGAGTCGTCGTGCTCAAGGGCGGATACTGGGCGGTGATGACCGGGTTCCAGGATCGTGTCTACGGACCGCCCTACAGCCAGTACCACGACAACAACATGTTCGCTGTCGCGACAACGATGGTCATTCCATTGCTCGCGCTGTGGTGGCGTCAGGTCGATAGCAAGGCGCTGAAATGGGTGTCCGCGCCGATTGAAATTTGACCCACCCTGCCGATCCAATATTGACCCAGGACGGGTAGCTGCCGTTTGAATCGGCAACTGTGGATAAGTGTACTCAATGCTTGGTTTTTGAATTCCTTCCCTGGCTCTGGTTTGTGCTTGCAGGATCTGCACGGGGAAAGGAGCGAAGGGCGTAGCCCGTAGCGGATT
>Ga0105052_10003925_pt1 | contig 16704 bp, 14 predicted proteins | sample FRY03_FD_78094 | JGI IMG/M metagenome (GOLD analysis project Ga0105052, IMG submission 78094) | Freshwater microbial communities from Lake Fryxell liftoff mats and glacier meltwater in Antarctica - FRY-03 | ecosystem: Environmental > Aquatic > Freshwater > Ice > Glacier meltwater ... | reverse complement strand
GCGATAAACCCAAGTGCGTTCCCTGCCGACCATTTCGGCAAACTCTGCGAAGGAGTATGAAACTCTCTTGCCCGGTGTCCTCGTGCGCTTTGTTGCGGTCATGGGCGGACATTGCCGTATCGTGGCAAATGCGCACCTATCCGCAGCCGGTTTGCAAACTCACTGCGGATCGACCCATTTCTCTCTCCCGTCGAGCTTCACGTCAAACCATTCGGCTACCATTTCAAAAAAAAGGTCACGGCTTCTCTCAGAAGCACCATTCACAATGATTTCAGATCGTTTGGGCCATCGGCGATGATTCCGCAGGAATTCTGCGACAGCAAACGCCACGGCCATCTCCTTTTCCTTTCGCCGGACATGGCCTCTCTTTATCGCCCGACCAAGCCTTCCAGCGGGATCACTCTTCCTCTGCATCATCTGGTCTCTTAGCCAATCGGCGGCCATTTCTGGCGTTGAATCATCATTGGGATTCTCGGCTATCCAACCCAGCATCAGTTCAGCTCTTATATCCGATTGGTCTGTATAGGCATCAAAAACAAAGCCCATCCGCGCCTCAATTTCGCACGCGTAACCCACGTATTTATCATGCTTGGGAACTTCTTCATTCATGCCTTCACCCTCCCCGCCATCGCTGTGGAGTGCTTCTTGCAAAGATGCCCATAGACCTGCATGCATAGGACTCCGCCGTCCTTGTGCCCGAGCCATGATGCCAGCGTCGGGAGGTCAACTCCGGCCTCAATACAGCGGGTGGCGAAGATGTGGCGAAGGTCATGCACGCGCATGTGGTCGATTCCCAGTCGCTGACACGAATTGTCCAATGCGATGCGGGGGGACTTTATGAGCATGACAGGATCATCGGCGGCGGTGGGGATCTCTGCGGATCTCAACCGTTTGAGCAGACCCTTCGCCGCGGGGATCAGCGGCACTTGCCGCATGTCGTCGCTTTTCGCCGGATTCATCACGACCAGGTGATCAGGTTTAATGTCGCGCCAGCGGACGGCCTGAGCTTCGGAAATCCGCAGTCCGGTGTATGCGAGAAACTCCACTGCCATGGCCTTGGCTTTCGAGCGGGCTTTCTTTTGGCTGAGAATGTCGGCAACAATCCCGGCGAATGCGTCCGCAGTCGGGAGGTCGTGCTTCATCTTCTTCGGCCTCACCCGTTTGAGGGAAAGCGGGAGGTTGCTGCCGACGTGTCCGGACTCCATGGCGCGGGCGTAGGTGCGACGCAGGAGCGCCAGAGCGCCGTTGTAGCGGGTCGCGGCTGCGGTGGTTGAATACTTGTCCATGAGCGTCCGCAGTTCGGCCAAGGTGATTTTGGCGATGGATCTACCCATCGGATCTTCGGGGAGGGTTGCGCCGATCTTCGCCAGCGATATGGAAATCTGGCGGTAGTATTTCCTGGTGGTCATCTTGATGGCCGGGTCTTCCCGCTTCGCCTCATGATGGATGGCGGTCCCGAGCGTCCCGGCCTTGCTCGCGTTCTTCGCGCCCCGGATCTCTTCCAGCACGGCAGGAAGGCGGTTCTTCGCGGTCATGTAATCCTCTGTTTCGAGGCTCCGGCGAATCACCTTGCCAGAGACCTTCACAGAGGCGTAGTAATTGCCGCCCCGATGAAGGAAGAGACAAGGAATCTTCGATTTGCTGAATTGCGCTTTTTGTTGCATGGCTTGGTGATCTGTTGCCAGCAAGGTATGCATTTTAGGGGTGCATTTGCAAGATTCATCGCCGGAAACCCTTATAGGGCCTATAGCTCAGCGGTTAGAGCAGGGGACTCATAATCCCTTGGTCCCTGGTTCGAATCCAGGTGGGCCCATTGGTGGCGACCCTGCGGGGAGGAGAGGGTTGGCGGGTTTGTTGTCAGGAAATCCGAAGGGGGGGAGGGGGAGTGGCACTGTTTTAAGTGCCTTATCGGGATGCGGAGGTTCCCATCCAGGGGTGCCGAGAGCAGGAGCAGGAGCAGGAGCAGGCCGATCGGCATCGCCTGGATGGGGGAGCGCTGTGAATCACGACCATCAGGCTCGCGGCAGCGAGCATTTATTCGTTTCCGCCGCGGCCCTCGCGCACTCCTTCTGCGGGTGGATCGATCTGTGCGACCCAGAGGATGCCGTTGAGCAGCAGGCGGCGGAATTCCGGATTTTCAAAGGACTTGTGGTAGTGGGGGCCGGTGCAGTTGAAGGTGCGGCCGCCGGTCTTGCGCTCGAAGGCCCAGGCGATGGTCTGATCCTCGAGCGGGCCGACAGGTGGGCTGGCAGCAAGGATCGGAGTGATCGTGCCATGGCTTTCGTCGAACAAGATGCGGCGATAAAATTCTTCCTGTTCGAAGCGGAGCGTGCCGACCCCACGGGCGATGGGATGCTCCGGTGCGGCGATCATGGCGCTGACCTTGTCCTGCATGGGGTGTGTTGAATAGTTGATCTTCTTGTTTCCGCCGCACCAGGCCAAGTAGTCCGCCTCGACCTCATCACCGACGGCGGTCGCCGCGTGCAGAGCCATGAGCCCGACCCCTTTGGCCATCAGTTCGCGAAACTTCAACAAGGTCTCCTTGGCCCGGAGGTTGAACAGGTGCTTGTCCCAGCCCTCCCACATCAGGATGACTGCCGCGGCGTCGTCGAGCTCATGCAAATCGTCCGGCAGGCGATCGAGGTAAAGAACGGTCTCGATGTTCTTGTCGGCAAGGTTGTCCGCTTCATCGAGGGCCTTCTTCAGCAGGGTGGCTCCGGCCCGGTGGTCGTGTGCGCCGGGGCCGTGGCTGTCGGCGCCGCCGATGAAGACGATCTTGCGTCTGGGAGGTGATTGCAGGGATTGCCATTTCGTCATGGAGGCCGTCAGGTGCTCGCGGGCATCCCCGCCGATTCCCCAGCACATGAGTCCGACGGGGCCGCGATAGTCGATTTCGCGCAGGAGATCGAGCAAGCCAGCCAGCTCGAAATCCCCCTGATCCAGCGGGAGCACCTGAGCCTTGCTCTTGGAGCTGCCGTTGATGTTGACCAGCTTCAGCCAGGGACGCGCCCCGGTCAGCAGCGCCCTCAGCTCCTGCCCCTGTTCCACATTCATCCAATGAAACAGATTGAACATGACGCCGACCCGATCCGGACGGTTGACCTTGCGCGCCACGCGAATGCTCTGCTCCACCGTCTCTGTATAGTCCCCGGTGTGCGGATAGATCGCGAGCTCCACCCCGTACGGTTCGGCGAGATCGGCAATCTGATCGAGGACGGCCACGGCCTTGTCGTCGAGGTTTGTCCCGCGATCGCCCAAGAGGAGCACGCCAAAGATGCTGTTGTGCGCGGCCAGGATGGGCATCGCCGCCTTGACCTTCTCCAGATCGATGGGCTGCGCGGCATCCACCCGGATTCGGGCGAAGGCCACATGCAGGCGCAGGCCATGTTTCTCGAGAGAGGCGGCCCGCTGGGCGACCGTCGTCTCTTTGGGATGGCTCATTCCTGCATAGCCGAACTCCTGGCAAAGATGCCCGCAGCCGGGGTAGCCGAGTTCGCGGAAGAGGAGCGCCTGTTCATCGAGCGAGCGTTTCGCGGCGTCATGGTGGCTCATGCAGAACGGGAAGAACTCCCACTGTTCCGCAGCGGCCCGGGCCGGCTTCGGCTGCAGTTGGTTCAGTGTGTAGTAGGCTTCCGGGTTTGAAAGCGGGGTGCCGTCCGCCGCAGTCACGTCCCTCAATTTGAATTCATAGATCATGCCGGCCTCCAGCGGCGGCGTCCGCAGGGTCACCACGCGACGGTCCGGCGACACCGTGACGCCGATTTCGCCAAGCTCTTTCAGATCGACCTGGGGGGAGCCGTAGTTGTGATGGTACTTGTATCGGTAGGACCGGATGGCGATCGCTTTGGTGAGGTCCTGTTCGGCCAACGGCTTCGTGAACGTGATTTTGAATCCGTCGTATTGCAGATTGATCTTCTGCATTTCGAGGGGCGTCTCGCCGGACCAGCTGACTTCCTGGAGCCCCGTGGTGGCAGGCCCCCAGCCCCGGCAACCGAACTCGACGACCAGTTTGCCCTCCGGCGAGAAGGCCATCCGGCAGAGGGCCTGCCGCAGGCCGTGCCCCCGCAGGAAGGGGAAGCAGACGCCCTGGTAATCGCCGTTGATCTTCTCCAGATAGACCCGGCTCAGCAGTGGGGCGACGTTGTCGCCGACAAAGAACTGTCCGGCGAATGGTCCGAAGCCGCCGTCAGCCGGCGCCAGGGCCGGCTCCGAAGGGGAGTTGCCCAAGATTCCATGCGGAAAGTGGACCACCGGACGTTTGCGAATCTTGTCCAGGTCGGCGGCGAGTTGATCCAAGGGCACCTCCATGTCCACGGTGCGTTTTGGATCCCATTGGTAGGACGAGGGGTGACCGTGGAAGTCGCCTTGCTCGATATGGTGCATGGCGCTGGTCCCGACCCAGTCGCCTTGGTTGTCGGTGGCGAAGAGGTCGCCCTCCGCGTTAAAGCTCAGGCCGTTCGGCGCGCGCAAACCCGAGGACCACCAGGTGAGCTGGCCCTGGTTGTTGATCTGGAAGGACCATCCCCGCCCGATGGCCGGTGCCCCCATGGGGCCACCGAAATTGAATCTGGCCACTGATTTCGACTCCTTGCCCCACAGTGCGTGCGTGGTATGCATCGTGCCATAGAAGTTCCCTTGCGGGTCGCGGCACAGGCCATAGACGAAATCGGTGCGCGAGCCCGGCATTTTCCACCCTGCGTTGACCGTCTCGTAGCGATCGGCGGCGAGATTGCCGTCGAGGTCGCGGAGGCGTGTCAGCTCAGGCCACTGGGTCACATAGACCTCGCCAATGGTGTCGGCCCAGATTCCCAACGGCCCCATCAGCCCGGTGGCGAAGCGATTCCACCGGCCGTCGCGGATGGTCCAGATGTCGCCGCGCCGCGTGCCCACCACCAAGGTGCCGTCGGGCCAATAGCAAACGCCACCCGCCTCAACCACGACGCCATCCGGCACGGGAATGTCGCGAACCGTGTAGGCCGGCTCCTGGGCATTCGTCAGCCCGGCCAGAAGGAGTGAAAGGGAAACAGAGAGACAGTTGTTCATGCTTATTTTCCTTTCTTGACGACAACCAGCAATTCGATTTCGCCGGTTCCCGAAACCGTTAATCGGTTTCCTGTCCACTCGCCGACCGAGGCCGTAATGGAGATGTCGGATCCCGCGGGCGGGCCGACGAATTGCACCGGTTCGACGCGCCCGGCGATGGTGAAGGTTTGCTGTAATCCGTCGGCCGTTGGGGCATCGAGCATCAGGCGGACAGTGGTGTCACCGCAGCTGAACTCAAAGCGGGGAATGCCTCCGACCAGCTCGTAGCCATGAAAGACCGGGGTCAGATCGCCGATCCGCAACCCCTCCCCGGGAGACGGCAGAAAAAACGCCTCACCGACGGGAGGGGTGGGATAGCCGGATTGGTTTTTCCAGTGGGGGGCCATATCGAGATAGCCGCCGGTCCAGACGTAGGCCAGTTGGCAGGTCTCGGCATCGAAGCAATACGAGACTCCGTTCGGCAGGCCGACGCAGATGGCCCGCAACAGCTCCCGGCCATCCGGCAGGGTGAGATAGGCACGGTTGAAGAGCGGGGTGGACACGGGTTTCAGGACGAACTGTTGTGGATCGACGATGAGTTCGGCGGGCAACGCCATTTTGTCGCCTTGGGACAGGTAATCCCATAGAGCGTCGATGCTCTGCTGCTGCTGTTCCGGTGACTGGGCGACAAGGAACGGCGGCATCGCCACGCCCGGCTTCAATCGTTGCGGGTTGGTCATCCAACGGACAAACCAATCGTAGGAGACCCGTTGCGTGATGAAGGCCAGATTCGGTCCCTTGGTTTCCGCTGCGGTGCGATGGTGTTTGATGTCGTGACAGGCGATGCAGGCGAAGCCGCCCTTGGAGCCGACCATGTGCAGGCCCTTCTCAAGGTCGGCGGCAGGTTCGCCCCGGCGGCGTTCGGGCTGTGGGAGTTTTCGCAGATCCTCGGCCAGTTGGGTCAATGTCTCGCTCTCCTCAAGAAGCGGCCCGGTCATGGCACCATACCACTTCATCGGATTCGCATGCTGGATGTGGGTCAGAAGCGCGTCGGGGGCAAACTTGTGATGCATGGTCGCGAGGAAATCCGCATCGTGGCACGAGGCGCACTTCATGCTCGCCATGGCCTGTTCGATGCGATGAGGCGGGGAGGAAACCGCGCCTGCCGTCTTCTCTCCCACGCCTGCCGTTTTTTCTCCCACGACTGCCGTTTTTTCTCCCACGACTGCCGTGCGCTCGTGCCAGAGGACCGTTGGTGGCACGGGTTCCTTGATGAAGTGTTCCGACTGCCAGGACAGGCCCACCCTGACCGCGCCCGCCGGACGTTCGTAATGGAGCCGCAGGGCATGCGGACCGGCATCCAGCGCGAGTTCGCCGGTCACGGGCTTGCCGTCGAGGGAGAGGGCGAAGTCGCTGTCGAACTCATAGCGCCCGGCCACCGCCACCATCAGAACGCCCTCATAGGTGGCCGTGAAGGACGGGCTGATTGCGGGATGCGGCGATTCGGACAACGCCAAACCCAATTCGGGCAGCATCACCACCTGCGAAACCTTCAGTGCTCCATCGCCCGCAGGGCGGTCCGTGTAGGTCACAAGCAGGCCGGGAGCACGTTCGGTCGGCGGTTTGTCAGCCGCCGCAGCCGTGCGGCAGAAGCCCAGGGCTATTCCCAGGCCGAGCGTGGCAAGTAAGAGATCGTTCCTCATGTGGTGCAAAAATTCGAAGGGAGTTGGTTCGTCTGCCGTTCGTCTGCCGTCCCTGATCCATGAAGGGTCCTTGGCTTCCTCGCATACTGCATTATCGGCGCTCCATGAATTACGGAGGACGTTTGGGTGTTTCGTCATTCACGTCAACTTATCGAAGGCACCATCTGTCCATCAGCGGATAACATTCCCTCGTTTGTCAGCGTCCTAACAGCTTGTCTTACCAATAGTTTGTCAGGGAAGTAATTGAATGGCGGAGAGTGTGGCGCGGGCAGGTGGGGGGCGGCGGGCCTGAAGTCCGGTCAGGCGACCTGGAAAGTGGCGGCCTGGGCGGGGGTGAGTTCGATGATCTTCCACGGGAGGCCGTGGAGGTTGAGGTCCTCCATGAAGGGATCGGGATCGTTCTGCTCCATGTTCCAGACGCCGGGGCGGAGCCACTTCTGTTCGAGGAGCATTTTGGCTCCGAGCATGGCGGGGACGCCGGTGGTGTAGGAGATGGCCTGCGATCCGACCTCGGCGAAGCATTCCTCATGGTCGCAGATGTTGTAGATGTAGAGGGCCTTCTCCTGCCCGTCCTTGGTGCCCTGGATGATACAGCCGATGCAGGTGCGGCCCTTGGTGGTCTTGCCTAGGTCGCCGGGATCGGGGAGGACGGCCTTGAGGAACTGGAGGGGGACGATTTTGGTGCCGTTGTAGTCCACCTCGTCGATGCGGGTCATGCCGACGTTCTGCAACACCTCGAGGTGTTTGAGGTAGTTGGGGGAGAAGGACATCCAGAAGCGGGCCGTCCTGATGCTAGGGAGGTGTTTGACGAGGGACTCCATCTCCTCGTGGTACATACGGTAGATCTCGTAGTCGCCGACGCCTTCCGGGCAGGTGAAGGCGCGGTGTTCGGACATGGCGGGGGTTTCGACGAAGTGGTGGTCCTCCCAGTGTCGGCAGGGGGCGGTGACCTCGCGGATGTTGATCTCCGGATTGAAATTGGTGGCGAAGGCCTTGCCGTGGTCGCCGCCATTGACGTCGACGATGTCGAGGGTGTGGATCTCGTCGAAGTGATGCTTGGCGGCCCAGGCGGTGAAGATGTTGGTGACACCGGGATCAAATCCGGAGCCGAGGAGGGCGCAGAGGCCGGCCTTTTCGAAGCGCTCCTGGTAGTCCCACTGCCATCTATATTCGAACTTGGCCTCCTCCTTCGGTTCGTAGTTGGCGGTGTCGAGGTAGTGCACGCCGGCTTCGAGGCAGGCGTCCATGAGGGGGAGGTCCTGATAGGGGAGGGCGACGTTGATGAGGAGGGTGGGCTGCAGTTCCTTGAGCAGGGCCACGGTCTGGGCGACATCGTCGGCATCAACCTGGGCGGTGTCGATTTTCCGGCCGAAGCGGGTCTTGATGGAGTCGGCGATGGCCTCGCATTTCGAGAGGGTGCGGGAGGCGAGGGTGATGGAGCCGAAGACTTCGGGGACCATGGCACATTTGTGGGCGACGACGCTGCCGACGCCTCCGGCGCCGATGATGAGGACCTTGTTCATATGACGGGGGGCTTATGGACCGGGAAGGGCCGCTACCGCCAACGATTTTCGGGGTTGGAAGGCATTTTTTCGATCCCGCAGGCCGAAAATCGGCCGGTCCGGGGCGGGAATTCGGGCCGGGAATGGGAAAATTGGCTGGAATCGCCAGAAATTCCGTGGAATCGACCGAAATCGGACCGAATTCACAGACAACTTTTCGGTCGTCATGCGTTTCAATCGCTGTAAGTTGCCCAAGAAATTCCAGCGATGTTAATGAAAGCGAACAATTTAGAGCAGGCACCCAAGGTGCGGACGGCAGGAGGCTTCAGTCTTCTGGAGATGGTGATCGTGTTGGGGATTATTGCCTTGATCCTTGGAGCGGCGATCAGTTTCTCTGGGGGGATCACCGGGGCGGCCCGGGATCAGGCGGCCAGTGTCAAGATGAATGAGTTCTCTGCCAAGCTGGAGACCTACCGGATGGTTTCGGGGATGTATCCCTCGCAGAATCAGGGCTTGCCCGCTCTGGTGCAGAAGCCGACCTCCGCTCCGGAGCCCCGCCGATGGAAGCAGCAGTTCAAGGAATTGCCGAAGGATCTCTGGAACGAGGACTACATCTACTACTACCCGGGGAAGAAGGACACCTCCACCTACGAGATCGTCTCCAAGGGGGCGGATATGGAGGAGGGAACCGATGATGACATCAGCAGTCAGGATCGGAAATAAGGTTGCGTTCGCCGGTCGGGCCTCGGGCATGACCTTGCTGGAGGTGGTGATCGCGATGTCGCTGATCGTGATCCTGATGGGTCTCGGGATGGTGAAGTATGCGGCCGGGAGCGACGAGCGCGAACTTCGGGAGGCGGTGTCCCGGATCGAAGCGATGTCGTCCCGCGGGCATGCCATGTCGATCCTTCACCAGAAGCCATTCTGGGTGCGCATTGAGAATGGGCAAGTGGTCTTGGCCGGAGCGGACGTGAGAGCCTCGGCGCGCTCACTTGATGAGGAAGCCTACAAGCCTGATTTGGCCTGGGACGACGAGGAGGAGGAGAACGCGAACCGCGAGGTCATTTACGACACTTTTCCGACCGATGTTGTGGTGGGGTTGCGCCGTTGGGGTGCGAAGGAGGACGCCTGGACCTTTCCCGGGGAGAAAGTGGTCGTTACCTGGAGTTTTCAGAGTTCGGGTTTGTGTGAGCCCGTTGCGCTTCGGCTTGAGCTGGGCGAGAGCTGGGTCGTCATGCACATGCATCCGTTGACGGCACGCATCGAGGAGGAGGAGATGGAAATTCGATGAAGGCTTCCCGATCCAGTCGCCGTCGAGGCTTTATGTTGATGGAATCCATCCTGGCCCTTTCGCTGTTTGCGATCGTGGGGGTGGCCCTCATCACGGCGCTGACCCAAATCGGAAGGCTGGCCCACGATGCGCGTCGGGAGGGGCGCTTGGCGCGGATTTTGGACAGTGAGTTGCGGGCTGCGATGAGTGTGCCGGTGTTGGAGGCGGGGGAGACGGTGAAATCGCTTGACGAGTTCAAGGCCGACATCAAGACCATCATCGAGCCGTTGGAGGAAGTGGAGAATCAGGATGGGCAGTTGTTGCAGGAGATGTTTCGGATCGAGGTGCAAGCTTCGTGGTATGAGAACAACGAATGGAACGAGATGTTCGTGGAGACCTGGCGATATGCGCGGCTTTACCAACAATAGTCGGCGGCAGCGGGCCCGGGGTGGCTACCTCCTTCTGGAGGTGGTCCTGGCGCTGGGTGTGGCGGTGCTGGTGTTGTCGGGGGTCTTCGCCCTTGCGGCGGGAGCCTTGTCGATTTCCGAGACCATCGCGGACGAGGGGAGGGCGCAGATTTCGCAGGAGACCTTCCTGACCTTCCTGGAAAAGAATTTCGAGGAACTGCCGGGCAATGCGGTGGTGGACTTGAAGGCCAAGGATCAGGGCTCGCACTTTCTGAGTGAGATTACCTTCCAGAATGTGCCGATTTCATTTTCCTGGGCAGGTCAGACCCTCTCGCCGGAGGCCATCCAGCTGGCGACGGTGCTGCGGGCCGATGGGACGCTGGATATTGTCCTGCGGTATTTCGATGAAGAGATCCTCGACGAGACTGCGGACAGTCCCGCCCTGCAGGCGGATCCGGTGGCGGAGATCGTGCTGCTGCGCAACGTGTGGCGGTTTGAATGGCGAGTCTTGGACGGGCGGACGATGGAGTGGGACTACGAATGGGACATCCGGGGGCGCATGCCGCTGCAACTGGAGTTGAACGCGGTCTTCCATCGTGATGGGGAAGAGGTGGTGCACTATTTCTGGATCCCCCCGAAGGTGAACCCGGAGACGATCATCAACAGCAACAACCGCCTGCCGGGCGGCGGGCAACAGGGTGGACAGGAAGTGCCGCCGGAGGGCGGTGAGGCGATACCCACCGTGCCGCCAGTCACTCCCGGACGGGGCCAGCCACGAACCCCCTCCACTGGAAATCCTCCTGGGATACAACTCCCCGGAGGGACCCGATAATGACCACGCGAGGCTCCAGCATTGGTTTTAAGAAAGGCAGCGCCCTGGTGGCGGTGTTCTGGATCATGTCGATCCTGAGTCTTGCGGTGTTCACGGCGATCCAGCTGCTTTACTACGAGGTGGACATCACCACCGCGAAGGTGCAGGGGAATCGGGCGCGGCATTTGGCGGAGATGGGAATGGCCATTGCGGCCAATCCGTCGGTCAAGCGGGACGATCCCCTGCTGAGGCAATCGTTTGAGGGAGGAACGGAAGGCTACGAGGCGCGGATTCGCTCGGAGGGCGCGAAGTTCAACATCAACATGCTGCTTCTTGATCGCGGGGACGGGGCGCCGCCCGACAAGGCCCTGATCCGGGAGATGATTGCGAGTTGGGGGATGGAGTTTGATGAGACGCAGGACATCGTGGATGCCTTGGTCGATTGGATCGATGCGGACGATTTTGAGGAGCTCAACGGGGCGGAGTCGCCCTACTACGAGGATCTCGGCTACCAGAACCGGCCCTACAACCGGCCGTTTTTCTCCTTGGACGAGATGCGGTTGGTGCGGGGCTGGGACCGGGTGGAGGCCTTGAATCCGAATTGGCAGAATTGGTTTACCATTTGGACCGCCGGGGGGTTGGATATCAACGAGGCGGACCCGGAATTGATCGCCATTGCCGCGGAAATCACGGTCACCGAGGCCACCGCGATCCAGGACCGGGTCTTTGGGCCGGACGCCATCCGGGACACGGAAGACGATCAGCCCTTTAATAGTTCCGCTGAGGCCCTCGATTTGCTAGGGCTCCCGGACATTCAGCGTGCCGTGGTGGAACCCCGCCTCACCGTGAACGATCCGACCAGCAGGTTGGAGAGCACGGGATGGTCCGGAGACACCCGTCGTCGGATTACATTGATCCTCCGTAATCGAACCGGCCGACCGGCCATCCTGGAACGTTCGGAGGAAACAGTGCCATGAGCGCAAAGAAGAACAAGAAGAGTACCGCCGTCCTGCTGATCCCTGGTCCGCAGGGCTGGGATATATGGGAAGCTGGCGGCGGTGAGGCGGCGACCCTGAAGGTGCGGACCACGGAGTTGCGTGCCCTGGATGTGGAGGGCTTGCCCTCGCGGGATCTGCACATGGCCTTTCCGGTGCGGGAGGTATCGGCACTGCCGTTGAAGAGTCCCGCCACGGAGGCCGGACTATTTCGTGACATGGCGGAGATGCACGTGGAGCGGATGGGGATGCGCCCGCAGATCGAGATGGGGAATCTCAGTGATTTTTTTGAGGTAGCGGTGCGGAAGGATGAATGTGTGTTGCTGCCCGTGGTGTTGAGTCAGCCTCCGGAGGGGACCTTGCCGCGCAAGTCGCCGAAGTCGTTTGATGTGTCGGCCCGATGTTTTCCGATGCCGACCGACGGGGTGGTGGTGTGGCGGGAGTTGGGGCGCTGGGTGTTTGGAGTCGGGTTGGAGGGCAAGCCGCTTTATTTCCAGGCGTTGGCCGCGCCGATCCTCGGGGAGGCCGCGGGGCGGGAGATGGCGATGTCCCTGACCCAGCTACAGATTCAGGGACTCCTGGAGAGCCGCCCGAAGCATTGCTTTGTCTGGCTGACGGAGGAGGAAATCGGGCCGAGCAAGGAGCAGTTGGATGAGCTGGGCCGGGGCTTTGGGGGATCCGCGGCGATCGCGGCCAAGCCCGCGCCGGAGTATCCCAGTCGTCCGAGCGGCCTGCTCCCCGCCGACACGCGGGCGGAGCGGGTGGCGAAGCGCAAGCAGCAGCAGGTGACGGCGGTCGTTGCGGTCCTCGTGGTGGCCTATGTGGGCCTGGCGGGATGGTTGGGCTGGAAGCTGATGGACAAGAACAAGCAGGCCCGGATCCGCGAAATTGAGGCGACGGATTTGGAGGCCGGGGCGGGGGGGCTGCTCGAGCACTCGCAGAAATGGAACGAGCTGGACCCCATCACGGGAACGGATCACTGGCCGGTGGAATTGCTCTTTCGCTGTGCCCAGGCGATTCCGGAGGGGGGGATGCGGTTCAAGCGGGCCGAGTTTTATAACCAACTGGACATGAAGGATGGACAGGGGAAGCTGGTGCGCAGTATCAACCTGCAGGGGGAGGCGGCCGCTTTGGAACAGGTGAACCAATTCAACCTGAATTTGAAGCGGAGCAACGATTTGGCCTCCTATGACTGGACTACTCCGGCGGCGGGAGAGACAAATACCGGCGCTTGGGGCTTTTCCTACACAGCCGACTACAAGGGAGGCGCGACTAACTGACACATGAGCAATCGCGAGAAAAAACTCCTCTACATCCTGCTCGTGGCGGTCTTCGTCATTGCCAACGTCATGGCGTTCAAAATGTTCTACCAGCCCAAGCTCCAGGCGGCGGAGTCGCGGTTGAGTGCGGCGGAGGCCAAACTCATGGAGCGGCGAGAGGTTCTGGAGAATCAGGATCTCTTTGAAGATGAGGTCAATTGGCTGGCGCGCTACGAACCCAAGGAGGCCGCCACCGTCCAAGAGACCCAGACCAAGCTCCAGCAACTGGTGGAGCGGGAGGCTCAGCGGAACAGCCTGGACATCAAGCGGCAGAAGCTGCAGCCGTCGCTGGAGGATTCGGGGCTGTTTTATCATCGGGCGCGGATGGAGATCGAGGTGAACGGCATGGAGGCCGGCCTCTACCGCTGGCTGGACCGCCTGCATTCCCCGAATGAATTTCGCGCTGTGACCTTCATGCGGGTGAATCCCCAAAAGGGGGATGACACCCGCATCGACTGCCAGATCGTGGTCGAGCAGTGGTTTGTGCCCGAAGGGGCCGCCGATGGGGGGCCAACTACCTGACAAGATTGAAGCCATGTTGAATTTCACGCTTAAAACTTCCGCCCTGACGGGGCTGGCTTGCACTGTTCTTTCGGTCTGCGCCTTTGGTGACGATGTGCCGCGCAAGCAGCCGGTGGGCCGCTATGCGACGCTTTGGACAAAGTCTCCGATTTGCGAGCCGCCGCCGGTGGTTGATCCCCCGCCTGCGGTCAGTGAACTAGACGACTACACCTTGGCGGGGGTCTCCCCGGTGAACGGGGGCTACTCGGTGGTCCTTATCAACAAGACGAAGCGGGACAAGCGGGTGCACCTTCTGCCCGGGATGGCCAACTCGGAAGGCTTTACGGTGAAGAGTGTCCGGCAGGATCCTGTCTCCAGCAAGAACACCACCGTGGAGGTCGCCACCGCCAACGGGAAGGCCGGTTGGGTAGGCTACGAAGAGAAGTATCTCGCCATGAAGCCCGGGGCGGCCGCCGCAAAGCCCGCCGCGACCCCGGCGGGGGGACGTCCACCGAACCCGGCCGCGCCTGCGGCCCGCCCGGCGGCTCCGCAAATTCCCGGTCTCTCCGGCGGTCGACCATCAGGTCGGTCCTCAACCGGCAGTGCGCCCCGCATCCGCCGCGTTCCCACTCCTCCGACCAAATAATCCTCTCTCTCCATCGATCTCATGAAGTCATTTGTTTTCAGTTTGCTCCTCCTTCTCCCCGTCCTGGGTCAGGAAGCCGTTATACCGGGTCTTGTGCCGCCTGCGGAAGCCGTGAATCCCGATCCCAAAGATCCTCCGCCTGCTCCGCTGAACCGTGGTGTCGGCCTCGCCGTGGATCCCGATGCGATTGCCATTCCGATCGGTCAGGTCTTCGACTACCAGAACTTGACCGGACAGGAGGCGGCCAACCTCTACAACAAGCACACCGGCATCAGGGTCATCGTGCAGTCGGCCGCCGCGCAGGCGGAGTTGAAGATCACGCAGCCCGGTCCCCTGACGAATGCCGAACTGGCCTCCATTCTGGAGAAACAACTGCTCTTGGAAGGCTTCATGCTGATCGCGAGTGGCGAGAACGAGGTCAAGTTGGTGATGACCACGGGCCCGGAGGCCGGTCCGAAGGTCCTGGGGACGGGGGACGAATTGCCGGAGGGCGATGTTTTCCTGACCTATGTGATGCAGCTGCAGTTTTTGAAGCCGGACGAGGCCCTGCGAGCCTTCCAGCAGGTGGTGGGCAGCTATGGTCCGGGCGGGAAGGTCGCGGCGGTGCCCAATGCTGCCTCTGTGGTCATCAACGCCAACACCGCGCTGATCCGGTCGCTGATTGCGCTGAAGAAGCAGATCGACGTGCCCTCCTCGCAGGTGGGCACCAAATTTGTGGAAGTGACCTATGCCGATGTGGAGGAGTTGGCGGAGCGGCTGAACGAGATTTTCAAAAACCAACGGGAGCAGCAGTCGGCCGGCGTGCAGCGGACGCAGCCTACCGGTGCGGCACAGATTCCCGGATTGGTGGCTCCCGACACTCCGGGGGCCAGTGCGGCCGGGGAAGACACCCCCATCAACATTCTTCCGGACACCCGGACCAATCGCCTCTTCCTGATGGGGCGGCCGGTGGACCTCGTCTTCGTGGCCGGGCTGATCGAGGATTTCGATGCGCCGAGTTCGAAGCGGAACTTCCTGCGTCACAAGCTGCGCTATTTGCCGGTGGCGGAATTCATGCCCGTGGCGGGGGACGCTCTCGAGCGGACCTTGGAGTCCGGAACCACTGGAGGCGGTGGGCCCACTGGTGGGGCCACAGGGTCCACGGCCAGCCGCTCCACGGGGACCACCAGCAGCCGCAACACCTCGAACAACACCAATGGTGCGGGCGGTGTCGGGGGGGGCACCGGGGGCGGGGGATCCCGGGCCGAGCTGTCCCAGCAGAGTGTGGAGACCGCACCCGAGTCGATGCTGGTTGGCAAGACCCTCCTGGTGGCGGACAAAATTTCCAACGCCATCATCGTGCAGGGGCCTCCCCATCACGTGGAAATCGTGGAGAACCTTATCAAGGAGCTTGATCAGGCCTCCGAGCAGGTGGCCATCACGGCGGTGTTCGGGCGCTATGATGTGACCAAGGGCGGCTCCTTCGGGGTGGACCTGGTGCATATCCTGGAGAATGTCACCGGAGATTTTAGTCTGGCCGGGGTGAATCGGAACGGAGTCCCTTCGGTGATTGACCCCGGCACCCTGACCAACCTTGCCACCACGATTGGGGCGAGCGGAAGTGCGGGCAACGGTCTCTCCCTTTACGGGATGGTGGGGCACGAGTTCGGAGTGTTTGTGAACGCGGTGGAGAGCAACTCCAATTTCGTGGCCATTTCCCGCCCGACGGTCTTCACGACCAACAATCACGAGGCGCGGATCTCCTCGGGTGCGCGGATCGCGGTGCCCACGAGCACCTTCACCGGCAACAACGTCAGCGGAGGTCAGTCCACCAACGTGGAGTTCCGTGATGTGGTGCTGGAGCTGGTGGTGCTGCCCCTGGTGAACGATGAGAACACCGTGACGCTGCAAATTTCCCTGGTGCGGGACGATGTCGGCGAGGACCGGAACGTGGGCGAATTGATCGTGCCGGACATCATCACGGACGAGCTGACCACCACGGTCACCGTGCCGAACCGTTCGACGATCATTCTGGGCGGCCTGATCACGGAGACCAACCGCAAATCCAAAACCGGCATTCCCATACTGAGCACCATTCCGGGGATTGGACGCTTGTTCGGCCGGACCACGGATGCGATCGAGCGCCAGGAGTTGGTCATGATGATCCACCCCTCGATCATCACCAACGATGCCCAGTTGGACGACTATCAGCGGGAGTATGATGCGGGCAGCACGGTTTCGCCCGATGCGCGGGCCTCGATGGGCGGAGCGGGGGTTCTTCCTCCCCGCGGGGAGGTGGTTGCACCGCTTTACGACAAGGCCAGCGACACCTATCAGGAGCCGGTAGCCGCGCCGATCGAGCAGGCTCCCCCGCAGGCCCGGCCGAGCGTGGTGACCTCTCCGAGCCAGCTGGCGCGGGAGCGGGCCCGGACTTCCCTCCAGAACAAGCGGAGGCGCTAACTTTTAGGCTTGTTTAACGACCGGTCCAGCAGTGGGCCGGTCGTTTTGCGTACAGTCGGTGGCTGGCAGAGGCGGTCGTCCTGTGCTAG
>Ga0105052_10003917_pt1 | contig 16732 bp, 12 predicted proteins | sample FRY03_FD_78094 | JGI IMG/M metagenome (GOLD analysis project Ga0105052, IMG submission 78094) | Freshwater microbial communities from Lake Fryxell liftoff mats and glacier meltwater in Antarctica - FRY-03 | ecosystem: Environmental > Aquatic > Freshwater > Ice > Glacier meltwater ... | reverse complement strand
TTCTAAACGCCGAGGGCGACGTTGGTGACGCGGCTCATTGTACTGCGCTCGCCGCGGGCCTCGAATTACCACTCTTGATTCGCCGCGGCGCAAGCGCTGTCGAGGCGACAGCGCTTGCGCAAAATCTTCAATAGCGCCAACTTCTCCAGCATCGCTACCGATGGCAAGGGCGTGATCCAGATCTTCAACGTCGGTGCTGAAAAAATGCTCGGCTATGCGGCGGCGGAGGTCATGAACAAGATCACCCCGGCGGACATTTCCGATCCTCAGGAGTTGATCGCCCGGGCCGAGGCGCTGAGCGCCGAACTTGGAACGCCGATCACGCCGGGCTTTGAGGCCCTGGTGTTCAAGGCCTCACGCGGGATCGAGGACATCTATGAGCTGACCTACATCCGCAAGGATGGGAGCCGTTTCCCGGCGGTAGTATCCGTCACCGCGCTGCGCGACGCACAGGATGCGATCATCGGCTATCTGCTGATCGGCACCGACAACACCGCGCGCAAGGAGGTGGAAGAAGAGCAGAAGATGTCCGACCAGCGGCTTCGCGACCAGCAATTCTATACGCGATCGCTGATTGAATCGAACATCGATGCGCTGATGACCACCGATCCCGCCGGGATCATCACCGACGTTAACAAGCAGATGGAGATACTGACGGGCTGCACGCGTGACGAATTGATCGGCGCGCCGTTCAAAGGCTATTTTACCGATCCTGGTCGCGCCGAGGCGGGCATCAAGCGGGTGCTGAGTGAAAAGTCGGTCACCGATTATGAACTGACGGCGCGGGCGAGCGACGGCAAGGAAACCGTGGTCTCCTACAATGCCACCACCTTCTATGACCGGAACCGCAAACTGCAGGGCGTCTTCGCCGCCGCGCGCGACGTCACCGAACGCAAGCGCGTGGAAGCGGAACTGCAACAGGCCAAAGCCGCCGCCGAAAGCGCCAGCCGGACCAAGTCCGATTTTCTTGCCCGTATGAGCCATGAAATTCGCACTCCAATGAACGCGATCATGGGGATCGCGGACCTGCTCGCGAAGACGTCCCTCACGTCCGAGCAGGACAAGTATGTGGAGATTTTCCGCCGCTCCGGGAACAATTTACTAAATCTGATCAATGATATCCTCGATCTCTCCAAGGTCGAGGCATCCCAGCTTGATCTGGAGCAAATCGGCTTTTCGTTGAGTGACCACCTCGAAAAGGTGATCGAGATGGTCGCGCCGCGAGCCAAGGAAAAAGGGCTAAGCCTGACTTGCCATATAGCGCCCGGCGTCGACAACGATCTCATCGGCGATCCGACCCGGCTTCGTCAGGTGCTCCTCAACCTGCTCGGCAATGCCATTAAATTCACCCAGTCCGGCGCCGTTTCGCTCGATGTTGAGTCGCAGGAGGATGTTGCTGCCCAAACGGCCCTCAGATTCACGGTCTCCGACACCGGAATCGGTATCGATGATGAGCAATTGGACAACATTTTCGAGCGTTTTACGCAGGCCGATTCTTCGACCACGCGCCGGTTCGGCGGGTCGGGGCTGGGGCTGACAATTTCCAGGCGTCTGGTGGAATTGATGGGCGGAAAGATCTGGGTTGAAAGCGATATTGGCAAGGGAAGTCTGTTCGCGTTTACCGTTCCGTTTGAGGTCTGGTTGGCCGGCAATCGTCCCGCCGCCACGCCGGTCGGTGCGGGGACTGAAGGGCCATTACCAGCGCTGCGGATATTGATGGCGGAGGATTCACCGGACAATGTCACCATCGCCTTGGCCTATCTCGCGTCCACGCCGTATCAGGTCACCGTAGCGGAGACCGGTGAAATCGCCTGCCAGAAATTCATGGACGGCCACTATGACCTCATCCTGATGGATCGGCAGATGCCGGGCATAGACGGCTTGGCGGCGACGCGCGCTATCCGGGCCTGGGAAAAAGCGAACGACAGGGCGCCGACGCCGATCATCGCATTGACCGCTTCGGCCCTGAAGGGCGATCGCGAGACATGCCTTGCGGCCGGATGCACCGCTTACTTCACCAAACCCATCAAGGAAGATGCACTTCTCCAGGCGATCAGGGACTATTCGACGGCCCGACCGGCGGGCACTGGCAAAGCCGATGGTTCGACGGACAGAAGCTCACGCGCGGCACGGATGCTGGCGGAGCGCACGCCAGCCTATCTGCAGAATTGCAGAGGCAATGTCGTCACCATGACCGAAGCGCTTGACCGAACCGACTTTCAGACGGTTTCCATCCTCGGGCATAATCTGCGCGGGTCCGGTGGAGGGTTCGGCTTTCAGGCTATCACCGACATCGGGGCCGGACTGGAGGAAGCGGCGGACGCGGCCGACATCGATGCATCGCGCAAATGGTTAGGGAAGTTGTCCGGCTATCTGGACCGCGTCTAGGAGGCGTTGACAAATTGGCGCATCCACAGACGGATTGAGACGATGTGGACGAAGCCGAGGTAGCTGTCGGCGGTTTTGTCGTATCGGGTTGCGAGCCTTCGGGCGTTCTTGAGCTTGTTGAAGCAGCGTTCGACCATGTTGCGCAGGGCATAGATCGCGGGATCGACCGGCAGCTGGATCAGCCGGTTGCGCTTGGTCGGGATCATCGCGGTGCCGCCGCGCCGTTCCATGTCTTCGCGAATGAAGGCAGCATCATAACCTTTGTCGGCGAGCAACACCTTGGGTGCCGGACGGTCGGCGTCCATGATCGGCATGTATCCCTTGAAGTCGGAGACTTCGCCGCCGGTTAGCGCAAAGGCTATGGGCAGGCCCAGCGCATTGATGCGGAGATGGATTTTGGTCTGTAAAGCCACCTTTTGAGCGGCCAAGGCCCTGACGCGGAGTCCCCCTTTAGCGCCGGCTGAACACTGGTGTGCCCGATACGTCTGGGAAGAGCCCCCCTTTTAAGAGGCTGGCGGCGGTCCGGTGGGCCTTGAGGTGGGTCGCGTCGATCATGATCCGGTCCGGCTCGCCTGCCTTGCCTGCCAGTTCGGCGAAGATGCGGTTGAACACGCCCATCCGGCTCCAGCGGATGAAGCGGTTGTAGATCGTCTTGTGCGGGCCATAATCCTTGGGCGCATCGCGCCACATCAGGCCGTGCCTGATGACGTAGATGATCGCCGACACAATCCGTCGGTCATCGACCCTGGGCACCCCATGCGGCAGCGGGAAAAACGGCTCGATCCGGCGCATCTGCGCCTTGCTCAGCAGAAACGGTACATCCATCGAAAGCGCCTCCTGGACGCTGCCATTGAATCAACCAATCATGCCTCAAGCAAGCGTTTTAACAGGTCCTGAGCCTAGCTCATCAAAATTAACTTCGTCTCGCGGGAACCAATTGCCCGATCGGCGGTAGTGACGCTTAAGCAATGTCCCGTTGGACAGAATTGCCAGAGGGCGTGCCCGGTTCGTTTCGGCCTGGCGAGCGGGAGACGGGTTAGCGCATGGCCGAGCACGAGGCGTACCGGAGCAGCAGGTCGGCATGATATCTGTAGGCGCGCCCGGCGAATTCCGTTTGATCGCGGATTCGGCTCCGGTGCCGATGTGGCTGACCGGGCTCGATCGCACACGCCGCTTCGTCAACCGTGCCTACATCGAGTTCCTCAACGTCAGCTACGATGAGGGCCTGAATTTCGACTGGCGGGCGATCCTTCATCCCGACGATCACGCTCGTATCGTTGCCGAATCGATCGCCGGCGAGGCCACCCTCAAGCCCTTCACGCTCGAAGCCTGCTACCGCCGCCATGACGGTGAGTGGCGCTGGCTGCGTTCGGTTTCGCAGCCCTTGTTCGACGGGGCGGGCGTCCACGGCGGATTCGTCGGGGTGGTGGTCGATCTGACCGACATTCGCGAAGGCGACCGTGCGCTAAAGGCGCGCGAGCGGCGGCTTTCGGCTTACGTCAATCAAACCAGCGCCGGTTTTGGCGAGGTCGATTTCACCGGGCGCTTCATCGAGGTCAACGACCGCTTCTGCGAAATCACGGGATATTCGCGCGCGGCGCTGCTCGACCGGACGATGCAGTCGATCACTCATCCCAACGACCTGCCGCGCAATGTTCCGCTGTTCGAGGGGGCGGTCGCGCATGGCACGTCCTACACGCACGAGAAACGTTATATCCGGCCCGATGGTTCGATAGTCTGGGTCAACAATTCGGTTTCGACGACTTATGGTCCAGACGGCGCGCTGAGCGGGATCCTGGCGGTGAGCATCGACGTCACTTCGCGCAAACTGGCTGAGGCCAGCCTGCGCGATGCCGAGGAACGGCTGCGCATGGCGACCGAGGCCGCCGGCATTGGCGGGTGGGAATGGGACCTGGTCGCGCTGCGCGGTACCTGGTCGGAGCAGACGGGCCGCATCCTCGGGGTCGAGCCGCGCGAAGGCGTGCCTGCCCGCGACCACAGCCAGTCGATCCACCCGGACGATCGCAAGCGCGCGCTGACGGTCGCCAGCGAGGGCATCGCGAAAAACGGCAGGTTCACCGCCGAATATCGGATCGTCCGTCCCGACGGAAAAATCCGCTGGGTCGAGGCGCGAGGTCTGGCGATGCCCGACGCCAACGGCGCGCCCTCGCGCACGATCGGCACCCTGCGCGACATCACCGAGGCCCGGGCCGCGCAAGACCAGTTGAAACGGCTCAATCGCCAACTCGAAAGTCAGGTCGCCCAGCGCACCGCCGAGCGCGACGGGATGTGGCGATTGAGCCGCGATCTTATGATCGTGCTCGACCCGCGTCTGCGGATGCTCGCGATCAATCCGGTCTGCGCCGAATTGACTGGCTACACCGCCGACGAGGTTACCGGGCACACGTTCAAGCGTTTCATCCATCCCGAGGACTGGCCTGCCGTCATCGCCGCGGTTCGCGCCGGTCGCCGCGCGCCGGTGCGCGAGGTTGAGGCCCGGCTTATCCACCGCGACGGGACTCTGCGCGAATTTGTCTGGAACGCCAGCCCGGAAGCAGGCCGGGCCTATGTCAGCGGGCGCGACGTCAGCGAGGAGCGCGCCCGCCAGCGCGCGTTGTTCGAGGCGCAGGAGGCGCTGCGCGCCGCACAGAAGCTCGACGCGATCGGCCAGCTTACCGGCGGGGTCGCGCACGATTTCAACAACCTGCTCAGCCCGATCATCAGCACGCTCGACCTGCTCAAGAAGCGCGAGACCGGCGAGGAGCGCGAACGGCGGATGATCGACGCCGCACAGCAATCGGCCGAGCGGGCGCGGCTGCTGGTGCAGCGGCTGCTGACCTTCGCGCGGCGCCAGCCGCTCCAGCTCCAGCCGGTCGACCTCGCCGCGCTGGTCGTGGGCCTGCGCGATCTGATCCATTCGACGCTGGGGCCCGATATCGCGCTGGGGATCGAACTGGCGGGCGCGGTCCCGCCGGTCACCGCCGACCCCGGCCAGCTCGAAACCGCGATCCTCAATCTTGCCGTGAATGCGCGCGACGCGATGCTGGCGACCGGGCAGGAGGGACGGCGGCTGACCGTGCGGCTCGCGCCCGCTCCGGCCCATAGTGATGGAAACGAGGCGGCGCAATTTGTCGTGCTGGCGGTGACCGATAACGGCGTCGGCATGGATGAGGCCACGCTGGCCCGCGCCACCGATCCGTTCTTTTCGGGCAAGGGCCTGGGTCGGGGTTCGGGCCTCGGTCTGTCGATGGTCGATGGTCTGACCGCGCAGCTGGGCGGCACGATGACGATCGAGAGCGAGCCTGGTGTCGGCACCACGGTGCTGCTGCGCTTGCCCGCCAGTGCGGAACACCTCGCAGCAAGGGTTGTCGGCGCGGTCGAGGCGGTGGCGGACTGCGAGGCCTGCCACCACGTCCTGCTGGTCGAGGACGAACCGCTGGTGCGCATGGCTACTGCCGAACTGCTGCGCGATTCGGGCTTCGAGGTCACCGAAGCCGCCAGCGCCGAGGCTGCGCTGGCGCTGTTCGAGGCCGGGGACAGCTTCGATTGCGTGGTCACCGATCACCTGATGCCGGGGATCACCGGGGTCGAACTGGCGCGCATCCTGCGCGCATCGCACCCCGACCTGCCGGTTATGCTGCTGTCGGGCTATGCTGAACTCGATTCGTTCGGCAGTGAGCTGCCCTACATGGGTAAACCCTACCGCGCCGACGAACTGGTCGCCAAAGTCAGCGCGCTGACGGGTGTGCGGAGGGTACCGGCTATTTGAGCCTGGCGTGCAGATGGTCCGCCGTGCGGAACGCCAGCGCCAGGATCGTCAGCGTCGGGTTGGCCCAGCCGCCGGTCGGAAACAGCGAACTGCCCGCGACGTGGAGGTTGGCGAGGCCGTGGACCTTGCTGTCGCCGTCGGTCACGCCCAGCTTCGGGTCGGTGCTCATCCGGGTGGTGCCCATGTGGTGATAGCCGCCGATCGGGTTCTTCGAAACGAGGCGGTCGAATTCCCACGGCACGCTATCATCGCCAAGCCACGGCGAAGGCGCAACGTCGCCGAGGCCGAGGCGGCGCAGTTCGCTGCCGAAAGTCTCCATCGTGACCCGTACGGTGCGCTTGTCGATCTCCCTGACCGCCCAGTTCAGCTGCACGCGTGGCAGGCCCAGCGCATCGGGACGCGAGGGATCGAGCACGATTCGGCTGTCGGGATTGGGCGACTGTTCGGTGCGGACCACCGCATAGATCTTGCGATCGGTGGCCTTGGTCAGCAGCCACGGACGATAGGGATCGATGAATTCCTGCATCCGCACGCCGCTATGCTTCAACGCATACCACATCTTGCGCCAGGCCTTGTTCGGCACGGCCATCGAATGGCGCATGTAATTGAAGCCGGTCATGAAGCTGCCCATCGGGCGGCCCGGCGGCTTGCGCACGTTGATCGTGAAGCTGGCGTTGAGGATCTCGTCTTGCCGCTGGACCGCTTCGGCGGGGCGGATCGCGGCGGCGAACCGGCTGCCGTGGAAGTGCATCGATTTGCCCAGCCGCAGCACCTTGATCGGATGATCGGTGACGATCTCGCCGCCGCGGCAGTGGACGTGCTCCATGAAGCAGCGCCCCGCCATCTCGCCGCCCAGTCCATGCGCCATCAGCAGTCGCGCGTTCTCCAGCCCGCCGCAGGCCAGCACGAACTGCCGGGCGGAAACCGTGGCAGTCCGGCCCGAAAGGCTGGCAAGGCCAAGTCCGGTTACTTCGCCGTCCCCACTTGCTTGGTTGGCGGTCTCGATCTTCGTGACGGTCGCCTTGGTCAGCACGCGGATGCGCGGGTGCTTGAGCACATCGTCGCGGTAGGCGGCGGTGAAGCGGTCGATATGATGATCGAACTGCCAGTAGGAGGCGTCTATCCGGTCGCGGTTGAGCTTGGGCGCGGCGGAGCCCATCCGGTCCAGCACATGCATCGCCATGTGATCGCTGATGAGGCCAAGGCGGGCTTCGGCCATCTGGTAGAACGGTTCGAGGTCGGCGCCGGTCAGCGGCCAGCCCGAAAGCGGCACCCATCCGCGCGGCTCGAAGTCGATCGGGTCCAGCCGGCAGGTCCGCCCTCCCCAGATCGCCGTCGTCCCGCCGAAAAAGCGCAGGCGGGCGCGCAGCAGGTCGTAATAGGGCAGGCCGATATTGTCGGCTTCGTTGAGCTGCTGGACCGTCGCGTCGAAGTCCAAGCCCCCCGATTCGAGCAGCAATACCTCGTGGCCGAGGTCGGCGAGCCGCTTGGCCACGGTCTGTCCCGCCGCACCCGCACCGACCACGCAGACCTCGGACGACAGCGCCGTCCCGGATTCCAACTCGTCTAACGATTGCAGCATAAGACCCCCGGGGCGCGCATTAGCGACAGTTTGTCGGCGGGGAAAGCACAGCGCGACGTGTCTTAGCCATATAATACAGCTTGCCAAGCCGCAGGCACCTCACCATGTTACCTGCAAATTCCAAGGGACGGACCATGGCCACGCAGACGACGACAACCAGCAAACTGGAACTGACCGCGCCCGATCCGGTCCCCGTGGTCGCGCCCGAACAAGCGATCGGGCTGGTTCCGGTGGGTGCGGACGAAAAATCCAGGCTGGAGCTCAAGGTCGATGCGTTCGTCGCCGATCTGGTCGCGCAGGACGCCGCCAGCCCCGAATTCGGCAAACGGGTCGATCAATTGACCAACATGGGGCGCAAGGAAATCGCCGCCGCCAGTGCGATGTCGAACCGCTTTCTCGACCGCCCGGTTCGCGCGATGGACAAGGAAACCGGTGTCGGCAACGATCTGGCCGAGCTGCGCCGCACGGTCGAGGAGCTCGATCCGGGCCGTCAGGGCAAGCTGTCGTCGGGGCGCAAGTTCCTCGGGATCATCCCGTTCGGCAATAAGCTGACGCGCTATTTCGATGGCTACACCAGCGCGCAGGGCCACATCTCGTCGATCCTCGCCCGCCTCGCCTCGGGCAAGGACGAGTTGCTGATGGACAACGCCGCGATCGACGTCGAGCGCCAGAACCTGTGGAAGGCGATGGGCAATCTCGAACAGATGGTCCACATCAGCCGCACGTTGGACCAGCGGCTGGAGGAAAAGGCCACCGATCTTGATTCGAGCGAACCGGCCAAGGCCAAGGCGATCCGCGAAAGCGCGCTGTTTTATGTCCGCCAGCGCACCCAGGACCTGCTGACCCAGATGGCGGTGACGGTGCAGGGCTATCTCGCGCTCGATCTGGTCAAGAAGAACAACGTCGAGCTGGTCAAGGGCGTCGATCGCGCCAGCACCACCACGGTCGGCGCTTTACGCACCGCTGTGACGGTGGCGCAGGCGATGACCAACCAGCGGCTGGTGCTGCAACAGATCACCGCGCTCAACACCACCACGGCGGGCCTGATCGATTCGACCGGCAAGCTGCTGCGCGAACAGACCGGCACGATTCACGAGCAGGCCGCAGCCAGCACGATCCCGCTCGAAACGCTCCAGCGCGCCTTCCAGAACATCTACGACACGATGGACAACATCGACACGTTCAAGCTGAAAGCGCTCGATTCGATGAAGACGACGGTCGAGACGTTGACCAGCGAGGTCGAGAAATCGCGCGGCTATATCGCGCGTGCGGAGGGCGCGGCCCAGGCCAGGGTCGGCGGCAACAACGCCGCACCCAGCCTGCTGACGCTGGAGGGCTGATGGCCAGCCCGGCGCACGACAGTACGCGTACCATGGCCGAAGCGCGCCGCAGCCTGGCCGAGCAGCGCGCGGGCGGGCGGCGCGTGCGTTCATCAATCGGCCGAGGTTCGGCCGAACTGAAAGCCCGGCATCTCAAGGGCAAACTGGTCCGGGTGATGCTGGCGCTGGCCGGGATCGTGATCGCTGCGATGGTTGCGGGGACGATCATCGGCGGGATCGGGATCGAGGGCCTGTTCTACACAGTACTGGCCGGTCTGGCCGCGCTGTTCGTCCTCACGCGCTATCCCCGGCTCAAGCCGCCCGTGCAGGCCCGGCTCAACGAGGGTGATGTGCGGACCATGGTAGCGCGGACCGAGCTATGGCTGGAATCGCAGCGCCCGGCCCTGCCCGCGCCCGCGGTGGAACTGGTGGATCAGCTGGGCGTGCAGCTCGACGCGCTGGGGCTACAGCTCGAAGGGCTGGATCCACTCCAGCCTGCGGCGGTTGAAATCCGCAAACTGGTGGGCGAGCACCTGCCCGAAATGGTCACAAGCTATCGCCGCATCCCCGCGCATTTGCGCCAGGAAGACCGCGGCGGGCGCACCCCCGACCAGCAGCTTGCCGATGGCCTCGGCAAGATCAGCGCCGAAATCGACCAAGTGACGCGGCAACTGGCTGCGGGCGATCTCGATAAGCTGGCAATCCGCGGGCGCTTTCTCGATTACAAATACGGCGGCGCGCTCGAAGGACCCGATGCCCCGCCGGGAGAGCAATCCTGATGCGCATCGCGATCCCGCACAAGCTCGACAAGGCCGAGGTCCACCGCCGCCTCGACAGCCGCACCGGCGAAATCGTCGATTTCATCCCCGGCGGGTTGGCCCAGGTCGAGAGCGACTGGATCGCGGACGATCACCTCGCGCTGGGGATTACCGCGATGGGTCAGTTCATTCCGTGCGACGTGCACATCGAAGACAGCCAGATGGTGGTCGAAATCGACCTGCCCAAGCAATTGAGCTTCGTCGCCGGGCTGATCGAGAAAGGCGTGAAGCAGACCGGGATGAAGATGCTGACCTGAAGGCCGGTGCTCCCGACCCCTGCCTACTTCCGCTCGTCTGTTTGAATGCGCTGATTCAGTTCAGAGCGCGGGTCGCGCGATCAGATATTGGCCGTCAGGGGCGAATGCCATCTCGGCAATATCCGCCGCCCAGCCGCAGTTCCCGGGCTCCAGCACATCATCTCCGATCCGCACGGCGCCCCGGCGTGGAACCACCAGCAGTGGCCCGGCATAGGCTGCGCGCAGTTCTGCATCGGGCTCGCCGTCCAGCCGGTGCAGGGTAAAATATCGCCCTTCGGCCAGTTTCACCGTGCCCCCGTCGGCGACGTGAAAGCGCAGCGCGGGATCGTGTGGCTCGCCCCTGGCAACCGCCACCCCGGCATCGAGGTGCAATTCGCGCGGGCGGCCATAGTCGTAGAGGCGATAGGTGATGTCGGCGTTTTGCTGGACCTCGATCAGGCTGATCCCCGCGCCGATGGCGTGGACCGTGTTGGCCGGAATATAGAAGAAATCGCCCGCGCTGACCGGGTGCCAGACCAGCAGGTTCTCGATTGTTCCATTTAGCGCGGCGGCGCGGATTTGCGCCGGGGACAGCGCCTCGCTGAACCCGACTCCCAGCGTCGCGCCGGGCTCGGCGTCGATCACCAGCCAGCATTCCTCCTTGCCGTTCGCACTGTCGCCCGAAGCCAATGCCTGCGCGTCGTCAGGGTGAACCTGGACCGACAGCTTTTCCGAGGTGAAGATGTATTTGACCAGCAGCGAGGGCAGTTCGGGTGGAGGTTCAAACCAGATTTCACCGATCCGCTTGCCGGGCGGCGCACTGAACGGCGCGGGCAGAGCTTCGCGGCCCCACGGCTTCTCGACCGTGCGGGTGGGTAGAGCCCCGCTCACTGGTTTTGGGCTCCTGACAACTTGCCCACCATCTGCGCGCCCGCCGCCGTGGTCACCAGCACCTCATTCCCGTCGACCACCACGATCACGTCGCTGAGCCCGATCACCGAAACCCGCGGGCCGTCAGTCGAGACCAGCACGTTGCGGCAATCGACCAGTTCGGCCGGACCCTTGACGGCGTTGCCGACCTCATCGCGATCCAGCGCGGCGTGAAGCGCCTGCCAGTTGCCAATGTCCGACCATGCCATATCGGCGCGCACCATTGCGGCGCGCCGGGTGTTTTCCATCACCGCATAATCGACCGATTCGCTGTCGATGGAGGCGAACGCTGCTGCATCGGGATGAAACCGCTGGCCGTCCTGAGTGCCGTTTGCCACCGCCGCCCGCGCGGCAGCCGCAATAGCCGGGCGGTGCGCCTCCAGTTCTTCGAGAAAGTGCCCGGCGGTGAAGGCGAAGATGCCACCGTTCCAGTGGTAATTGCCGTCCGCCAGAAAGCCCTCGGCCGTCGCTCGATCGGGCTTCTCGACGAACCGCGCGACCGAAAACCCGCTGTCTCCCAGCGCCTCGCCCTGGCGGATATAACCGAACCCGGTTTCGGGGGCCTGCGCGGCGATGCCGAAAGCAACCAGCCAGCCTTCGCGCGCCAGCCCCGCCGCCGCCCGTGCCGAAGCGACAAACGCCGCGCTGTCACCGATATGGTGGTCGCTCGGACAGACCAGCATGACCGCTTGCGGCGGCAGCCGCAGCGCCGCCAGCGCAATCGCTGCCGCAGTGTTGCGCGCCGATGGCTCGACGATCACCCGGGCGTTCTCCGGAGCCTGCGCCTCGACGTGGGCGAGATGCGCGGTCCCGGTTACCACCACCGGCTCGGCAAAATCTTCCCCTGCCACGCAGCGCGCCAGCGTCGCCTCGAACAGCGTCGCCTCGCCAACCAGCGGCAGGAACGGCTTTGGCATGGTGGCGCGGCTGCGCGGCCACAGCCGCGTGCCGCTGCCACCGCACAGGATTACCGGAACGATTCTAGTCATAAACTAAGGCCCATAATCAGCTTAACGCACGGTCATTCCATCAGTGCCAGAATGTCGGCGACCGAAGATGTGGCAAAGCCCACCGCGCTGTCCGAGATACCATAGGGGATCAGCAGTCGGTCCTTGGTTAGTAGCACGCCGCAGGTGTAGATCACGTTGGGGACATAGCCCGCGCGGTCGGCATCGACTGCGGTCAGGACCGGCCGCGCGGTTCGTCCGATTACTTTTGCCGGATCGTCGAGATCGAGCAGCGCGCAGCCCAGCGCGTATTTCCGCATCGCGCCGACACCATGTGTAAACATCAGCCAACCGGCCTCGGTCCGGATCGGACTGCCGCAATTGCCGATCTGGATAAATTCCCACGGATATTTGGGCTCCATCAGCAGCTCGCCGTCTGAATCCCAGGTATCGATCCGGTCCGAGCGGATCAGGTAGAGGTTCTTGCCATCCTGCCGCCCGACCATCATATAATCGCCGCCGATCTTTTCGGGAAACAGCGCCATGCCCTTGTTGCGTCCCGCCCGACCGTGGATCGGTCCGAGCGTGAAACTGGCAAAATCCCGCGTGCGGAGCAGTTCGGAGCGGATTGAATGGCCGCTGTAGGCAGTATAAGTGCCCAGCCATTCGTAATCACCGCCACCGTGATCAAAACGCACCAGCCGCAAGTCTTCGAGGCCATTGCGCTGCTGTTCTGTGATCGGGAAAATCACGCTGTTCGACAAGCTGCTTTCGGCGTGGCGGTGAACGGTCACCCCGTCGATCCCGTCGGCGAGCGAGTTCTGGTCGGTCACCAGCGCGGTTGCAAAGGCGCCCTGCGGCCACAGCGCGAACGAGCCATCGTGATTGGCGATGCCCTCGCGGAAAACGATCGAGCTGATATGGCCCTCACCCACCGCGCGCAGGCTCATCACGAAACGGCATGCCTCGTTGCTCATGCCCGACTGATCGGGATGGGGAACGATCGACGGGTTCATCAACGCCGCTGCCGCATAGGTATATTCGTGGCAAAAAAAGGCCCCGATCAGCTTCTTGAGCTGCGGTGTGAAGGCGCTGCCATCCAATTCGAGCGAGCGCTCGACCTCGGCATAACGTTCCTCGAACATCAGCTCGGTCTGCCAGTGGCGTTCGGAAAAGTCGTGCAGGACCCGGCCGTATTCGTCCGAAACCTCGACGTCTGTCATCCCGACGACATCATCGACCAGTTTGCGCGCGCGTGAACCGTTGGCGTTCGTGGCCTGCCAGCCAAGATGAAACGGCCGCAGGACAACACGGGTCGGATCGGCGTGCAGCCGTTGGTCAAGGATTTGCAGAGGCGGCGCTTCGCGTTGCAGTTCCGGCAAATCCGCTACCCCCCAAGCCGCCTTTCGGCGTGCGTTCCGATGCGCGGGCCAGTCCGGCCATCGCATAGTGTGACAGCTGGAATGCCAGAATGGATTCGGCTCCGCAATTCTCGTTTGCACCACGTGGGCTGACACCGTCGCGGCAGCGCCCGCTGGCAAGATCGGCGAGCACGATACCGCGATCGTTGGCCCCGAAGAACCAGCGATATGCTGCGGTGGCGTGGGTGACCCAGCGATCGGCGCGAGTAACGCGATGCGCGCTGGCGGCAGCTTCGATCGCCGCCCAGGCCTCGACCGGCTGCTGATCGAAGGGCAACTGGGTATATTCGCGCCCGAAACCCTCGGAACCGACCGGACGGAAATGGCCCGACGGAGCAATCTGCCGCTCCGACATCCAGGCCAGGCTCTCAAGGCCCGCAACGCGCCACTCGGGCCGGTCGAGCGTGACGCCCGCCTCAAGCAGCGCCTGGGGCAGGCGCGGGTTGTCGTAACCAAGCACCGCCTCGAACCACGCCCAGTCGGGTCGCCGCGCTGCGTCGAGCAGCCGATGAAGAAAATCACCGCCGCGCGTCAGTAGCGCGCGTGCGCCGTCATGGTCGGGCTCTGCGCGCAGGGCGGCACAGGCCCCCAGCATGCCGAACGCAACCGCGCGCGGGGATTCGACCCCGTCGAGCGCAATCAGCGCGTGGTCGAACCAGCGCCGCGCCCAATCGCTCCAGCCCGCGTCGAAGCCGCGCTCCATCGCCATCCCCAGCGCCCAGGCAGTGCGCCCGTTGCTATCTTCGGAGCCGATATCCTCGCACCAGCTGCGGTCGAACCGCATGAAATTGCGAAAAGCGCGCGCGTCGTCATTCCAGGCGTGCTGGATGAACCCGGCATAGGCGACCGACAAACGCTGACGCTCGAGCGGATCGAGACCTTCGGCGCACAACATCAACATCAGCGCGCGAACATTATCGTCGAGGCAATACCCGTGACGGCGATCAGGAATGATCCCGATTGAATGCTGATGCATGCCGGTCGAATCACTCATCGCCATGATCGCCGACAGGCCGGGCAACGCGGTGACCGGCGGATAGACCGACGGTATCCGCACCGCGACGCTTTCGACCAGCGCAGCGCTTGCATCGGCGAAACGTGGCCAGATCGTTGAACGCCCGCGCGCATAAGCCGCTCGCTGGCTCGCCAGCAGCATCGCCGGACGATCGAGCAGCGCGAGGATTGCCTCACCCAATGCCTCGCCAGAACCGGGCTCCACCAGCGTGCCGACCCCGTCGGCCAGCAGCTCGCGTGCGTGCACATACGGGGTGGAAACCACCGCCTTGCCCAACGCCACCGCGTAGCTCAGCGTGCCCGACGTCGTCTGCTGAAGATTGAGGTAGGGCGTGACATAGATGTCGCAGGCTTCGAGCTGGTCGAGCAGTTCGGGCGTCTCGAGGAAGCGGTTGTCGAACGACACGTTGGCGGAAACGCCGAGTTCGGCGGCCAGAGCCTCGAGCCGTTCGCGATAAGCCTCGCCTTGCGCTGCGACCAGCCGTGGATGGGTCGCGCCAACGATGCGATAGACTGTGTCGGGATGGCGCGCGACCACGGCCGGCAACGCGGCGATCATCGCCTCGATCCCCTTGCCGGGGCCAAGCAGCCCGAAAGTCATCAGCACCTTGCGGCCGGCCATGCCCAGCGCGGGCTTGAACAGGTCCTGCCGACCGAACGGACGCTCGGGAGCGCCGTGCGGAATCACCGTGATCCGGGTGCGCTCGACGCCATAGCGTGTCGCCAGAAGTTCGCGCGCGTGCTGCGACATCACCATCACCTGGCTCGCCAGCGCAGTTAGGCGTTCGAGGATAGCTCGCTGGTGATCCGAGGGATCGCTCAGGACGGTGTGAAGCGTGAGGATCAGCGGCGCGGCGAGCCGTTCGGCAAAGCCCAGCACGCGCTCGCCGCAATCACCGCCATAGATGCCGTATTCGTGCTGGAGCCAGACCGCGTCGTAATTACCTTCATTGATTGCGCGCGCGGCGTGTTCGTAAGCTTCGGGCTCCCCTCCCAGAATCGTCGCGTGGACTCGCGCATCGGACTGCGGATCGCCTTCGTCTGCCAGAGCCCAGACATCGACCGCGATTTCAGGCCGGTGCCGGGCGAGCTGTTCGAACGTATCGGTGGTGAAGGTTGCGATCCCGCACTTGCGCGGCGCGAAACCACCGATCAGCGCCAGACGGCGTGATGGATTGGCCCTGCGGCGCTCTCCGAATTCCAGGATCTCGGCACCTTCTTCCCCGGCAAGCTGGGCATCCTGACCGAACGGCGAACGATCGAACGGCTGGTCGAGGGTCATCTGCGCTGGCTCCGGGGAAATTCACTTTGGGATCAGGAACCATAACTCACGGCTGCGGATTCGGTTGCGCTGCACTGCAACATAAATTTGCGGTTTTGGCAACGATTCATCGCGTTAACCGCCCAACCTGTCGAAAACAGGGGAATTTTGGCAATACCGAAACCGCCCGTTTTTTCCGCAGGTGCGAACGGAAGCCTGGGCGAATCAATCAATCCTGCTCAATCGAACCAGCTTTGCCGCCAGCCGAATGTGGATTCTATCGTCCGCCCGTTCTGGTCGAGCGCGGGGCGGAAACGGAAGCGCTTGGTGGCAAGGCGGCAAGTGATTGCGTCGGCTACGGGATCCGGACTGGCGCGGACCACCGCGCAGTTCTTGACCCGGCCGTCGGTTCCCACCGTCAACGCCAGGACCACGCTGGCGCCTTCACGCGCTTCGCGGCTCTCGCGCGGGTAATCGCGCGCGCTGACGATGTCGCCGGTGATCTTGACTGCCTTTTGCGCCACGAATGCCGCGCCGCCGTCGCCGCTGCCTGCTCCGGTGCCCCCTGCCCCACTGCCGGTGCCCGCACTGCTTGCACCCGATTGCGCCGCAGTGCCGCTGCCCGCCACCGGCGGGGCGGGCGGGGCCTGCCGCGGGATGACGATCTTTGGCTTGGGCGCCACGATCTCCTTGGGGCGGGCTTTCGGCGCGGCGGGCGCGGCGGCGGCGGGCTCGATCTTCCGCGGCTCGGGCGGCGGCGGCGGGGGAGGTGGAGGCGGCAGGGGGATGGCGAAAGCGGTTACCGAACGGACTGCCGAAACAACCGCGTCAACCCCGAAGGCCCGCACGAGCACGGCAATCGCGGCAAGATGGCGCAGCGCCACCGTAACCAGGGCCAAAGCCTTGGTCCGCCGGTCCACGCCGATCCGCGCGCGCCCGGCCCGTTCAGGCAGGGGGCCGCTCATGGCTCGACAAACACCGGCAAGCCGCGCGGGGGCCAAGGTGACGGGAGGGATCGTGCTGTCATCGGTCAGACCTTGCGTGTAA
>Ga0105052_10003898_pt1 | contig 16797 bp, 13 predicted proteins | sample FRY03_FD_78094 | JGI IMG/M metagenome (GOLD analysis project Ga0105052, IMG submission 78094) | Freshwater microbial communities from Lake Fryxell liftoff mats and glacier meltwater in Antarctica - FRY-03 | ecosystem: Environmental > Aquatic > Freshwater > Ice > Glacier meltwater ... | reverse complement strand
TGCTCATTTTTGGGTGTGCTAAAGTGTTCTTCTTTTTTGTTTAACTCGCTTAAAGATAGCACTTTGCACCCAAATTTGAACTGTCAATCATGAATTTTTCGGGTTAAGTAGTTCAATAAACGGGATTCCTTCCGGTACATATTGGGTTTATCGATACCGGGTAACTAATAGCTACGAATATTCAGTTTCAGCTCCACTTCACATTCTAGATGGATGGGCAAGATATAGTTCGACCAATGGGTACGAAGGGTACATGAATGCAAACATACCTTACCAAAACATGCACGATTTTAATTTCAGCAATGATGGAACTACTGCCACCGTGTCTCTGTCAACTTATGCTTTTTTTGTTGCTCGTGAGTGGGGAGGGAGCTTCCCAGCTCAGATAAATAGGTGGATACCGACTAATCCTAGTCTAATAAATTTACCATATTCCTTACATATTGTGGACTCAAATCAAGTAGGCATTACTGAAACAGACATTATAAGTAATACAGTAATCGTTTATCCGAATCCGAGTGACGGCTTTGTTTGGATTAATATAACGTTAGACAAGCCTCAGTCGGTGCACGTTTCAATCATAGATATTGTCGGACAAATGGTCTCTGAAAATCAGAAGGAATCTTTAAATAGTGGAAATCAAAGGGTGCTATTGTCTTGCGAAAACTTGGCCAATGGCACTTACTTGGTTCGTGTTGATTTATCCGGGAGGATAATCACCAAAAAGATAATCGTAAACCACTAAATTCACAATCATGAAACCAAACCATATCCTATTAGCATTGATAATTCTACTTTTTGCTTTGTCAGCTTTCGAGGTCACGGCACAACCTGAGATAATCGCAAATGGGTCGCTGGAGTTTTGTAGTGATGCTTCTGTCACTCTTTGCGTAGAGCCCGCAACATACTCGGCTTACCTTTGGAACAACGGGAATACCACTTCATGCATTACAGTTACTGAGAGCGGGAATTACTTCCCAGTTATGCTAGATTCAAATGGGAATATCGACAGCAGTCTTGTTTCATCTCCAGCAACCGTTATCGTTCACAATCCGGAGCCGCTGATAGAGTTATATGCAGACTGCATGTTGGTGTTGAATGCTACCGAATTCACCGACTTTCAATGGTACTTCCTTGACACTCTGGTTGAAAACGCTACACAAAGCTATTTTGTGTTACAGGGTCTTTCCAATCCATGTTGTACCTACGTTGTAGTTACTGACAGTTTCGGATGTTCAACAAGTTCTTACTGTGTGGATTTCGGTTACGAAAACTGTATTACTTCTGTTGGTGAGTTGATTGGTGATATGGTACAAGTGTATCCCAATCCGACCAATGGACTGATCACGATTGAAGCACGACAAGACCGTATGCATGAAATAATCGTGATTGATATGCTTGGCAGCCAACAGGGTAAGTTTCATGTCAATGGCAACCAACGGGTTGAACTTGATCTTAACCACTACAGGAATGGTGTTTACATGATTGAGGTAATATTGGATGATGGCAGACGGGGTGTGCAACGGCTGGTCGTACAGCATTAGGGTTTTCCACCTATGGTACAACGGGCTTTCAGACAGGAGAAATGAAGATACAGAACCTCACGCAGCTTGGAAGCGGTGGCGGCATTACCCTTACCCAAGGGGCAGGAACCCAGACCATGATGATAGAACCCGATGCCGTACTCGGCAACCTCAATCTTGACTTGGATGATGTGCGCATTGATGAGGCGGTGATAAAGGGCAGTGCCAATGTGGTGGCCAACGACCTTATTGTTACAGACAACGATTTTCTTTCTGCGACCTCTTTCACAAAAACGGGAAGTACTACCGATTACCATGGGGGTAATCGGTTTTATGGCCCCTTGTCTGTTAAGCTGGAAGGAAGTGCCATCGCGTACTTTGCAAGTACCGCACCCGATACGGCCTTTTCTACGCTGCAATTGACCACCACCGCATCGGGCAATTACCTCGATATGGGCGGGGCCAACGCGTTTGTAGCCATGGGCAGCGTCTATTGCAACCAACAGGCGGGCAGCATCAATTTGGGCGGCTCGTTCGGAAATGGCTTCACCCTTGCCGGGCCAGGGGTGCAAACGCTTGCCATGGAGCAGGCCAATGTTGTATCTGTAACTAGGATCACTGTGAACAAACCCTCTGGGTATTGCCGACTGACAGGAACATTAGAGATAAGCGGCAACTTTGTGTTTACCAACGGTGTCATTACCACGGTCGATTCTGGCCTTGTTGTCTTTAAGAATCTTTCAGGAGTTTCAGGTGCATCAGATGCTAGCCATGTGCAAGGGCCTGTTGAGAAGGAGGGCAATGATGCTTTTACCTTCCCCGTGGGGAGGAATGGCATCTATCAGCCGCTCACTATTACCGCACCAAGTTCAACCGCCCATACATTCCGTGCGGAGTATCTTGATGAAGATTCTGACCCCGACTATACCCACAGCAGCCGCGATGGTTCCATAGCCTACCTCGACAGAACACAGTATTGGATGTTTACCCGTACCGCTGGCACGGGGGGTGTTTATGTTACGTTGGGCTGGCGCGATGTGGCCTGCGGCATTGCCAGCATCAGCGACCCGGACATATGTGCTTGGAGCGGCACTCAATGGAAGAATCTGGGCAATGATTTAGAGGCAGGAACAGTGGTAACAGGAACGGCACGGACAGGAAAGACCTCATTTTATTATGGCGCCTACACATGGGGCAACTTTAGTGGCATAAGTGCCCATGCCGGGCCCGACCGCGTGATTGAAGTGGGCGATACCGTACAGATAGGCATTATGGAGCAGCCCGATTGGGATTACAGTTGGACACCTTCTGCCACCGTAGAAGAACCCGATTCGGCCATTACCCGTGCCTACCCTACCTCCAAAACAGAATATGTACTAGAAGTAACGGGAGAAAATAGTTGCACGGCAAAGGATACGGCCATAGTGTTTATTACAGAAATGCCAGAAGACACCGCCCGTTCTTCCCTCGATTTTGTGGTGAACAACGGACAAATTATTGATACCGATGGTGCGCCACGGCCAGATGTTGGCATCTACAGCCATCAGGCAAGCCCCATGGTCTATTGTGGCGATAACCGTGTTTCGTTTGTTCATGCCAAAATAGACACCCTTGCCGCAACACCAGATACCTTGGCACGGGTTGACATCAACTTTCATGAAACATTCAGAAATGCAGAACCTTTGGGCATGGGGCTAAACCCACACCATTACAATTACTACTATGCCCATTGCCCCGATGGCGTAACCCTCACACCTACTTATAATAGAGTGGTTTATCCGTTACTGTATGAAAATACCGACCTTCACATAAAGGGCAACAACAACTGGATGAAGTTTGAGTTTGTAATGCACCCCGGAGCAGACCCCGAAGATATTCTCATGACTTTTGACGGAGCAGATAACGTGCAGGTGATACAACAATTGGGACTACTGGTAGTTACAAGCAGCATTGGTACGTACGTTTTTCCAAAACCCAAAGCATTGAAAATAGATACCGTAAGTGGCGCAGTAGAACTTGGCTGGCAGCCCGATTGGGATTTGAGTGTTACTGGCGATACCGTGCGGTTTACAAATATTGGTGCTTATAATCCTGCTGAGGTGTTGATATTTACGTTGGGGGAGGAGCCGTTTGCGGTTGGTGCGCCTCCTGCAGATAATTTAGAATGGAGTACATGGCTGGGTGGATCAAATGACGATGTTGTATTTGATATTGTTACTAGTCCAGCTGGTAATGTATCTGTAGTAGGTTCAACCGTGAGTATGAATTTTCCTCAAAATCCTGCAGCTACGCTGGTTGCTCAACCTAATTTCGCATTCTACCGAGATGCATTTGCAGCAAGATTTGATAGTGAGGCAGAGCTTCAGTGGACAACATACTATGGAGGGGCTTCAATCCCAGCAGAAAGCTTTGACTTTGGTGCAGAAGACGATGTTGCTTTAGGCTCGGTTGATGCTGGGAGTGAAGAGATTTATCTTACTGGTTATACTTGGTGCAATGATTTTCCGACTCAGCCTTTTGGATCTTATTATTACCAGCCCAACATTGGCGGCTTACGCGATGCATTTATTGTTATGCTGAGGGCTGATGGTCAGCGTGCTTGGGGAACATATTTCGGAGGAAACACTAATGATGTTGCGCATGCAATTCAAAAGGATGGTAACAATAATACTTACATCTGTGGTAGTGTTTCGGGCAAGACTCCAACTGGAGTGCCAGTCGCGGTGAGCGACAATTTATGTGGTGAACCATCCAACAACGGATTCCCTCTCTGCCACGCAAACCCAAGCAGTTACTTTGATGCCACGCACAATAGCGAATTTAAATACGATGCCTTCATAGCTAAGTTTGATGTGAACGGCTTAAAGTGGAGCACTTTCTTCGGAGGAGCTGCAGATGAATCAGCTTGGGATCTGGCGATTGACCCCATAGATAATTCGGTGTACATTACTGGGTACACGCGATCCCATATTGTCGGAAACAATGATCAAGAAGCTCCTTGTGATGCACCAACCGATATTGGGTTTCCGTTGTGCTATAGCGCAATGGAATATTTTCAAGGAGATGCACCAATGACCACTAGCAACATGGAATGTGCATTCATTGCTCAGTTCAATGGGAGTGATAATCAGCTAGTATGGGCAACTTACTTTGGAGGAAGAGACGATTGTTACGGCAGTCACCTTGCCTTCAATTCAACAGGCGATTTATACCTTGTAGGAATTGGTGACACCTATACAGCTTATGACCTTCCTGATACTTATTGCGGGGTGCCAACCAATGGTGGTTTTCCGTTGTGTGACCCTGGAAATGGAGCATACTTCAGAGACAATGATAATGTTGATGTTGATAACGATGTTTTCATAGCCAAATTCTCTGAGGAACGGGAGTTGATATGGTCAACATATTATGGAGGGAGTGGAAGTGAAAAACCATTTATCTTTTTTGAAAATGGCAGTGTAGATATCGTAATAGATGAACACGATCGAATCTATATAGTTGGTACGATTCAACCGGCTGGTACGAATTCAGGGGATATTGACATCTACCCGTTTACTGGCTTTTATGAACAAGTCTCCATGAATAAGGATGCTTTTATTGCTTCTTTCAATAAATGGGACCAGCCGTTGTGGTCGACATACTTTGGAGGTGGTGGTTCCGGTCTGGCTGCTACCGATTTGGGGCTTACCGCAAGCTTGTTTGAAGAGAAGTTATACATTGGAGGAACAACGGTTAGTGGGACTTTTCCTATGAGATGCCCAAACACTCCGAATCCATACTGTCAGCCACAGATTGGTGGACAGTATGATGGATTTATAGCTCAATTTGACATTGACGCCTTACCTATTGGCCCAAATGGAATCGAGGAGTCCAGTTTTGACAGTAGGTCATTGTTTATTTATCCGAATCCAACGAACGGTAATCTGACACTACTGTTTGATTGGGGTGTTGGGTCTGAGTATGTCGATATTTTTGTTCAGGATATGCTTGGGCGGAGATTGGATTCACAGAGAATTCGAGTATCATTAAATGGTGGCACACACCAATTGAACATGAACTCATATGTAAATGGGACTTACATCCTCCAAGTTTTGATTGGAGACCAATCAGTCGTCAAGAAATTTGTGAAACAATAACAGATACTATTGTGGTTAAGCACCTTATCATATTGTCGCTTCTGTGCAAGATGACGCTTGGTTTCCCAACTAATTTGGCTGGTCAAAATTGGACTCAATGGGAATCTGGAAATTCATCTTTCGAGATACAAAGTCTATTCGTGGATGACGTATCAGGGGTGCTCTACATGGGTGGTGTCGGAAACGGTGTTTATCGCGTTTCAGAATGGACAGGAAGTGAGTGGAACGAATTGGGCTCAGACTTACCAGGTCAAGTATTTAAAATGGTTCGGTTTGAAAATGAACTATGCATATCTTCTGGACTATATGTTATGCGTTGGAATGGGTCTGAGTGGGATATAATTGCAGAATCAACAAATCCGATTACCGACATAGAAGTTTATGCTGGTGAGTTGTACGCTTCAACGTACAATGGTGTCCTCGAAAAATGGAACGGACTTATTTGGCAACCTGCGAACCCTACATGGTACTTCTCTACACCTAAAGGATTAAAGATGTATGATAATGAACTTTATGTTGCTGGGTCATTCATCTCTGAGTTTGGAAGCAATATTATTAGATGGAATGGACTTGAATGGCTCGGCTTAGATAGCGGTATTGAGGAGTTGTACCTACCAGAATTCGGGTCGGTCATGGTGGAATTTGCAGTATATAATGACGAGCTATACGTCTCATCGAATTTCCGCGAATACGATGAAAACCCAGACAACTATATTGCCCGTTGGGATGGTACAAATTGGCATCCCGTTGGAGGTGGTTTGGATTATGTTTCGTCCGGTATGGTTGAGTTCAATGATGGCCTGTATGTAGTTGGTGGGTTTGAACATGCTGGGGGTGTTATGGTGCCAGGCATTGCAAAATGGGATGGAACTCAATGGTGTAATCTAGGCAGTACTTTTAATGGTGGCTTCAGTGCTATTGCCGTTTACAACAATCAATTAATTATTGGGGGCTCATTTACTGCAATTGATGGAAACGCCATCAACCGCATTGCTAAATGGGCAGGTGAAGATTATGTAGCTGAATGCGGCACGCTTTCCAGCATTAAAGACGTAGTAGAACCCAACACCGCTGAACTCACCATCCACCCCAATCCAACAACCGCAACCACCACCCTCACATGGCAAAGCCAAACACACGGCAACTACCAATTGCTTATGTATGATGTACATGGGCGGGCTGTGGTGCAGCAAAGCGGCACAGCCACAACTGGCAAAAACACGCAAACCATAGATATGGGTGCGTTTGCCAAAGGCATATACTTTGGGCGGCTTTTGGTGGGAGAAGAAGTAAGGGGGTTTAAAGTGGTGAGGGAGTGAGGGGCGGTAAAGCAAAGTTTGGTACAGGCACGCGTTACAAACGCGCGCCATCGGGGGAAATTCAGCTTCCTTCTGTCCCTGTGCTTCATGGAAACAGCGCGTTTTTTCAAGCCCCGTACGTCCAGTCTTTTGCTGGGTCAGATTTGTCGGGCGGTGACCCTTCAGATGCCGTTTTCACTCGGCTACCGTTTCATTATCTTGACCCAACCGCCATTTCCGAGCATCTTCAAGAAAGTACGGTTGCCCGAATTTTCCCGAATCCCGGCAGTTCTGATTTTACTCTGGAATGGAGCGCAGAGCAGCATAGTGACGTGGAGCTGACTTTGTACGACATCAACGGGCGTTCCGTCAAAAGACAGAATCTACAACAGTCACATGGGTCTAACCGTGCTTCCAATTTAGGAAGCCACATTACTTTTGTGCGTGAAGGAATCAATAAAGTTCCCGAAAAGGAAAAGGAAAAAGCCAAGAAGTTCAAAGATTACGGATAAACGCTGAGTAAAAATCACAACTTCTTAAAAAGAGGCATCACCATTCCGATTTACAGGAGTACAAACAAGACCGATTTCATACCCTCTGCTGTACAATCTGTCACAGGCCAACCGTGGTCAGCTGTAGAGACTCACGAAAATATGTTTACCTATACAACTGTTCTTTCTGAGTTTGGGGCAATAATCTCCACACAAGTGGTAATTCTTGCTGCATTACCGGAATGGAAAGCAGGAAAACAGCGTTTAGACTCACGAATTAGACGTTTTCTTTCTTGGTGTACCTTGGTACACCAAGAAAAAACGTAGAAAACCAACCATTCGATTTCCTTTCCATAAGCGGTAGACTTTGATATTCTCGTTGAACGATTAGCAAGAACTTCACTAATTACTTTACTCATTGTACTAGGTTTTATTGATTAACACGGCAATCCTAAGGAACCTATTTGACACCTCGGAGCCGTTTATTATTTATTTTCTTCCATTCATCGGTTATGTGTAAATATGCCGTCCAGAATCAATTTTGTGGGGTAAGAATTGATTACAAGCAAATTCAGAAGTACCGAGAACGGATAAAGGGTAATAGACAGAAATGTCAATTTACACAACACTCTTTTAGACAGATACCAAAGTCATGTTCCGTTTTCGTAACCTTGTCTACGAATGAGGTCAATTAGTGCTTTAGTAATCACAGTTCTATTCTATTTGGTGGGGTACGGTCAAACTTTCAAAGAGACCTCCGCGACTACCATCATTGAACATTTGAATTCGGCAGATTATTACCAAATAATGCTTTTTCACGATTCGGCAACCTATCATGCCCACGAAGCCATGAGCTTGCTACAAAATAATTGGTCAAACATTGATTCGACACTAACATCCCGTGTTTACGCCATCTATGGAAATTGCATGAGAAATGGTGGTCGTTATCACGCGGAGGTCAACATGGCCAGATACAATCCAGAATCACGCTGTGAACTTTTGAGGGCTTTTCTTGATACGGCACTATCCTATTCCACTTCCAACAAGCAACGGGCAAACATTCATCACAAGATTGGAACCATGTATTCCGATTGTGTTGCAGGATATGAAAAAGACAGATTACTAATTCGTTTAAAACTGTCAGAACAGTCTATTCTTCATTTGAAAAAAGCTCTTGAACTTGATAGCGAAGAAGCGAAAACCGTTCATGCACTTATTGGACTGAATTATCAATACATCTTAGAACATCAAAAAGCAGAGCGAAGCTACATTACAGGTCTAAATCATATTTCAGACAAGAACTCCTCGGAATACTTTGCGCTTTGCAATTGGAGAGGAGGCAATCTTGAAGATTGGTATTCTAAAACCCACGATCTTTCATTGCTTGTTCGGGCTGATTCCATCTATCACCAGTCTGCTGAGATTTGGAAGGCAAACCTTGACACCCGTAATCAAAACGGAACTAATGACGGGTACCAAATTTCGTCCATTGGTAGATTAGTTGCCAATTCAATTCGTCTTTACAAACTCACAAACGACACTTCCTATTTGATTGATGCTTTTAGATGGTCTGACCTATCCAAGTACCCGACTTTTCCAGCTAATAGAGTTGAGATAAAAGATGTTCAGAAGCTACTTGACGACAGTACGGTCTTCGTTCAATATGTTTTTGTGCCACGTCCTCAACGGCATGTTGCCTTTCTCATTTTCAAGAATACAATTGAGGTTTTGGAGATAGAATCCTTCTTATCCATGAATACGGAGCGATTGAATAATCTCTACGGGTGTAAGAACATTCACGCGTTCAAAAAGTGGAGCAACCTTTTTTACAACGGCTACTTTAAACAAGTGGATTCCATACTGACCGCGAAACAAATTTCGCGGGTAGTAATTAGCAATTCAGATGAGTGTTCAATGCTGAATTTGGATGTGTTGGTTTCAGATACAACCTCCACAACTTGGAAAGGATTGCCATACCTTTTTCATCGCTATAATTTCAGTTATGCGTTATCAGCACGGTCTTTTGTAGAAAGCTATTCTAAAAGGTCAAGGGCAAAAGATGGTTTAGGGATAACTGTTGGTGAATATCAGAATGAAACCAAATTGAGATTTTCAGAGAAATTGACCGAAAACATTAAAGAGAATTACCGAGCCAAAAGAACAGGTATTTCAAACAACCTATTTAACCACAGGGTTTCATTGTGCCTTTTTCATGGTGATGGCTCTTATACACAGAATAACGCGGAGGTTCTCATTTCCACATCCGACACATTGAGGGTTAACGATGTTTATAAAATGAACCTGAGCAATGAACTTGTTCTTATGACAGCTTGCAATAGCAATTCTTCGCGCCAGTATTATAGCGAAGGAGCGGTTGGGAATTTCTCCAAGGCATTCAGATATTCAGGTGTTCAAAGCACATTGACCACAAGTTGGCAGATAGATGAAAAGTCGAACGCTTTCATAGTAGAGAAGCTGTTGAATTATTTGAAAGATGGATTACCGAAAAATGATGCGCTGTGGAAAGCGAAACAAGATTACTGGAATCAATGTGAAACTGATGAGGAGTTCAATCCTCTTTATTGGGCTTCTTACGTTTTAACTGGAAATGTAAGTCCTGTTGAAGTTCAGGAAAGGGAAATGGTCAATAAGAATTGGTTGTGGTTCCTTCTTCTCATTCCAATTGGCTTTGCTGGATGGAAGAAGCTTACTTGAACGGTTTTTCCTTTAGCAACGCCACGGCATTATCGTGATAACGGTGGTTTTTAGTTCTTGTAATGACGATTAAGACTTCTTTAGCCTTTGGTAACTGTTCCAATTTCAACAAACATAAAGCCGTTCTGTACTCAGATTTTTCCTTGAAGGCACTTGATTCATTCACGGTTTCAAAGTATTCTATGGCTTGCTCTAAATCACCTATTTCCATGTTGGTACAGGCAATGAAATAGTTGAGCGTATCATTATCAGGTTGGCCGTTCAACAAACCACCAAACCCAGTTAGAGCTTCTTCGAAGGCATTGTCCTTGTAAGCATTCATTGCATCATTGAATCCTTTATCCTGTTCTGTACCCATAAAAACAGGTAACCCAACCTCTTTTTCATAGTAGTTGGCATATAGGCCGGTATCCGGCTTATTAAGCAACAAAAAGCCAGCTAACCCAATCAAGGGAATTACTACGGCTGCAACCTTTAACCAAGTATTACATGAAGGTTGCTGGTTAGACTTTTCTAGAATAGCATCAAAGTTCTTTTCTGATTTAGAAATAAACGCTTTCAGTTTTTCGTGGTCGTAATCATTGGCTTCCAAAAAGTCCTTTATTCCTAGCAATTCATCCGTCAACGATTGTGATAAACGCAAGCTATTGAATACCTCCTCCCTTCTAATTGGATTGTCAAGGGAGGCAAGCACTTCTTCAACGGTCAATATGTCTTTACCACTTGGCATTCTCAGTTCATAAAAGTAGCCCAAAGTTCACGGGTCTTTCGTTTGGCGGTGCTTAATGTGTTCCTACATGTATTGTAACTGACATTGAGCTTTTCGCTGATGGCATTATTATCAAACCCATCAAGGTGCAACTGTAATATGTTCCGTTGTTGTGGAGGTAGGAACTCCATCATAACGGCAAAGTCCGTGTCTGTCATGTCGTGACTTCGGTTTGACCGTGAGAAAAGAGAATGGATGTTGCCCAGTATGTTCTTTCTGTTGTTCTGAACTCTTACTGTATCCAAACATTTATTCTTTACCAGAACCTTTAAAAACACTTCCAGTTTTGTATTAACGTTCGAGAGCTGTTCAAATCGTTCTGTTGCTGTCATTTCCAACAATTTTACAAAGATGTCTGCCACCACATCTTGAGATTGTATTTCATCTTTTAGAAAGTGAAAAGCCTGAAATAGCAACGTAGAATGATGCTTTTGATAAACTGTTTTTAACGCATCATTGTTGCCCGAAACAAAATTGTTCCAAGCCTCAATCACCTCATCTTTAACCAGTTCAAGGTCTATTTGCACGTTTAAATGGTTGTGAATAGTACAAGCGTTAAAGCTACTCGTTCTATTGGTATGCAAGCTAAAAGCAAAGACTGAATCCTCAGTTCAGTGGGCTGAAATAGCTTTGAAAACGTGATTCGAGTGGACATTAGAACGACAATGAGAATAGACGGTCTTATCCGTAGTGAAGCAACGGGGTCTCCCTCCAGTTTGGGTAAGCGACTTGGTCTATCCGAACGAGCTGCATACAAATATCTGAAGTTTATGAAAGAGGAAATGAATGCACCAATTGAATTCTCAAAACTCAAAGGGTCGTATCGGTATGCTTCAACAGGAGAATTCAATTTTAAATGGAAATCGTAGAAAAAACCACCACTGAACCACCAGTTCAGAGGCAAGATTTAGGTTTACGTTATTAAAAAACACAATGGTTTTAGGGTTTTCACAAAGTATTTATAGTTTGATATGATAAAAATCATGTTTAACAAAATGGCAGAGCCTCTTACTGATACTAAAGCTTATGATAATCACGATGTTGTTAAAGACCGAAAGAGTAATTGGTCGGAAGACAGCAGTTCTGGACCAAAAACCGGGAACAAGGTTCTAATTACAATTGAACCTTTCCATTGGCCGAGGATGGGATTAAAATCACTAGAAAGGACATGAAACCCATCAAACGCCTTCTCTTAACCGTCATTGTGGCCTTTTCGATTTCTGAACTGGATGCGCAGGTTTTAGCCACTGTGAATCTCCCCGCATCGGTAAGTGCTGGAGAGGAGTTTATTGTGTCTATAGACATCAACAAATCCGGGGTGGATGGCTTTGCTAAATTAGAACATCAACTCCCGCCCGGTTTTGGAGCGAAGGAAGGCAAGCTTGCGGGCGGCACGTTCAAATTCAAGGATGGCAAGGTTAAATACATATGGATGGCGCTGCCCGGAGGAGATTCATTTACCGTAAGCTATTTGTTAACTGCCGCTGCAGAGATGAGCGGACAACAGATATTGGAAGGGGCTTTCTCTTATGTGAAGGATGACGTACCAGTTAAATATCAACTACCCAAGGCGTTGGTACTCGTTTCTGCCGGTACATCAGCTTCGGAAGTTGCCACAACTATTTACACTGAAGAGGAAACGAATAGTAGTTACACAGAAACGCAGGCCCCGGAGACAGCCACTACGTATTACGAACCTGAGCAAACAATTCAACAGAGCCAAACCGTGGAGCAACTAGATGCGGTTGCCGCTCTACCAGAGATTTCGGATGCCTCCACTGAGATTACCGGGCTGGTTTACCGCGTACAGGTAATGGCTGGCTATGATTTACGCGATGCTTCGGCTATCGCTAGTAATTATGGCATCAGCGAGCAGGTAACCATTACCGAGCATGAAGGGATGTATAAGTATGTAGTGGGTGGGTTCAATCGGTACCGCGCAGCCAAGACGCTTAGCAATGAGCTACGTAATAACACAGACCTGCCCGGTCCGTTCGTGGTAGCATACCGTGATGGTTATCGCATTACCACCGCAGAGGCACTTAAACTATTGAAAGACAACTTGAGGGAACTTGAACAGACCATCAGAACAAAAACAACACGAATTGGGCAATAGAATTACAAGAAAATGAAGAACAATTATTTAATTACCAATGCGTCCGAAACAGGACTCAAAAATTACGTGCAAAAGTTGTTAAGTCTTGTGCTCCTAACAGCCGCGCTATCCTCGCTCAATTCATGCAATAAGGACTGTCCAGCCAATAAAGAGGGTGAAAACTGCGAATCTGACATAGTGGATAAATTCGTTGGCGTTTGGAGTGGCGAAAACGATTGTCACGGGGTAAACCAGATCAGTGTCAGTAAACTTAACTCTACTGAAATCACCATTACTGGACTTTTTGCATCACAGGTATATCCACTTAATGGTACAGTTAACTTTACCAGTATAGAATTTGAGGCAGGACAGACCTTGGCTGACGGTGTTACTTTGCAAACCACCAGCGCTCACCTGACAGTAGACAATGAACTGCGGGTTTACTTTTCTTATCAAAATGAGACAGTAACACCCAGTGAATTTTTTGAGTGTAGATTCTCGGGGACACTTTTAACTCCCAATTCGCTGGATGGCCTACCTCAACTAATAACGTTGCCGGTATATACCGAATCTGACACTACCGCCAGAAGCGGTGGACAAATAACTTCAATTGGAGGTGGAAGTATCACCAAACGAGGTATCTGTTGGGAAACAAGTCCGACTCCAACAGTGAATAGTCCTAATAAAACCGAAGATGGGATTGGTAGTGGAACGTTTACCAGTTATCTGAGTGGCTTACAAGAAGGCACTACCTACTATGTTCGTGCTTATGCAGTAAATTCTGTTGGAACTGGATATGGGAATGAAGAAATATTCACCAAGGCAGAGTGCATTGATGACCTATGTATAGGTGCATCATATCAGAGTGGAACAATCGCATATTTCCTGCAGCCAGGTGATGCTGGTTATGACCCCAATGTTGCCCATGGACTTGTTGTTTCCGCTGACCTTGGTGATGTGCCATGGGGTTGCGAAAATGTTACAATCGGAACGCAAACAGGATTCGGAACGGGTGAGAGCAATACAGACAATATAGTCACTAACTGCAACGAATCTGTCTTTGCAGCTGATGTGTCTCGTTCCTTAGGGGCTGACTGGTACCTGCCTTCAAGAGATGAATTTCAGTTGGTGTATGATAATCTTGGTGCTAATGGCATAGGGGGCATTTCCAATACACTTTACTGGACCTCATCGGAGTCGGCTCAATCTCCAGCTTTGAACGCATGGATGTTCAACGTTTCAATTGGACAGTCAGGAGTTCTAAGCAAGTACAATGATGCCAGAGTGAAGGCAGTTAAACAATTCTAATAGTTGAAATGAAAAGTAGAAAAAATATAAAACGACTTTTTGCCATCGCCTTAGTGGCTGCTGGACTCTCCTCTTGCAGGGTATATATCCCAGAGTACACAACGGTTGAAGAGATGTACAACCTACGCAAGGATATGTCGAAGGAGCAGGTGAATAAAACTTTGGGGATAAAACCACATGAATTCTATTCATCGTTTGATGAAGCTCACACTGCGGTCGTATACAAGTACAAAAAGGAATTTCAAAAGGTGAAACGAGACTCTGTGTACGAAACCAAAAACCTTGCTAGTGGTGGCATGGAGTATTTCAAGAATGTCGGGAACCTGTACGTATTGTTTGATAGTGACTCGGACAAGATGGACTATTTCATTACCTCCTCTGGCAGAAAGAATGCGACCAAAGTAATTGCGGAGAGTAGGAGTCTAAGAGATATCGAAGAAGACCCGAAGGGATACTTGAAGGGAAGAAAAGGGAAGATAACAAGTGATGAAGATGCAGCTTACTTGCGAGATGGGTACTTTTTTGCTGCTGATATTTATATGGGCTCGGGCCTGCTGGGGGCAAAAGTTTACAACGGATATTCGTTTGGAGTCAAACAAGCTGTGTCACTTGGTGTAGGATTCGAAAGTCTTTCTCCTCTGAATAATTTTTTAGGGTTGAACATCAATGTACTTGACGCCAGAGATAGTCTGAGAACGGTTTCAACGAATGACTATAATGGATTCTACATTCCAATCTCTCTGCGCTATTCCTATGATATAGGTGAAAAGAAGCTCCGGCCGTTTCTTTTCGGAGAGCTTGGTTACTCTTTGAACACCGAAATGATCAAAAATTATAGTGTTAATGGCCAAAACGTGGACACAAAACGTTTGGGAGGGCCTTTGGCAGATGTAGGAATTGGGTTGAAAATCAACTCTAGGCGCAAGTTTTCATTCCTTCTATCGGCTGGGCTGAGGATGCGCAGCTATTGGGTGAAAGAACTGTTCACTGAGCCAGTACCGTCTGCTCCAAACAGCGGATGGAGAATAAATCTTACCCCTACGATTGGGGTGGGGCTAAACTTTTAAGTTTTGAAAGCGAAAATGAAATTGTCAGAAATGAAAAAAATATTGCCTCCGTATGTACTGTTGATTCTCGTTTTTTCTGTGAGCGCGTGCAAGGTCATAATACCGAACTACACTACAGTAGAAGGCTTAAGCAAGTTGAAACCGGGAATGGATAAAACAGAGGCCTTATCAACATTACAAAATGTTTACCCTCATGACATCTACAACGGTGAGGGAGTTGGATGCGAGGTTCATGAGTATCGTTACAAGCATCCATATCAGGTGGTAGAAAACAAATTACGGCCTCTAAGAGAAGGTTTGCGGGGAAATCCCGAGAAGTGGTTGAGGGGAAACACGGCATTTGTGGTTTATCAAGATGGCAAATTATCTACTGTGCATACGCACGAAAAGGATTACTTGGCAACCTTACTGGTTTCAATAAAGGAAATTGAATTGGCCTGTAATCCACCAGTTTACGGATGTAAAGATCCGGAGTCACTGAATTTTAATCCAGTAGCCACCGAAGATGATGGAGACTGTGTGTATTGCCCATGTGGGACCGAAAAGAATATGGCATATAATCCAGACAAACCCGAATCTTCATGTAATATTCCATGTCTGCAAGTTTGTCCTTGTCCAGAGGATGCGGAATCGAATCCTGAATACGACCCAACGAAGCCAATTTCCAGTTGTAACCCGCTGTGTATTCAGTATCCAGAGCCAATTATCATAGGCGAGGAAGAGTCGAAGTGTGGACCTTGTGAAATAGTAGATGCGATAGCAAATTCAAACGGGGCCAAATTCAATGTTAATCTTAATCTAGATGGTTATTTGGATGACGGTCTCACAGATTACGATATGGAGAAGTCATGGTTTTATAAGGAAAAAGGAAGGTTTGGTAGAATTAGGAAGCGTTCCGGTAGAAGAAAATTGCACAAATCGGGAATTAGGGAACCGAATGCGGTTAGAAACCAGTGGGTGAGTAAGTCTTTACTGAGAACACTTGATACGGATAATAATGGCATACTTACCCAAAAAGAGATATCCAGCAACATTGCCTACATAAATCGAAACAAATCCGAAATCCAAAAACGAATTGGCCAACCTGGCATTAATGGAGTAGATGAGAATGGAGATGGTAAAATTTCTGTGACAGAAATATCCAAGCTTATCGATATTTTCTTTGAGCAAGACTGATTAGCCAGGGTAAGCAAACTAAGAGTAGTGACTGAACCACCAGTTCAGTCCACTGAAATAGCTTTGAAAACGTGATTCGAGTGGACATTAGAACGCTTATGAGAATGGATAATCTTATCCGAGGAGAGGCAACTGGCTCTCCCTCCAGTTTGGGTGAGCGACTTGGTCTGTCTGAAAGAGCAGCATACAAATACTTGAAGTTTATGAAAGAGGAATTGA
>Ga0105052_10003897_pt1 | contig 16799 bp, 20 predicted proteins | sample FRY03_FD_78094 | JGI IMG/M metagenome (GOLD analysis project Ga0105052, IMG submission 78094) | Freshwater microbial communities from Lake Fryxell liftoff mats and glacier meltwater in Antarctica - FRY-03 | ecosystem: Environmental > Aquatic > Freshwater > Ice > Glacier meltwater ... | reverse complement strand
TTGTACAAGAGTGCATGGAACGGGTTTGAATGGTGGACTGGCACAGCATGGAGTCGCAGTAAACGAGAGTATCAGCGATTGTGTGAGAGAGATTCTAAAATAAAATCTATAGCTGATCTTCGTGACGCCAAGTAACCACATCGTCTAGTTCAGCCTGAGTCCAATGTTTGTAATAGTCTGTGGTTTCTTTTAGCATGTCCGAGAACCGATTCAGTTTGCTCTTTCTTTGCACCAACAACAGACAGTAGCGACCGTTGCTCATATGCACCGAGCCAATCTTTTCTTTGTAGCCTGGATGATCTTCTAACACCACAATATCATCACGGCGGAATGTGTGATTCAGCTCGCAACGAATTTTATAAGTGTACTGCCAACTCCATCGTTTGATATCGGTGATTAGTATCAGCACATCGGTTTGATTAAAATCAGTGTTTTGGATGTGTGTCCAGAAATTAGAATCTGGCTCTGCGTCTGATACCCAACGCATCACCACTTTATTTTCTAATCGAGCTCGCTGTGCATAAGGACAGGGTGGCATATCACCCAGCATCGGATGTGGTTGCTCCACAAAAGAAATCATCCAATCCTTGATATAATCCTGTGGGCTACTGTTGATCTTCTTTGTGCTCTTCGGCATCATCTGATGTAGGTTGTAATTCTTCTCGAGTTTTTTGTATCTCCACCGACTGCTCACTCATCTCTTCCATGCGCCGATTATTCTCAGACAATTTCTTGCCCATGGCTCGAACTTCATCGTCAGCATGTTCTATTTTCTGTAGCAACTGTTTGATTCGACTGTCTTTGATTTTGAGATCATCGTTTAAACGCTCTTTCTCTAGAGTGAGATCTTTGATGTGTGCTTTAAGCTCAATCAGTATTTCTTTAGTGCTCATACGTAAGAATAGTTAACTCGTTTGTTTGCATCATTATATTATACTATATTTCATTTGGTATTAAAAGAACGGTTGTCCGGTTTTTTTGGTAGTTTCTAGGTTGTCTTTGATAATATCTCCACACATACTTCTCTCATCAAAACTCATTTCCAGTGCTTCATGATAGGTTACTCCGCCTCGCATATACCAACATATTCTCAATAGTTCTGCTTTAATATTTTTACCTTCGTTTTCTAAATTTTTTAGATAGGTTATAATTTCAGAATCCTTGAGTGTGAGTAGTTTTATACGAAAAAATTTGCGTTATCGAATGTGATTGGCACTTCGTATGTCGCAGGTACTCCTGCTTTAATCTGATCTTCAGTTGCTTTGACTTTTATGGGTTTAATTGAACCTTGTAATCTTAACTCTGCTAGTGCTTCTTGAATCTCTGTAGTTATCTTTGCCGTGGAATTATCAAAAAAGTCTTTTATTTGATTTTTGTCATTGATTGTAGTTCCGTCCGGTCCTGTTAGTGATACCAGTGAATCCACTAATACTTCGAAATTCATTTCGGATAACTTTCTAAAACTCTGTATAAATCTCAAACTCTTTTCGTCTTCACCTAACTGACTGTTGCTCACAGTGGCATATATTTTTTGTTGTTCGAACGCCGCTAACTGATTCTTTGTAAGATCTTTGTAGGTCATTGGAGCAATCTTTATTTTAAATCCGCTTTTGGTTGCAATCTCGTCTTTCAACTCTGTAACTCGTAGAGTTTCTAATATGCTAGGCAGATTAACCGAATGTGTTTGCATGGTGTTGACCACCGGAACTGGAGCCTCAATATCCATGATCTCTCCGAACGTTGCAATTCTTATTGCTAATAATATTGTATCCACGTCATGGTTAACCACCTGCCAGGCATCTTTAATGTTGGGTAAACAGCTCTGGATCACATCCACAGTGGCCTGACCGTTCAACAGTGCGTCTGGAGTTTTAAAATTCATCTCATCTTTTGCTGTCATGGGCAGTACGGGAATCTCTCCGTTAGCTGTGGGTTGGAAACCACCTTCGCTGAAGTACTTGCCTCCGCTGGGTAATTTGATGTATACACCGGGTTGACGATAATACTTGCTTAATGGGTTTGCAGTTTGTACCATGATTTTATTCTATAAATATACACTATAATAAAGAGTGTGTCTATATTTATATAGACGCAGATAATGGATTTTTAAAACCGTATGGCCCTAGATCGACAAGACATAAAGCTCATAGCAGAGGAACTTCGTGCAGTATTTAAAACGCCTACCAGTGGTAAAACTGCTAAAGATCTGTACAAAGGATCCGATAAAGAATACAAAACCGCAATAGACAATCAGATTAAAAGTATGAAAACTCTAGGCAAAGAATTCGGTGTATCTGAAGCACAGCTAGAAAAATTCGGTAAAGAGGCAGAAAAAAATACAAAAGAGCTCTCAAAGAATGCCACTGTGTATATTGCAACACGCAAAGCAATAAACACTGCTGTAGACGGTATCAAAAATTTTTCTGATGCTAGCCAAACAGGAGCAGACACATTCGCTACATTCACATCAGCATTTAAAAATTCTCCACTGTTGGGATTAGTTCATGAGCTGGGGGGCAGTTTTGATTTCAACATAGGAGTATTCAGAAATTTATCCAGTGTGGGAGCAGATTTTGGCAAAAGTCTGGTGGGTATGAGACAGGCATCCGCGGATGCTCGATTGCCACTGTTAGAATTCAAAGATCTTGTGATTGGTAATGCACAGAACCTTGCGGCTCTCTACGGCACAGTGGGACAGGGTGTGGCAGGATTAGCATCTTTTACCGAACAGTTGAGAACACAGGGCATACCTCAATTGGCCGAATTAGGATTAACCACAGAAGGATTGAATGATTTTTTTAGCACTTATCTAGGTCTGCAAAGAGTTGACCAACGATTTGGTAGATTGAATCAACAACAGATCGTTACAGGCACAATTGCCTATGCCAAAGAATTAGACAGATTAGCTAAACTCACAGGTATACAGAGAGAAACACTAGATGAAAAAATTAAACTGGATCAAGCAGACTCTGTGTTTGCGGCCTATACCGCAGGTCTAAGTGAAAAACAGGCCATACAAGCTCGATCTCTTGTAGGTGCACTGGGTTCCTACGATGAGGCCCTAGGTCAGAGTGCTAAAAATTTTATTGCTACAGGTGTACCGTTTGATGACTTATCACAGAAAGCATCTGCTCTTGTGCCAGGGTTCTCTGATGCTATCATGGCATTCAGGAACGGCAGTATTGGAGTAGACGAAGTTCTAAAAAGAATACAGTTAGGAGCTCAAGAATTTAGATCCACTATAAAAGACCCAGCAATCTTATTAGGCGGGGACCTTAAAGGACTAGGAGATGCTGTCTTAAAAATTAGCACAGCAAGCCTTGACAGCATTGCCGCAACTGCACAACAACGAGTAGAAGCGGAGCGTCTAACGAAAAGTTTAGGAGAATTCAACGAAGCGGCGAAGAGATTAAAAACAGGTTTTGAAAGCATACAGACAGCAGTGTTCGTAGGACTAGGTAGTGCATTCGGCGGTTTTATTAATGGCACAAACACAGCATTTATGAGTATCAGCAATGCCATAATATCATTCACACAATCAGCTCCGGGGGCAACGGCAATATTGTTGGCGGCAGGTCTGGCAGGCAAATATCTATTCGATCGGGCGGCACAGATTATGATCATTGCGGCTGGTGTGAGAATAGGAACCCTTGGATTTGGCAGTCTGTTAAAAAGTATTTCCGGATCATTTATGAGCACAATGGGCACCGTAGGAGGTATGTTTTTGAAATTAGGGGTGGTGGTGGCCGCAATAGTAGGAGTACTGAGCAGTATAGGGATGGTGATGGATGAAAAAACCAGAGGAGCAGGAGCAGGCGGAATTGCAGGCGCAGTAGGCGGTGGGTTAGTAGCCGCATCTATTGGAAGAATGATTGGCGGTACTATCGGTACATTCCTCGGTGGACCGTTTGGAACCTTGGCCGGAATAGCAATTGGTACTGTGGTTGGCCAACTGATTGGTGGATTGTTCGATGACAAAGGCAGGGCCTTAGGCACAGCAGGAGCCACAGGACAGTTGTTAGAACCCAAGAACACCATAACCCAGATACACAAAGGCGAAATGGTGTTGAACAAACCACAAGCGGCGGCACTGGTAAACAATGCTGTGTCTCCAAATTTAGATCTGGATGGTTTGAGCAAAACAATCAGAGACAGCAACAGGACCCTCGGTGATATCAGTACAAATATTGAACGAAACACTCAAATAGCGGCAGGTGTACTTGCTCAAATTAATGTAGGTATATCTAGATTAACTAATACGGTCTCTACAAAAGGTAATTTGGTTTAAATTATAGAATATTAGACTTGCTTTTTTAGTGTAAATACACTATTATAAACTTATGGCTTGGAAAAAATACTTTAAAGACGCAAACTTATCTCCCATATCAGGAGACAGAAGTCCTCAATTCGCAAAACGAAATTACTCATCCTATCTACCTGATGTGTATACCGGGCATCCTAACAGAGTTCAAAGATACTTTCAGTACGACCAGATGGATTCTGATTCAGAGGTCAATGCGGCCTTGGATATTCTTGCAGAATTTTGCACACAGAGTAATAAAGAGAATGAAACTCCTTTTGACATTGTGTTCAAAGATGATGTCACGGAATCAGAAGTTAAACTGTTAAAGAAAGCTCTGCAACAGTGGACCAAAGCCAACAGGTTTGCAAAAAGAATTTTTAGAATTTTCCGTAACACTTTAAAATACGGAGACTGTTTCTTTGTGAGAGACAACGAGACCAACAAATGGTTGTACATTGATCCTGCCAAAGTGGATCGTATCATTGTGAATGAATCAGATGGCAAAGTACCGGAGCAGTACATCATTAGAGATATCAATCCCAACCTACAGAGATTATCTGCCACGCAGATCACACCGAACCAATTGTACGGTGGCACCACAGGAGGAGCATATGCTCAAAACTTCGCAGGTGCTAGCCAGGGAGTAAATGCATCAGGTGCAGGTGGAGGCATGGGAGCGTCAGGTGGAAGATTCTACAGAACCATGAACCAGTATGCCATCAATGCAGAACACGTGGTGCATATGAGTCTGTCAGATGGTCTGGACAATCTATTTCCTTTCGGTCAATCTGTGCTGGAACAGGTATTCAAAGTATTCAAACAAAAAGAATTATTAGAAGACGCAATCATTATCTATCGAGTACAGAGAGCACCGGAACGAAGAGTGTTCTACATCGATGTGGGTAATATGCCGACGCATCTAGCGATGCAGTTCGTGGAACGAGTTAAGAACGAGATCAATCAGAGAAGAATTCCGACCACAACCGGTGGAGCAAACTTCATAGATGCCACATACAATCCAATGAGCATGAACGAAGACTATTTCTTCCCTCAAACAGCAGAGGGCAGAGGATCTAAAGTGGACACACTGCCAGGCGGTACCAACCTAGGCGAGATTGACGATTTGAGATTCTTTACAAATAAAATGTTCCGAGGACTGAGAATTCCGTCATCTTATCTGCCCACAGGACCAGAGGATTCACAACAATCCTACAATGACGGCAGAGTAGGCACAGCATTTATTCAAGAACTAAGATTCAACAAATACTGTATGCGATTACAATCAATGATTGCTCCTATTTTTGATGAAGAGTTTAAACTGTGGATTAAAAACAAAGGCTACACCATGGACAACTCAGCATTTGAATTGAAATTAAATCCACCACAAAACTTTGCACAGTATCGACAAACAGAAATGGATCAAAGCAGAGTGAGCACATTTGTACAGGTGGCAGAATTGCCCTACATGAGCAAACGATTTGCTCTCAAGAGATTTTTAGGTCTATCTGAAGAAGAGATGGCTGTTAACTCTCAATTATGGTCCGAAGAGAACAACGTGGCACAGAAAAAACAAACCAAAGCCACTCAACTGCGAACAGCAGGAGTGTCTCAATCAGATCTCGCTACTGATTTGGATCAATTTGAAGAACCCACAGCAAACCCAGAAGCACCGACCCCAGGACAACCGGGCACAGCACCTGCAGGAGGCATTCCGGGAGTAACCGGTGGCCCAGGTGGAACCAATACATTATAAATACCAATATGAAGTTAATGGAAATGTTTCAAAATACAGCAGACGGCTTTGAACAAACAAAGAACTACAACGCCGAAGACGATATCTCTATCCTGGATGATGGTGATACTCGAAAAACTCGTTTAACTCTAAATGACATCAATAAAATGCGTCTTGCTTCTGAGCAACACGATGCTGAACAAAAACAAGAAGCAGTGTTCGTCCAAAAAATGTATGGGCAACCAGCATTTGACGATAACTTGTCTTTATAATAATAATTAAAAATATAATATTATGGATAATACAACAGCATTTGTATTAGGCAATGGTGAATCTCGTAAAGGTATTTCCGTTGCTGATCTACAGCTACACGGCAAAGTTTGGGCCTGCAACGGTGTGTATCGCACCGAAGAACCCGATGTGCTGGTGTGTGTGGATCCTAAAATGGTGTTGGAAATCTCAGAAACAGAATATCCTGTCACTCACGAAGTGTGGAGCAACTACAATCATCAGTACGACAAAGTAGAGCGAGCCAAGAATCACATACAGTTTTTTAAACCCTCTCTAGGGTGGAGCTCAGGTCCTACCGCATTAAAACACGCCTGTGATCAAAGTTTTAAAACCATATACATACTGGGATTTGATTATCAAGGACATCCTAGAGCCAACAAAGGACAATTTGCATTTAATAATCTGTTCAAAGGCACTCGCAACTACAAACCTGTGGAAGCAGATGCCACGTTCCACGGCAATTGGATGAATCAAACCAAACGATGTTTAAATGATTATCCAAACATACAGTTTATAAGAGTAACCCCTCGCAACGGATTTCGTCCCCACGATCTAGATTTTGCCGCCAACTTTAAAACCCTAGATATTGAAGATTTTTTGAAGCTATATAATTTGCAGATCAAAATATAGAGTAATACAGTCATATAATTCCGTGAATGACCGTTTTAACCGCTTTTGACACCTGTTTCACCGCCTATATAGTAAATACCTACACTTATAAGTAATCAACGCATACACAAGGAGCACGTGCAAAATGTCAAACAAATTTGAACAATTATTAGAATTGTTAATTAACGAAGAGAATGATAAAGCAGAAGCTTTATTTCATGAAATCGTAGTAGAAAAGTCTAGAGACATCTACGAAGGATTAGCAGAAACTAACGAAGAAGAAACTAAAGAAGAAACTGTAGGCGAACAAGTAGAACTTGCAGATGAATCTAAAGACGAAACTGTTGAAGAAGAGTCTATCGAAGAAGTAGGTGGAGATGCAACTGATGAATTAATCAAAGACATATCTGCTGAAGAAGAAGGCGATGCTGATGCTAACGGCGATGCTGGCGAAGAAGAAGAAGTTGCTGGTGACGAAGAAGGCGATGTAGAAGACAGAGTAGTTGATTTAGAAGATGCTTTAGACGAACTAAAAGCAGAATTTGAAAAAATGATGTCAGGCGATAAAGGTGAAGAAGAAGAAGTGATACCAGGTGAAGAGGAAGCAGAAGAAACGGCTTTAGCACCAGTAGAAGCTCAATTGCCTTTTGAAGCTAAGGAAACTGTAAAAGAATACAAAATTCCTAAGTCTGCTGATAACGCTGACAAAGCTGACAACAAAAAATCTCCAATAAGTGATAAAGGCGGCAAAAAAGTAGGAGCAGATGCTAAAAACATTGCTCAAGGTTCTGCAGAAGAAAAAGGCAGACCAGCACCTACAGCGGCTAAAATCATTGGCGATGTAGCAAACACAGGCGGAAAAGCAACAGTGTCGTTAAAAGCGGTATCTAAAGCTGATGCGTCTGACAAAGCTGATAACAAAAAATCTCCAGTTGCTTCTAAGTAATTGAGATTTTAAGGAGAAAGTCGGATGTCATCATTGTACCTACGAGAACAACTAACGTTTGATCAAGCACGAGTGCAGGTTTTATACGAAGGTAAAGATGGAAAAGATCTTTACATGAAAGGTATCTGTATTCAAGGAGGCATTAAAAATGCCAATGCTAGAGTTTATCCTGTGAATGAAATACAAACAGCAGTGAAAACACTCAATGATCAGATCACGTCAGGTTATTCTGTACTAGGAGAAGTAGATCATCCAGACGATTTAAAAATTAATTTGGACCGAGTTTCCCACATGATCACAGAAATGTGGATGGACGGTCCAAATGGATATGGCAAAATGAAAATTTTGCCGACACCTATGGGCAATCTTGTTTCAACGATGTTGGAATCAGGTGTGAAATTAGGCGTTAGCTCACGAGGAAGTGGAAACATTTCTGAGTACGGCAACGGCGAAGTTTCAGACTTTGAAATCATCACGGTGGATATAGTTGCTCAACCTTCTGCACCGGGTGCTTACCCAACTGCGATATACGAACATCTTATGAATACCAAAGGTGGAAGTAGAGCAATGGGTCTGGCGGCTGAAGTTAGAAATGATAAAAAAGCACAAAAAGCCCTTACAGAGGCACTAACCAACATAATCAAAGGACTAAAATAATGTTCGACGCGATATCAAAACTAGTTGAATCAGGCGTGATTGGAGAAGACACTCAAAAAGCCATCTCTGAAGCGTGGGAATCAAAAGTTAAAGAAAACAGAGAAACAGTGGCGGCTGAACTCAGAGAAGAATTTGCACAAAGATACGAGCACGACAAAGGCAATATGGTCGAAGCTATCGATAAGATGATGACTGACAAGTTGTCCGAAGAAATCAGCAAATTTGTTGAGGACAGAAAAGTACTTGCTCAAGAAAAGGTCTCTTACAAAGAATCAGTAGGAGCTCATTCTGCAAAATTAGAAGAGTTTGTGTTGAGCAAACTTACTAATGAAGTTAAAGAACTACACGACGACAGAAAATCTGTGTCTGAAAACTTTGGAAAATTAGAGGAGTTCGTTGTAAACGCACTCGCTAAAGAAATCAAAGAATTCTCAGAAGACAAGAAATCTGTAATCGAAACCAAAGTAAAATTAGTGAAAGAAGCAAAAATTCAATTAGCAAAATTGAAAGAATCTTTCATTAAGAAATCGGCTCAAGTTGTTGAATCAGCTGTCACTAAAAAATTGAGTGAAGAAATCTCTCAATTAAAAGAAGACATCACATCAGCTAGAGAAGTTTCTTTTGGTAAACAAATTTTTGAAGCGTTTGCTTCGGAGTATCAGTCTTCTTACTTAAATGAGAAGTCTGCATCATCAAAACTTATGAAAGTTGTGGATGAAACTACTTTGAAACTACATAACGCTGAGAAATCCATCGCAGAGACGAAAGTGGTGATTGAATCTAAAGAACGAGAAATTGTTCAAATTAAAGATTTGATGGAACGCAAGGCGACGATGGCAGAGTTGCTCAAACCTTTGAGCAAAGAAAAAGCAGACGTGATGAATCAGTTGCTGGAATCAACAGAAACTGGTAAATTAAAATCTGCATACAACAAGTATCTTCAAGCAGTGATGGAAGATGCTCCTGTGTCAAGAGCGAAGAAAATTATTTCTGAAGCTTCTGGCGATAAAGCAGGTGCTCCTCGATCAGAACGAGACGATGCTGAACTAGGCAGTATCCGTGTATTAGCGGGTCTGACTAAAACTAACAACTAAACATAAAGGGAACGAAACAAATGAGTGAATTATTTGAATCAAAATGGGGCGAAACTAAAGCCGCTCTAACTGAAGGTTTGGTGGGCAACAAGAAAAAGACTATGGACATCATCTTAGAAAACACTAAGAGATATTTGTCAGAGTCTGCTACTGCAGGTGCTACATCTGCCGGTAACGTTGCTACATTAAACAGGGTTATCTTACCAGTAATTAGACGGGTCATGCCGACTGTTATCGCTAACGAAATCGTTGGTGTACAGCCTATGACTGGTCCGGTAGGACAAATCCACACACTAAGAATTAGATATGCTGATTCATCTTCTGGAACAACGGGGACAACACCAGGCGAAGAAGCATTATCTCCATTCAAGATTGCTGAAGCTTATTCAGGAAATAACACTGGTGCAGGCGCAGGTGCGGCTACAGCGGCGTTAGAAGGTACTGCCGGAAAAAGACTAAGCATCCAAATCTTGAAACAAGCGGTTGAAGCTAAATCAAGAAAACTATCTGCAAGATGGACTTTTGAAGCGGCTCAAGACGCTCAAGCACAACAAGGTATCGACGTTGAAGCTGAAATCATGGCGGCATTAGCACAAGAAATTACTGCTGAGATCGACCAAGAAATCATTGGTTCATTAAAATCATTGGCAGGTACTGCTCAATTGACTTATAACCAAGCGGCTGTGTCAGGTACTGCAACTTTCGTTGGTGATGAACACGCGGCTTTAGCTGTTCAAATCAACAGAGTAGCGAACACTATTGCACAAAGAACAAGAAGAGGTGCAGGTAACTGGGCGGTGGTTTCACCAACTGCGTTAACTATACTTCAATCTGCAACAACTTCAGCTTTCGCAAGATCAACTGAAGGTACGTTCGAAGCTCCTACAAACACTAAGTTTGTTGGTACTTTAAATGGTGCAATGAGAATATACGCAAATGCTTACGCGATTAACGACGACGTATTGGTAGGATACAAAGGTGCATCAGAAGCAGATGCGGCGGCGTTCTATTGCCCTTACATTCCGTTGATGTCATCAGGCGTTGTGTTAGATCCAACAACTTTTGAACCAGTAGTAGGTTTCTTAACAAGATATGGTTATGTTGAATTGAACAACACAGCTTCATCTCTTGGTAACGCGGCTGACTACTTGGGTTTGATCGATTTGTCAACTAACGTAGCAAACTTAAAATTTGCATAATCTTTAAGATTATTAAATTTGGAAAAAAGGTCACTTCGGTGGCCTTTTTTTTGACCGAATTAAACACTCAACAAAACTTTTTACAAATTAAGATAAATAACAACAGTTCAAAAGAACTTCACAATAGTGTGAAGACTTATGCGGAACTAAACCACCGCGTACCGATTAGAACTCGGATTGGACTCCTAACTAAAGGAGAAAAAAAATGGGAAGACCCGTAAAAAAATCACGTTTTGGAAGCACAGCAGGCGACTTTGAAGTCACTGGTGCATTTTCAACAAACGCAGTACAACCAGATGGAACAGGTGCAGAAGCGGCATCTACAGCATCGGGCAACTACATCGTATCTCAGAGAGGAAGTCAAAAATTTTTAATTAACTTCTTATCCACAGATGCATCAACAAGACTAGAACAAGTGTTACAACTCACTGCAGTGGCACCAGGCTCACTAACAGCTGGGCAATTCTGTGTGCAAGTCATACTAGATGACTCTACAGTAGCATATGTGTCCAAATTCTTCAACAGAACTGTACACTATGTAACTGCCGCTGGCGCTACAGGCTCAATACCTTATGTGATGTTAACTGAAGCAACAGACGAAGGCAAAAACACAGGCGTTGGTACTATCGACGTAATATAATCATAGTAGAACACGTGCTTATAAGAATGTGGGGAGTTGTATGCTCCCCCATTTCTTTTATAAATAACAGTAATATATGGCAAAACGTATTGTAAACTCAGGTGATTATTCGATTACAGCAGGCACAGGTATATCAGGTGTCAACACCATCTCGCTCATTGCGGCAACTGTAAGAATTCCAGGACAACTGATTATTGAAGGATCACAGACTGTGATCAACTCAACCACACTATCAGTAGAGGATCCATTCGTCGAAGTCATTAGAAACAACTCAGGTTCGGACCTGGATGGTGGTATCTATGTGAATCGAGGTGGAGCTGGTAACAATGCTGTGATATTTTGGGACGAGGGTGATGATCTATTCAAACTAGCCACAACCACAAACAGTGCTTCTACATCTCCATTAACCAACATAACACTGGCAAAATTACAGATAGCAGAACCATCAGCTGGTTCAGATGCCGCTACAAAAAATTATGTAGACACAGAAATTGGTGTCGTTGCTGGATCCAGTTTTTCATACGTAGGAGATGATTCCACAGGTATCACGCTCAATGCTGGTGAGACTCTGAAGTTTGCAGGCGGTTCAAACATATCATCAGTTGCGGCGGAATCAGACACAATAACAGTTTCTTTGAATAATGATTTAACCAACATTACTTCTATAACATCAAATGCATCCAACGGTAATTTAACACTAACAGCAAACGGCACAGGCGAAATAGTGCTGAATGATATACTAACATTCACAGTAGGTTCAGCAAACCCAACTGCTACTGCATCTACCAAAATGTATAATAAAACAGCGGCAGGTGGCGGAACGGGTCTATACTTTAAAAACTCCAACATCAATTCAGGTACAGAAGGAGAATTGATAAGTAAAAAGAAAGCAACAGCGTTAGCTATTGCTCTAGGATAATATATGGCTATTACAAACTTTCAAATTTCAACAGGAACAGGCACAGAAGCATTTGCGGCATCAGCAGACACTGCTGTGACCGCAATGTACATCACAAACAAATCATCATCTGATGGCAATGTGGATATCTACGTGGTTCCGTCGGGCGACACTGTGAATGAAAACTTTAAAATCTACAATAATCTGCTGATACCAGCACAAGACACCTACGTGATTGATTCAGAAAAATTAATTCTTGAATCAGGGGACAAGATCTATATTGCGGCACCAGACTCAGCGGCACAGTTCAACGCAACCATATCAACCATAGGATTATAATCCAATGGGTAGACTTGTAAAAAATCCAAAAATAAACCCAGGTGCTTTAGCTGTAAAAATTCCTACAGTGACCACTGCACAAAGGCCCACAGGAACAAACGGAGACGTCATCTATAATTCAACCACAGGCACATTCCAAATGTATGACGGCGGTTGGGGGAATGTGTCCACAGGTACTTCTGCTCCAGGCACAGTGACCATTGATAATTTTCAAGGAGATGGAACCACAACAGTTTTTGGAAACGGATCGGGTAATATGGATGACTCCTCTGTGGCTAATTTAAGTTTCACAGTAATCGATCCTACAGACATTTTGGTATTCATTGGTGGTGTATATCAGATACCTACAGTCAACTATACTGTGGGTGGAAACACAATCACATTTGGATCTGCACCTTCAGACAACGACGGTATCAGCAATGATCATATCATCACAATCATACACGGCCTTAACAAATTAGGCGAATAAAAAAATAAGATTTAATTAATTGTACCAAACGGTCGCCATCCACCAGGAGTGCCGCCTTTAATGCATACCCAACCTACAGGAAGACCCAGAGCAGGCTTTTCACTCCACACAATAGATCCTGTGGTCCAAGCACCGGATTTGGGTTCTTGTTCTCCAGAACTAAAAATTCTATCTGCAAATTTAATATTACCCTCTACTTCTAATGATTGTTGAGGATTGTTAACACCAATTCCTAATTTATTGTGTATGCAAATATCACCATTAGATTTGGCTGTGAGTCTTGGTGTGTTGTCTGTTCCTATGGAGAACGGGGTATGCATTAGTGTTCCCACATAGCCAGTTTCTCCTGTGTGTCTTGTTATGATCTCGTATCCATTAGATTGCACAGAAAATTCCGCACTCGGGGAGTTGGTGTTTATCCCTACTCGATTGTCTTCAACAAATAGAGTAGTTGAAACCTGTAGATTATCTAATATTCCCACTGTAGATAGACTACTGTGTTTGACACTCCTACCTAGAGTATCTTTCCACAGCACTTCGTTATTGTCAATCATTACTGCGGTTTTAACATTGAGTTTTGGTACCTGTGCCTCCACATATTCCAGTTTGTCTGAATAAATTTTGCCTTTGATATAGAGATCTTTGAGTATTTCCACTCGACCATCTGATACAGTTATCTGTTTTTCTGTGGCAATATCTTTGATTCCTGTGGATGCAAAATTAGTAATAATACCACCATCTATAAGATCTCCAGATAGACTGTTGTCTTTTAGATCCAGCTGATCCACTACTATAGATTTTTCACGAATTCTGGTTTGTTTGTTAACAGGGAGTAGTGCCATATAATGATATTTATGGCTATATTGATATAACAGATATGTGGTAAATATTGATTATAAAACTATGGCTATACAAAAAATTGGCGGAAATATGCTGGAATCTAACCTCACAAGGGTTAGCAATCTGGCATTTCAAACAGATTTATTTTACTTAGATATCAGCAATGACAGAGTGGGTATAAGAACCGAAGCTCCGGGCAACTATGCCCTAGACGTTAACGGTACAGCACGAATACAGAGCAATCTTACTGTGGGTGGAGATGCTACTATCACAGGTGATTTAACTGTGGAAGGAACTACCACAACAATCAATACTACCAACACCACTGTGGAAGATCCTATACTGTTGTTGAACAGCTCATCTAGTGGTGGTAACGATTCTGGTGTTATGATCAATCGAGCAGGTCAGGACAATGCAGTTTTCTATTGGGATGAAGACAATGACAAATTCAAATTAGTAACAACCACATCCGATGCTACCAGCACAGAGATTATAGAGTCTGCTTTCGCTGATTTCCAAGTAAACAATTTTACTGCGAATGACATCACTGCAAACTCTGTTGCAACAGATGGAATTAACATAAGCGACAACACAATTGCAACTACAAGATCCAATGATAATCTAGTGTTATCACCTGCAGGCACAGGCACAATAGATGCCAGCAGTTCTCGAATTTCCAATGTCAGCGATCCAGCGGCAGATCAAGATGCCGCAACCAAGGCCTATGTGGATTCACAGCTTTCAGCGATACCAGAACTGGGAGATTTTAGTTTCACAACCAACAGAATAACACAAACAGTGTCCAATGCAGATTTTGAGATGGATAATTCTGGTACAGGAAATTTTGTTTTTATAGGCACCACAGGAATGATTATACCAGCTGGGTCTACAGCTCAAAGACCCACAGCACAACCGGGTATTATTCGATACAACACAGACACATCAAAATACGAAGTGTCACAGGATGGATCAACCTGGACAGCATTAAGGACTGAACAGACTGCTCGTGAAATCATAAAAGATGTTTGGGAAGGTGATGGTAGCACTACCACTTTTGAATTAACCACCACACCCACAGATGCTGATAATGTTATTGTGTATGTAGACGGAGTGATGCAGGAACCGGTGTACAATTATACAATAGCTGGAAACGTATTAGCGTTTGATGGATCTGCTCCTGGAGATTCTACCACAGAAGCACCACACATTGGAGCAAGAGTTGTAATCATACAAGGATTAGCTGAAGCTATAGATTAATAAACAGTTATACCTTCTTCATTTATCTTTAAATGAAATTTATTCAATACACTGTTCAATCCAGACAATATATATAATTCAGGTACTATTTTTAAATTGTTTTGTTGGTGTTTTATTAAAAAATCATAACACTCTTCTCCGGATTCAAACCACACACGTATGCCTAGATAATTGTATTCAGATTCTAATTTAACTGATCCTGAATATTGCTCAGCGATGCTGATTATTTTTTTTGTGTGCTCATTCATTCGATGCACTAGATCAGGTCGTGATTTTAGAGTACGTACATTCCTATTTCGACAGCTAGGTGGCCATTCCACTACAAGATGATATTTTAATGACGGATCTTTAGGTTTGGATAGCATGTTGTAGCATCTCCTTAAAAATGTTGGTGTCTTCCACAATGATATTTGAGTATTCATTGAATATATTAATCTTTTGAGGATTAGGTTTTCTGATGTAGGCAAATTTAGTTTGAGGATATATTCTAAAAAATGCTTTTAGAGCAGGTGTTTCCTTCTCACTGTCCAGTGTGTAACCTGTGAGGAATATACTGGGTGATCCCAACCAACAAGCAAATGCTAATGCTAGTTGTTGTTGTGATACGATCATTGGATCAAAATTGTATTCTAGAAGATCTGGAAATTCTGGCAGACATTCTATGCCTTTTTTCCATATGTATCGAGCATATAGACGACGAGGAGTCACAATGATCTTGCCCTCTCGCTGTGTATCTTTCATTATTCTCTCCAGAATCTGCTCATTGTTAGTGACTATGTAATTACAACCTTGTTTGAGCCCTGTTTCGGCGATGCCCACTACTGGATTTTCTGAGGAAGCATAGCCATGATCTATGCCTATATCTTGTACACCCGCTACTGTTATAAATGCCATATTGCTATTTAACGGAACAGAAACCACAGTTTTAAATAAATACTCTTGTTATAACAGTCAAAAAAGCAAATATTTGGAGAAATTAAAATGGCAATAGGTCGTATATCAGGACAGATGTTAAAATCCAACCTACTAAGGTCTGGAACAGATTTAGCATTCGAAACAACATTATTAGTATTAGATGTATCAAATTCAAGAGTGGGTGTAGGCACAGCATCACCAGCAGTGACACTACACGTAAACGGTACAGATGCCATTCGAGTACCCGTAGGTAACACAGCACAAAGACCTACAGGAGCAACAGGATTAGTACGTTACAACTCAACCACAGGTCAAATTGAAGGTTACACAGATGGTTGGAAAGCCATGACAGGTGGATCAACATTATCAGACACTGATAACAACACAGGTATTTCTGTAGAGAGAACAACTGACGAGAACGAGATTCATTTCTTTACAGAAACTTCTGGAGACGTGGCTCATATCAGAGACGACGGTTCTTTTGAAATAAACAATTTAAAGATCGATGATTTAACAATTTCAAGTTTAACAACTAATGGCGATATCAATATCACTCCAAACGGTACTGGTTCGACTGTTATCAAGAGACTATCAGTAACAGATGGACTTG
>Ga0105052_10003891_pt1 | contig 16820 bp, 7 predicted proteins | sample FRY03_FD_78094 | JGI IMG/M metagenome (GOLD analysis project Ga0105052, IMG submission 78094) | Freshwater microbial communities from Lake Fryxell liftoff mats and glacier meltwater in Antarctica - FRY-03 | ecosystem: Environmental > Aquatic > Freshwater > Ice > Glacier meltwater ... | reverse complement strand
TCGTACTCGCTACACTCATCCATTTGTTTGAGAACTGATAGTTTGGCGAGGGCAAATTCTAGTTGTCGCCGATGGGGAATTCTAGTTGTCACCGATGACGAATTCTAGTTGACGTTGAGCACGCGGCGACTAGGGTCGTCCCATCGACCTCGTAGAGGTGGGCGTCGGTCCCCGTGTAGTGCGCGACGAAGAGCACACCGCCGCTAGAGATGCGCGTGAGGAGATAGCCTTCAGTCGAAGTGAGCGCGGTAAGATCGAGGTTTTCGAAGGTCAGACTCGTCGGGTTGAATCGCACTGGCTCATTTAGATGGTATGAATAGAACGCATCACCAACGGCGACCCAGTTCCCTTGTATTGACTTGTACTGCGCATCGGTAATGTCGTGGCTGGTCACGACGCCCGCCTGGGCACAGAACAGGGTTTGCGCGCCGGCTGCGCCTTGGGTTCCGCAGACCCTCCCATCCACTAAAGCGCCTCGGACTCCGACGCCGGCCGGCCACCCCGTGATGGGCGTGGCCGTACCGTCGGGCTTAATCAAGATCGGCGCGGCCTGGAGGTCGCGACGCCAAATCGTGCCACCGCCGCCGACTTGCAAGCCAGGCGAGGCGAGGGAGGGCACATCGACGCAGCGCGACACCGGCCCGGTGAGCACGAAAGCCGGGTTATCGTGTAGGCACACATGGCGCGCTTGGCCGGTGCTGGCCGACCACAGACCGTTGCCAGCGATGTCCGGCGCTGCATGGTTATTGACGTGAACGACCAGCGGGTTCGCCGGAACGCCGATGAGGTCGCCAGCGTTGCCATAGCGGCGGGCCGTCGAGGTGAAGCCGCCCCCTGCGAGGGCCGCGAGCTGATTTGTCGGGCCGTGGTCAACCGGGGTCGAATCTTGCGGGTGGGTCCCAATCGCCACCCTGCCGACCCCGGGGATCATGCCCTCGGCGGCATAGGCCCCTAGCTCGAGCGGGCCCGTGACCGTCTTATCCCGGAGGAGCACCACACAATCGCCGTTGGCACCGCTTACGATCGCGGTCGCTGGTTGACCACCAAGGGTCCAGCCTGAGGTAATCGCCGGACCTGCGCCCTTTGGCCAACAGACCTTTAGGTCACGATCGAGGACCTCAGCCGTGATCGCGTGGTGCGGCAGCGGCGGGGGGCCTCAGCCTCGCCCCACAGCCGGCAGTGGGGCTGAAAACCCAACAACATCGCCGAGTATGGGCTTTCGCTGGAGGGAGTTGATGGGGTCTCCCTCCCTGCCGCGGACGGCCAGCACCAGCAAGTGGTCGTCGAATGGGATGACACCGACGGCCTCGTGTTTCACTGGCAAGTCCAACTCGGCGTAGCGTTCGAGCCATGTATCGCCGTCGTTGCCGATGTGCAGGCGGTCGACGACCCCGTCGGCGGTCACTAGGTAGTGCTCGCGGCCGTTGGGGGTGGTCTTTGTCGACAGGCGCGCGCCGGGGACCGCGCCGACGAGCTCTAGCGGAGTGATGGCTGTGCCCTTGACGGCGCCCGCGAGCAGCCTATCGCCGACCATCGCGACAAAGCCAAAATCGTCCGAGGGCGCGGTCTTATCTATGAGGATATGGCGGAGCTGACCGGCCGCCGTGGTCCAGGCGCGCAGGAGCTCGCCGCCGTAGACCCGGGATCGAGAGCTAATGTGATGATCCGGGTACTGACGATTGAGGCCGAGGCCGACGACGCGCTGCTTGTTCAGCTCGGTGGCCAAGTAGAAGTGTTCAGGGGCGCCGTTGCCCGCCAGGTGGAGCCCCGTCTCGGAGTCCATCTGGCGGCTATCGGGGCTGACATCGAGCTGGTGCAATGTGCCAGCGGCGAAGAGCGCGGCGGAGGCCTCGGGGCAGACAGCATCGGTCGACGGGTTGGAGGCGCTGGTGCCCGTCCAGGCACCCACCAGCTGGAAGGTGGCCCCATCGGTGGAAGAGACACAGGCCGACTGCGGCGCGAGGTCCCACGCGCCGCCGCTGCCGAAACCGGGATTATTGAACCAAGCCGTGATGCCGCCAGCTCGGATCGTGGCTTTGCCGGTCGCGTCCACCATCGCGCTCAACCGAGTGGCCCAAAAGTTCAAAAAGAGGGGTGTGGCGTTGTTGAGCGGCGTGAGCGGCAGGCGGTCGCTGATGACGACGGGCGGGTCGGGATCGAGCGGCAGGATCGACGTGATTGTCGCGTCGCCGTCCAGCTCAACAGGGCCGCGTCCTTCGGCAAAGCTTGTGGTGTACGTCACTTTGTCCGGGTGGGACTCATCGGTCTGCGCGATGGTCCACACCATGCGCCGCCCGAAGATGGTGTCTTTCAGCTCGACGGAGGTCACGACGCTGGTGACTGAAGGCAGGTCATCGGTCTGAAAAGAACGCCACTTCAGCCCCACCTTGACCTTCGCGGGTACCAGCAGTGTGGCGCGGGGGAGCGCCCCTAAAATGAGGGAGCCCGCCGAAAAGACCCCCTCTTCGGTCGTGTAATAGAAGCTGACGGTCGAGGTGCCCTGAAAGCGGTAGACGGTCCTGCCAAACATCTGCGTCCGATCAGGGACGGAAACGGTGCCGGAGTGCTGCTCGCGGTGGGCGCCGACCACCAGGGGCCACAGCGCCTCAGCGTTCTCGGGCCCCGTCCCTTGGTCGACGATCTCGGTGCGCGGGGCGCCCACCGCGTCCACCCTTTTTGGGTCATCAGTGCAAGCTGCGACGAGGAGCAGGAAAAAGAACATTAGACGCCGATCGTGAAGAAACATGCGGGCAACCTCACACTGCAACTGGCACGGGAATGTCGCAAGGATGGACTCGGATTCCGCGCCCGTCCAGCTGAGGTGCCGTGATGCGTCAGGGCGCGCTCAAGGACCGCGCACTCGGGGCTTGCCGGTCCGTGCCTCCTCCGAGCGCATCACGATGGCGTAGGCGCGGTCACCGATCGCCTCAAGCTGGTGAAAGGTCTCCAGCAGGCGCAGGCCGACGATCAGGTGTTGGGGGCTCTCGTGCATCTTGTGTACGTGCTTGTCGTAGAGCTCGGCGCGCACCGTATCGACGACCCTCTCGATCTCTTTGGATGCGTCAACCTGTCGATTTCCTTCAAGATATGCGTCCAGCAGGTGCAGCGCCTTCTCGACGCTATCACCAAGGCGGATGATGTCCTCTAGAGCCTCCGCGTCGAAGCGCTCATCGAGGGACTCGTGGTTTTTTATCGCGATACCGATGAGTTTTTCGCAGTGGTCGTCGATGCGCTCAAGGGCATGCGCGTTTAGCACAAGCAGACCAAGGTCTGACGCGGTCTCGGGTGAGTTGTTCGCGCGGGCAGCGGTGCTAAGGACCTCGGCGATCTCTCGCTCGAGGTCATCGGTCAGGCGCTCGCGGTCAAGGGTGTCGGCGACCAGAGTCCCGAGCTTCTCGTCGGGGCTCCTGAGGATCCGCATGGCGTCGCGATACATCCCATGCACCACCTCACACATGTGGCGCAGCTCCATGATGGCGAGCTCAAGGACAAGCTCGGGCGTATCGACGTGTACTGGCATGAGGTAGCGGCTGACGCGACGGTCGCCTTTGTCCTCCGTCTCCGGAACCAGCCGTGTCACGAACTTGGCGAGTTGATTAACAAAGGGGACCAAGAGCAGCGTGTTCACGATGTTGAACGCGGTGTGAAAGGCCGCGAGATGGGCCGTCAACGCGTCCGAGGAGCCGTCGGTCGGGTCCCCCGGCACGATCGCGTCAATCGCGGGCAGCAGCACGCTGTGCATGAGGCCGATAGCCCAGGCCACCCCGATGAGGTTGAAGATCGTGTGCGCGCGAGCGGCGCGGCGGGCGGTGACGGAGGTCCCGATGGCGGCGAGGTTGGCCGTGATGGTTGTCCCGATGTTCTCACCAAGGATCATCGCCGCGGCCATCTCGTAAGGGACGGACCCCGAGGCGGTGAGCGTCAGCGTCAGCGCCATCGTGGCCGAGCTGGACTGAAGGACCACGGTCAAGATCGTACCAATCCCGACAAACAAGAGGACCGAGATGAAGCCCATGTCCGCGAGGGTCTCGACCCAGAGGACGTCGGCCGGGGCGATCGCCGGGATCTGCATCTTCATGAGCTCGAGGCCGACGAAGAGGAGGCCGAACCCCACGAGGGTCTCGCCGGTCTGCCGCAGGCGGGAGGAGCGCAAGAAGGTCAGCGCGAAACCGATCGCGAGCGCCGGCAAGGCGAACGCGGTGATCTTCACTTTGAAACCCAAGAGCGCGACCAGCCAACCGGTCACGGTCGTCCCGATGTTGGCGCCCATAATGAGGCCAATGGCCTGCTTGAGGTCGAGCAGCTTGGCGTTGACGAAGCTGACCACCATGACCGTAGTCGCCGACGATGACTGGATGATGGCCGTCATCGAGAACCCGCTGATGATGCCAGCGAACCGGTTGGAGGTCAGTTTGGACAGGAGCCCACGCAGACGAGGACCGGCGACCTTTTGGAGGCTCTCGGACATGAGGCGCATGCCGTAGAGAAAGACCGCCAAAGCCCCTAATATCTTAAGGATTATTAGAAAAATATCCATAAATACTCCCGGACGTGGGGGCGCGAACACGAGGACCACACGACGACTCAAGGCGCCGTAGCATGGACGCCACGTCGACGCCACGCGCGCGCGAGTCTGCCACAGAGATGTCACGCAGGGGGCCGCCCCTTAGTCACAGAATCGCACCGGCGCTCGTCCAAGCCACGAGACCCGACCAGATTTGCGGACCCCCGCCCTTTCTGTGTATGACGAGGCTCAACACCCCGACAAAGGACCCCTGACTATGGAACTTGGCGCTTTTTCGATCAGCCTTGTGGTGAAAGACATAGCTGTCTCCAAAGACTTCTACGCCAAGCTTGGCTTCAGCGTCTGCAACGGCGATGAGGCTCAGGGGTGGCTTGTCCTGACGAACGGATCCCATAAGATTGGGATCTTCCAAGGGATGTTCGAAAAGAACATGCTGACGTTCAACCCTGGCTGGGACCAGGACGCCAAGAATCTTGAAAACTTCACCGATATCCGCATGTTACAGCGGCAGCTCAAGGACAGCGGCGTCGTGTTGGATGCCGAGGCGGACGAGAGCACAAGCGGTCCAGCTCATTTCATGCTCACCGACCCCGACGGCAACCCAATCCTCGTGGACCAGCACCGCTAGACGATGCGTCCGGCCGCCCGAAGTGGTTGGCTGACGAATCGTCGAAGAATGTGGATGGGACTGGTTATTGGCCGTTTAGAGGCCAATATACCGGCTCGCAATTGACAAAAAAAGGGGCGCCTGTCCGATGACGAGCGCCCCTCTTTGTCTTTTCTCAACGAAATGTCAGGAAATGACGATCATCCGCATATAAGGCCTAAGCACCTCAGGTACCGTGATGGTCCCTTCGGCGGTCTGGTAATGCTCGAGGATCGCCATGACCGTGCGGCCAATCGCCAGCCCGCTGCCGTTGATCGTGTGCACGAAGCGCGGCTTCTCGCTGGGCGTCGGACGGTAGCGGATGTTGGCCCGCCGTGCCTGAAAATCCTGAAAGTTCGAGCAACTAGAGATCTCGCGCCACCGCTTCTGGACGGGCAGCCAGACCTCGAGGTCAAAGCAGCGCGACGCGGAGAACCCGAGGTCGCCGCCGCACAGCTCGACCCGCCGGTAGACGAGGCCGAGTTTCTCCAAGATGGTCTCCGCGTGACGCGTGAGCGCCTCGTGGGCCGCTTCGCTCTCTTCCGGTGTGGTCAGCTGGACCAGCTCGATCTTCTGGAACTGGTGTGTCCGTGTCAGACCGCGCACGTCGCGCCCGTGGGACCCCGCCTCGCGGCGAAAGCACGCGCTAAACGCCACGTTCCGCATCGGGAGATCTGCCCCATCGAGCATCAACCCGCGATAGAGGTTGGTGACCGGCACCTCGGCCGTCGGGATGAGGAAGAGCCCATCCTGCGCGGTTTGGTAGGCGTCTTCCTCGAACTTCGGCAGCTGTCCGGTACCTACCATGCAGTCACGCAGGACCACGAAGGGGGTCAAGACCTCCTCATAGCCATGCGCTTCCGAGTGCGTGTCCAACATAAAGGACGCGAGGGCGCGCTCTAGCCGGGCGCCAGCGCCGCGGTAGACCGCGAAACCTGCCCCCGAGATGCGTGAGGCCCCCTCGAAGTCCAAGATCCCGAGTGTTTCGCCAATCGCGTCGTGCTCGACCCCCACAAAAGGGTGCTCGAAGGGCTCGCCGACGACCTTGACGACGACATTGTCATCCTCGGAACGTCCCGGCGGCACGACCGCCTGCGGGATATTCGGGATGAGCATGAGCGCGGCCTCTAAGGTCTCCTCGACGGCCTTGATATGACCCTCGAGATCTTTGACCTCATTGGACATGTCACGCAGCGCGTCACGCCGAGCCGTCATCTCGTCGGCGGGCAAGCCCTTGAGCTGCCCGAACTCCTTCGAGAGACGATTCTGCTCGGCGCGCTTGTCGTTGTGCGCGCTGGACGCCGCACGCCGTTGCTCGTTGAGCTCGACAATGATCGACCAGTCAAGATCCGGATGACGCTTCTGCAGGAGCGTCGTCGCCTCGTCGACGTTGTCCATGATCCATTTCAGATCATGCATCTTTCTTGCCTCCCGTCGTGCCCTCACCCTCTGCGGACGTAGCCGCGGTCGTAGCCTTGGTGGGGCGGCGCGCGCGCGATGGGCGGCGCTTCTTCTCGGGCGTGGCGGTCTCGTCTTCCGACTCGTCGCCCTCGCCTTCCGTCGCCGCGTCATCGAGGATCTCGGCGTCTTCGGCGATCTCATCCTCCGCGTCGGCCTCAGCGACCACGACGTCGGCCACAGCCGCAGGCTTCGCGGCCTTGGCTTCAACGACGGCCGGCTTCGCGACCTTCACTTCGGCGACCGGAGCCTCGACCTTTTCGACCTTGGGGGTCTCAACGACAGGCGCGACCTCCTTGGCCTCTACCTCAAGCTCAGCCTTGGCTACCGCGGTCGGACGCGCTGGGGCGGCCGGGCGAGTCGACGCAGGCGCGCCACCCCGGAGGTCGATCACGCCACCGAAACGGGGCAGAGACGGCTTGGAGCCCTCGGCCTGAGCCGTCACTGCGGGCGCCGGAGCAGCCACCGGAGCGGCGGGGCGCGGAGCCTCTACTGGCCTCGACCTATCCTGACGGAGATCGACGACCCCGCCGGCCTTCGCCGGACGAGCCGCAGCCGCGGGCGGGGCCGCAGGAGCAGCGGCAACAGCCGGCGTCGTGGAGTCCGCGTCCGCAGTCGGCGTGCCCGGTTCGGCATCGCCGTTCGCTGGCGCCGCGTCACCGCGACGACCGCGACCGCGACCATCACGGCCACGACCACGAACCTCACGGTCGCCACGATCACCACGATCACCACGGTCACTACGACCACGGCCGCGGCCCTCACGTGTCGACGAGCCGCTATCGCTGGTCTCGCTCTCTGAATCTGCCGACTGCGCGCTCACGCCGTTTGCGTCGTCGCTGTCATTTCCGTCTTCATCGCCGCCCTCGACCTGACCCTCGGTGCCTTCGTCACGGCCACGGCCGCCACGACGACGACGACGCTTCTTCTTGTTTGCGTCGTTCGACGCGGACGAGGAGGTCGTGGAGGAGGTCGAGGATGATGACGAGGCGGTCGAGGATGAGGAGGAGGACGAAGACCCAGTCACGACGGACTGCACCACCGCACCACCAGCGTCCACGAGCTCGCCGGCGCCTTCGACCCGCGCCGGATAGCGCTGCCTTGTGCCTCGGTCCGCTCCGTCACGGTCGCGGCTACGACGCTCGCTCCGCTCGGGCTTGTCGGCTCGCTCGGGGCGGTCGCTGGAGCTCGAGCTCGAGCTTGAGCTCGAGGAGCTGCGCTCTTTGTCTTTGTCTTCACTGCGCGCCGGGCGCTTACGGTCATCGCGATCGCGACGGCCCTCAACGCGACGTGTCTCCTCGTCCCTCTTCTTCCGCTTCGGACGCTCCGGCGCCTGGTCCGCAGACTCAGTCTCAGCCGCAGGCAGGCCACCAAAGAAGGCCTTCACGCGTCCCCAGAGCCCAAGGCCTGCGCGACGCGAAGCGTCAATGGCCTTAATCTTCTCGGTCTCGGCCTCAAGGCGCTCTGTGTCGAGACGCAGCTCTTCTTGGCGACGCAACGCATCGTCGGCCTCTTTCTGGGCGATCTCGATCTCGCGCTTGCGGGCGATACCCTCTTCCAAGATGCGATTCTGTGCGTCGAGCCTGTCGCGACTATCGGCGAAGATCGACGGCTCGGCGTCTTTTGACGATTCCTTTTCAACTGCAAATACTTCGCCGTCCTCAAGATCGCGCTTGTCGACGTCCGATCGGACGAGGTCGATCTCTTGCAGGACGCGGCGCGCCCGGCGCTGAGAGGCGGTCGCCTTCGTCGTGAGCTCAAAGAAGACCTTCATCGCCGGGCAATGCTCTTCGGCCATCACCTCAATCGACGAGCCCGTCTGGCGCTCGAGGGCGACGAGATCCTGACGTTTTCTGTTCAACAGGTAATTCGCGATCCCGACGGGCATCCGAGCTTCCACGCGCTCGTAGCTGCCGCGGATCAGGGTCTCTTTGAGGCGCCGCAGGATAAAGAGTGAGCTCGACTCAACGCTGCGGATCTGGCCCGTGCCGCCGCAGGTGTGGCAGTTGGTGAAGCTGCCGCGCATGACAGAGCTCTGCAGGCGCTGGCGGCTGATCTCCATGAGACCAAACTCGCTGATACGCGAGAACTTGACCTTGGCCTTGTCCGTCGAGAAGGCATTGCGGATGGTCTCTTCGACCTTACGGATGTTGTCCTTGTCGCGCATGTCGATGAAGTCGACGACGATGAGACCGCCCCGGTCGCGGATCTTCAGCTGACGCGCGATCTCGGCCGCAGCCTCAAGGTTCGTCTTGGTCGCCGTGTCTTCGATGTCGTCGGTCTTGACGCGACCGGAGTTGACGTCGATCGCGACGAGGGCTTCGGCCTGGTCGATGACGATGGAGCCGCCTGAGGGGAGCTCAATCTTGCGGGCGAAGATGTCGTCAATCTGCTCTTCGACCTGAAAGCGGAAGAACAGCGGACGGGGGTCATCGTAGAGCTTCACGCGAGGCACGAGCTCGGGCGCGACGCCAATGCAGAAGTTGCGGACCTCTTCGTAGGTCTTCTTGTCGTCGACCAGGATCTCATCGACGGAGTTCGACAACGAATCCCGAATGAAACGCAGGGGAAGGGGCAGCTCTTGGTGGATGAGGCCCGGGTGCTTCTGCGCCTTGAAGCGCTCCTGGACGTTATTCCACTGCATCATCAGATAGTTCTGGTTACTGTGGATGTCGTCATCGTCCTGGTCGGCCGCGGCCGTACGCATGATGGCGCCGAAGCCGTCCGGCACGTCGAGGTCCTTCATGACCTTGCGGAGGCGATTGCGCTCGTCCTGAGACACGCGGCGCGAGATGCCGGCCTTCTCGGAGTCGGCCTCGATCGCGAGAGAACGACCCGCGAGCGAGATGTAGGTCGTGAGGGTCGCGCCCTTTTGCCCGATCTCGTCCTTCACCACCTGAACCATGACCTCTTGGCCCTGCTTCAGCACGTCCATAATGGTCGAGCGGCGGCTACTGTTCTTGTCGAAATTCTTGGGATAGTAGCGCTGGTGGATCTCGGCGAGGGGCAAGAAGCCCTGCTTCTCGGCGCCGTAGTCCACGAATGCAGCCTGAAGGGAGGCGTTCACACGGTGAACGACGCCCTTGAAGATGCTGCCCTTGTTGTTGTCCGCGAGGGACGTGATGATCTCGAAGTTCGCGAGGCGGCCTGATTCAACAAGGGCGACGCGTGTTTCTTCGTGAGCGACATTAATAAGAAGTTTTTCTGCCATGGGGTCTCTCCAAAAAGACCCCGCAACATCCGCGTCTGCCTAAGTCCTGAAGACCTCATGATCGCCAAGCACGTCAGACAACACCGCGTGGTGCTGCTGGGAGGCCGGAGAATCTGAGAGGTCGGACAAGTCGTGCAGCGGGGTCTCGCAACAGGCGGCGATGCCGTGAGTCGCGAGGGCCGGACTATGGATGTTCGGAGTCGTCATGAAGACAGCGTTACGGTGACGCGGCGATGGGCAAATAGACGCGCTATCGGGGGCCACATCGGCCTGCTCGGTAGCATCGTCCTCGCTGTCGGGACCGGCATCGGGGCCGGCCTCCTCAAGCGTATCGACCGCGTTCGCGTCGCTGTCTTCGGGTTCGTGGGTGGTATCGGAAATTGTGTCGTCAAGAGGCGCTTCACCGTCGAGTTCAACATTCACATCAGTGACTTGCGTCACATCTGCGAGGGTCGCATCCGGGCGGGAAAGCCCCGTGGGGGTTGGCTCGGTGCCGACAGGGCCGTCAGGACGACACGGGTCGCCTGTGGTGCCCTGAGGACAGCGGACGTCATCGCCGCAAGCCATGATGGCTGGCGCCCCGACGCAGAGCGCGACGAGGATGGCCAAAGACGCAAGAGAGCGTCGAAGACCGGGCGAAAAGACCGTCGCGCCGAGAACACCATCATGCGGTCGAGACCCGAGGGTCACGGCACGCATGAAGATTGCTGAAGCAACCATTAACCCAAGACGGTATAACCTGACATGCACACGCGTGCCCGAAGAATAGGACTCTTCGTGGGGTCGATTATCTCGTGGATGGGGCAACGGAAGCCTGAAGTATCGGTATCGTGGTGGGCAACCGGGCACCCGCCCGGCGGCGCGAAGAAGGTAACCGCGCCCGATCGGCATGTCAACCATCGTGAACACTTCGCCTTTGAGGGCCCGGGGTCTCACGATGGTTAATATGCAGGGGGTCAATACATCCCGCTGATTCGAAGGAAGAAGCCGTTCTTGATGTCGTTCATCTGCTCGCCGGGTAGGACGCCCCCCGCGAGACCGTTGATGTTCCAACCAACACCGAGCCGGGCCGCATCGGCGATGACGTAGCTGACCTCGACGAGGCCGCTGTTTTGCTCGATGACCTTGCCGTAGAGCGACAGCAGGGCCCGGAATTCGCCCGCGAAGTCGAGGCCCTCATAGATGTGAAAGGCGAGGCGGTTGATCCACAAGAGCGCGTCGCTGTTGGCGATGAGGCCGCCGTCGCTCGTGCGTTGGCCGGTCCGGCGCCAGACGGCCTTCTCAGTGAGCTGAAAGCGCCACGGTAGCTCAACGATGACACCGAGGGAGAGGAGATCGCTGTCCTCACGCGTCGTGAAGCTGTGGTCTTCTCCGAACAAATCCACGGTGCTAAGCCCTTCGCGCTGAATAACGCGGGACCAGCGCAAGGCGAGTAGGAGATCGTTATGGGTGAGGGGACGCCAGACGACGCCGAGGGTGCCGACGAGGTTCTCGGCGATGACCGCTCGGGATTCGAGGTTCTGGGTGAGGCCGTAGTCGAGCAGACCGATGACCGTGAAATCGTCGCTCAGCTTGAAGTCGGCGTTGACCCGGGCGACGCTCTGGAAGGCCTCGGACGCCGCCTCGGCGGGACGGTCGCGGTCCCAGCGCACCTCAAAAATACCGTTAAGTTTCAGTCGGTCATAGGCCAGGATTTGGAGACCGCCGGACAGGACATCGCGCGCCCCTCGCCCGCTGCCGCCCGGGGCGTCGAGGGCCTGAGAGCGCTCGTAGGCGAGGGTCGTGCGCACGCCGGGGGCGATCTCAAAGGCGCGCCCAAGGCCGAGGACTGCGCGGTTGGTGCGGCCGCCGACGCCACCACCCAGGCGATATTCCCCGAAGGCGCGACCGTCGGCCCCGCCCCAGGGGGTCTCAGCGCCGAGGACGGTGCTCTGGATGAGGCGCCCGTTGCGATCGCCGCGCTGGATGCGGTTCTCGAGATAGCTGCGGCTGCCGTCCGGCGCGCGGTTGATGAGCCCGATACGCGTCGCGTTGTCTCCGTTCCAGCGGAACGTCTCGACGACGCGGAAGGCCGTCTCATCGGTGATGCCAAGCTCGGCGCCGACATTCGTCTGGAGGCGGCTGAGGGCGCCGTCGCCAAGCACGCGGTCATCTCCACCGTAGAGGGTGTCCTGGCTGAGCGAGAGCACGAGGCGCGACAGAGGCGTCCACCGAATGCCGATAGAGACCGCGCCGGTCGTGGGGACCTCGTCGACGATCGCGTCGTCCCGGTGCTGGCCAATAGAGGCCTCGCCGTGAAGCGCCCAAGCCACGTTCAGGCGATGGTCATAGCGGGCGTTGAGGCGATTTCTGATGATGGCGCGCGAGTTTAGATCAGTCGAATCGGGCGCTGGGTCGAGCAGGATCGTCGAGCCATCATAACGCAGGCGCAGGCTTGAAGCCTCAGTGGGCTTCCAGATGGCCTCGCCGCCCCACTTCTCGGTCGCCTCCTCGTGGGCTAGACCGGCCGTGCGGAACCCCGGCTGGAGGAGCTGCCAGTGCCCGCGGACCTGAAGGTCGAGGTCGGTTTTTTCGAGCCCGGCGAGCTCCGCGACCTCGGCCTGCAGGGTCGCGAAGACGCCGTAGCCCGCGTCAGCGTTAGTCGCGCGGTCGAGGTCGTCGTAGCGCAGGCCACCGTCCGTGGACCGGAAGGAGACCCCCTCTTTGGCGCGTGACCTCGCGAACTCGACGCCGACAAAGGAGTTCTCGGTTGCCTTAACCTTGGCGTGGACGCCCCACTGCATATAGCTCGGGTCCGATCCACCGGCGCCGGCCGGGCGGCCCTCGCGGACGATGCCAGCGCCGATCTCCACGATCCCCGCGATCTCTTGCGTGCCCTGCACGCCCCAGGCGATGTCGCCACCGCTCTCGGCCGCGTCCATCTCATAGGAGACGATGACCCAGACCTGGTGGCCATCGAGGATCGCGTGCCCGCCAAAAGGTTGGTAGCCATCGATCGAGAAGAAGGCGTCCACGACCGAGGGGATAGGCGCCTCGGTCATGATGCGGCCGCTGGAGTAGTCGACGCGGTAGTGTTGGTCGCGTTGCAGGCGCGCGCGGCCGAGCTCCATGTTCGTGTCGAGCTCGCGTAGGACTAGGTCGACGCGCTCGGAGCCGCGCGCGATATGCTTGCTACTGAGATAATAGAGAGACCCGCCGGTCGCGCGCATCTCATCATAACGTCTTATAAGCTTTCGGTTCTCTGCCGATGCGAAGGCCTTGACCTTTGTCTGCCACCCTTTCGCTGCGGCGAAGTCGATGTCGGTGTGGGCGCCGTCAAAGGTGCGCTCGTAGCGGAAGAGGTGAAGGCCGCGCATGTCGGTATTGAAGGAACCCCAACCAACTTTAGAGCGGTCAACCTCGATGAGCACGAAGAGGGGCCCGCGGGTATTGGCCGCGATGAGGTCATCGGTGCCGTCGCCGAAGACGACATAGTCGCGCGCCGGGTCGACGATCTGTTGGAAGAAGGGATCGAACCCGCTGCGTTTCGTCGAGTCGACGTGGGCCTCAAAACGCAGCTCTTTGCCAAGCACGGCGCCTGAGACGCGCCCCTTGGCGTAGAGGGCACCACGACCGGCGACGAAGAGATCGTTGTTTTTCCAAGCATCATAGTGGGTCAGTTCGGTCAGGCGGGCGCCGGCCTGTCCGCCTGAGGCATCGGCGAGGGCCAAGAGAAAGAACTCGGTGGTGCTGACGCGCAGCGGCCACGCGAGGGTCGCCACGTTGCCGGCCTTATCGCGGCTCTCAATGAGGAGCTCTTTGGTGTCCGAGGGGACCGCGACGAGCTGGGCGATGCTGCCATCCGCGCCGACGTACACGCGCTGCCCAGCGACGGTCACGACGTTATCCGGGTGGGTCTGGCCGCGGATGAAGAGGCGCGGCGCCTGCAGCTCGCTGCCCTTGGCGGGAAGCTGCAGTTCCAACTGACCCGCGGTCGAGGTGACCTTTGCCATGGCGTCTTTGGCGATGGCGGCCGGCCCTAAAGCGCTTCGAAGGGGTTCGCCGCCGAAATTTACGAGGGGATCGGTCTCGATGGTGGCGACAGCAGCCGCTTCGAACTCCGCGTCGCGGGTGGCCTTCATGTAGAGCTCGCGGCGCGCGTCTTCCGTGGTGGTCATTGACAGACCGACCTCTCGCCCGGCGGGCGCGAGGGTTCCAAAGACGCCCTCGGTTCCGGCGGCGACCTCGCGACCATCGAGGAAGACCGACGGCTCGTACACCGGCGCTGGTGGCACCACCATCGCGTCTGCGGGTGCTGCGGGATAGAGGGTGATCGTGACGCGACGCTGCTTGGCCCTGTCTGCCTGTGTGCGCGCAGGGCCCGAGGCGCGTGAGGAGCCATGTCCCACGGTCGCGACGCGGTTTGAGGAGACGCCGAAGAGCCGTCGGACGGCCTCGGACAGGGTGTAGGCGCGGCGACCCGACTGCAGGGCGTCGAGATCGGGGCTAGTGCCGGCGGGGCTGTCGACCTCGATGAGCACGGCCGCGTCGGGGTGCGCCTCGAAGAGGGGTTTGAGCGTTCGGATCGCGCGGTCGAGGGTCGGCCGGGGGTTGCCCTCCGCGTCGAAGTAGTCGCCGGTCAGCATCTCACTTGCCATAGACTTGAAATCAGCCGGTTCTTTTCCCAGTACCCAACCAACTCCGACGAGGACAGGGGCGCTCGTGAGCACATCGCGAAAGTCTTGCCCCTTACGCGCGACCGTCGCTCGCACTTCGTACAAGGTTCCTTGCGGAGGCGTCGCGCCACCTTCGGTCTCTTTGCCGTCCCAGACGATCACCTCAGGGAGGACCCCGCCACCGGTGTACACGCGCAGCGGCGTCGCCCGCAGGCCGTCCCGCCGGGAGATGACGATCTCCCACCGCGTGACCTTCGGTGCATCGGCCCCTCGGTCGCCTTCGACGCGGATGTTCAGGCCGATGGGCTGGATGAGCCCGCGCGGCGACCACGGCAAGTTGAAGGGACCGGGCGTGGGCTTGGCGACCGCGGCCACCGTCGCGAGCAGGCGCACCCGCGCGGGGGTGACCGACAACGGGCCGACCGACGCGGCCAGCTGCTCAACGTCGCCGTGGATGGTGACCCAGCCCGCCTCGGACGCATGAACCGGGGTCTCAGATGAGGGGGTCTTAACGAGCGGCGAGTCCTTGGGCGACGGCGCCGCGACCTTGTCGGGCTTGGCCGCGACCCAATGGCAGGATGCCCGGAAATCCGAGGACTTGGGAAGACCCGGGGTGACGTCTAGGAGGGCGCGGGGGCTACCCAGGAGGCCCGCCTGAGGCGGAAGTGTGTTGACATCCAACTTGACGAGATGCGCGCCAGCGCGGAGATCGCGGATATGCCAGCGACCGTCGCGATCCGTGTCGACGGCGCGGCCCGTGTCGGACACGAGCCGCACCCCGCCGAGGCCAGGCTCGTCCGCATCGCGCGCGCCATTTTCATTGGTATCGCAATAGACCGTCCCTAGGACGTAGCCGAGATCAAACTCGGGCTGGGCGTCCACGCGGATCCGGGCCTTCACCGCGGGCGAGATAGAGACGCCGCGAGCGTCACCGACCGAAACGCCCAGCTCGACGACGGACATGGGTTTGACCCGTGTGGTCGCTCTCAGCGCGAAGCGGAAACGGAGGCCCTGCCCCGGCAGCAGGTTCATCGTGAGGGGAGCGCCGTCGCGGTCCTGCTGGATCTGATATTGACCGTCGGCCGCCTGGCGGAAACGCGCGCCGACCTCTACACCCGAAGCTAGGACCACACGCGCCTCCGCGGCGTCGAGGGTGAACCCCTTGGGAACAGCTACGTTTAGGCCCACGCCGCCGGTGGCGGACTCGCGGGTTAGGGCTTGGGCACCCCCGTGTACGACCGTCGCCTCGTAGATGATGCTGGCGCCCGCGACGACCGTCCTGTCACCGGGCCCGATCCGGACCTCGAGGCCCGGGATCTCGACGGCCAAGGCCGGCGCGGCGACGAGGTGCGGTATAACCAGGAGGCCCAGCCACAACGGGAAGAGGCGCGTCTTGGGCCAGCGTATGGCGTGGTCGAGATCAGTCGTCATGCGAGCACCGTAACAGGAAGTGACCGGCCACAAAAGGCGCGTCCGAGCGATAGCTCACGCCCGTATCTTGTGTGAGAACCGACCTTCGGCGGCTCCGCTGTCAGCGTCCAAGACGCCTCGCCGGAAGCGTTGTTTTATTGCGGGTTATACGCGACGACCTCGAGGCGCGGCTGAAAACCGCCGCCCTGAGGGTTGATACCCGCGCCGCCGACGACGACTCCATGGCCCGAGGGCAACGCGACGACCGAGTGTCCGACGCGCTCGGCGTTCATGGTCGGGATCTGGCCGCCGCCTCCAGTCGTGTAGCTTGAGGAGATGCGGATCTCGCGGAGCTGGGTCGCGACGTCGACGAAATCGTAGATAAGCTCAATGCTGCGGAGGGGTTTAAGGGCCCCGTTTGGTGTGTCCCGGCCGATACCGCCGGCGATGAGCACCCGGTTATCATTAAGCAAAGCGGCCGAGAGCCCACCGCGCGCGGTCTGCAGGACGAGCCCCGCGGCGTCGGCCCGAAAGCGCACGAGCCCAGAATCGAAAGCGTCGATGCGATCGGTCACGCCCGTGCGGCCGATGTTCGTGAACCCGCCAATCAGGTAGATGATGTTCTGGTCCGGCACGAAGACCGCGGCGTGTTGGGTCCGAGCGCCACCGGGCATGTTCTCGCCGAAGGGGATGAGCTCTTTGGTGACCGAGTCGAAGAGCATTGAGGTCTGATGCACCTCCGTGCCGCTCTCGCCGCCGGTGATCAAGACGCCTGGCTCGGTCCGGCCGGGGATCGTGAAGGCCGTCGCCTGGTGATGCCAGCGCGGCTTGCTGTCGGGCAGCGCCACGGCCCCGTGTGAGCCCGTAATCGGGTCCCAGAGCTCCCAGGTACCGGAGGCGTCACCGCCGACGAAC
>Ga0105052_10003880_pt1 | contig 16860 bp, 14 predicted proteins | sample FRY03_FD_78094 | JGI IMG/M metagenome (GOLD analysis project Ga0105052, IMG submission 78094) | Freshwater microbial communities from Lake Fryxell liftoff mats and glacier meltwater in Antarctica - FRY-03 | ecosystem: Environmental > Aquatic > Freshwater > Ice > Glacier meltwater ... | reverse complement strand
TATGGGCTTCTGTAGCCGTCATACAGCGTCCGTAGTGCTGAAGCTTGCTTGCACATATAGCCAATGTACCCACACTAGGCTTAACACGCTTAAAACGCAGCGTACGCACGTAGCACTCGCTTCTGCAAAGCCAATCTCTGCTAAATTCACTCTCACTGCTCACAGCACCAATCTGCTGTAATAACTCAAATACGTCGTTTAGAACCGTTTTCTGCATCGTTTTTTCCTCTGTTGATAAATAACTGTACGCACAGCTTGTAAGTGTTGCTGTGTATTTATCGCGTATTACTCAGAGGTAAAAAAAGTGCATTATATCGATGAACTAAAGAAACAAGGTGCAACTTGGGTCCGCAAACAAGACTTTTGGTTGTTTGGTACTGCAACGTTCAAAGATGGCAATCAAATTACGGATAGGCAAGTAGTGGCTGACGCTCAACACTTCTTTAACGCTCTTGATAGGCACGTGCTTACACGCAAACAAACTTTACTAGGCACACGTTTAGAACGATTAGTATTCTTAGAATATGGATAATTGGGTACAAATGCACACATACACTTTTTAATCAAAGGCACTGATTTAAGACACTTCAAACAGATTTACTATGCAGCACCAAGAATTTGGCAGTCACGTATAAACAAGGCACATAATCTCATCATCAAAGACAACATAGGCTTAGACAACACACGCAGTGAATACTGCTGGAAAGAAGTTAAGTTACATCAGCGTGACGTTCTATTAACCGAGTGCTGCCATTTAAATTAACCGTAACAGTACTGAATCCTAACAAAGGCGATGCTTATACTTGGTTTTAGCTGTTATGAAATTATTAGCCACACGTTCGAGTAACGTGGCTTGTTATCGTTATGACTAAACACATAACAACTCAAACACATCTCATACAGACAACACTTAAGAATATGTAAGAAAAGTACAATTATCATACATTTAGACGTAAGTCATTGATGTATGGAAGGTATTTGTAAGACACATTTTGGTTGCTCAAAACAAACATCAGAAAATACACTGTATGTACGAAAACATTACATTTAGGTGGTTTAGATGGCACAAGCAAAGACACTTAGCAAAGCAGAACTCAAGCAGCTATTAGACGTAACAAATTCGTGCAGTCGCTATGCAGCACGTGATGCAACGATGCTGCTGTTTACTCACTTGTGTGGTTTACGTGTTGGCGAAGTGGCTGCGCTGCGTTTTGACGACATACTTGATACAAACGGCAACGTACGAGACGAAATGACACTTGATGCAGCACGTACTAAGTCAAAACGAGCACGTAAAATATTTCTGCCAAAGCAAATGCAACGTCAGCTACAAGCATACGTTAACAGCTTAAACAAACAGCCACAGCACGGTTATTTGTTCTCTACTCAGAAGCAAGCACACTTTAGTGCAAATACAGCTACACAGCACTTACAACGCTTGTACGCACGTGCTGGGATTAGTGGTGCTACGTCGCACAGTGGCAGACGTACTTGGCTTACTGCACTTAGTCAGAGAGGTGTTAGTGTGTTTGTGCTAGCGGATATGGCAGGGCACAGAAGCATTCAAACAACTCAGAGATATGTTTCAGTTAACGACGAGATGAAGCGCAACGCTGCTGAACTTATTTCCTAGATAGACTAAACAAGTGTTCGTAATCAATTTTCTCAATTGATTTAAACGTACCATCATTTAGTAAGGCTACAAATTTTCCGTTTTGATTAAGTTTTAATGGAACTGGTAGTTGCACATCTTGAGTCACATGTTGAGCTATATTGAAATCACTTACATATTCATAACGTTGAGTATCATTTGAATTTCTTGGTGTTACATCAAAGTGCTGACGCTGAGGGCTTACTACCCAGAAATGGGGAACAATTGCTGTACCTCTTTCACCCAAATAATCTCCAACTAACCATCCACTATGCATGTTCCAATTTTCATAATTGTCTAAGAACAAATTCATGTTCTGAAAACACTCATTTGGCTTTGCATCGTCAAATTTTAACGACTTTACGTCAACTGCTTTCGTAGACTTTTCGTTTATCCAATTTACCAGAACACGTGTAGCTTTTTTCATTTCTCTCACCTATCTAAAGAACTTCAATAGTGCCATCAGCATTCCGCTTATAGTCAGCTACAGCGTTGGTTAAACGTATTTCGTCATTCAAGTGATAGTACGTCTTTTCAATCTGGGCTACGCTAGTGCCACACATATCTGCTATCTGCCTAAACGTTAAGCCACTCATAATACGCTGTGTAATCATAAAGTGACGCAAGCTGTAGGGTACTAAGTCACGTGTTTCTCTGTCATCAATGTCAGCTAACTCAATCATCTTGTGCCAGTGATACAGCATTGTACGTTGTGTAATTTGATTTTCACCATCAATCGTAAACACAAGTTCATCACTATTCTTTGGCTTAGATATTTCGCGTAAGCGTTCGAAGTACTGTCCGTTACGACACAAGAAGGTACGGCTAGTTCGCACTTTACTTGTCTCTGCTCGAACGTGAATACGTGCTAGCGTTTGCTCCGTACCGTTTGCTGAGTGTCGCTCTAGCTGCACGTCACTCCAACGTAACTGTCGTTGTTCGCCAACTCGTAAGCCACTGTTAGCTGCGATAAGAACGTAGTGCTGCACGATTTTTCGCACTACAAGCTCAACGTCATCTAGCTTGTTGTGTTTGGCACAGTAAGTACGCATAGCACGATACAGTGCTTCGTATTCATCGTTAGTAAGTGTTGCTCTGCGTATCGCTTCGTTGCCTTTGTCTAAGCGTGGCAACTTCTTAAATTCAAAGCTGTCAATGTGCGTCTCGCCGTTCTTATTCAGCCACTTCATCAGTGCATTAATAGTGCTCTGTTCATTCTGCACGGTGACTTGTTTGACTTTGGTGTTGGTGGCTTTGTGGCGATAGTAGAAGTAGTTTTCGCAGTCTGTGCGCTCTAGTTCTTTAAGCTTGGTGTCTTTACCAATGAAACTTAGAAAGTGCTGTAGATGTGTTGCGATTGTTGCTAAGCGTCCACTCACTATGTGTCCAAGCTCAACGTCACGTTTGCGAAAGCTCAAGTACTTCTCAACACCTTCTTTGGTGGTAATCGAAAAGTAACTCTTACCTTGCTGCAAGTTGCCGTAAATCTCTAAGTAAGCTGCTTTACCACGCTCTACAGCAGTGCTTTCGCTGCGTGTGCGTAGGCTTTTACGTGCGTACTTGTTCTCTTTAGGCAACCACAAGCGAAACTGCCAATACTCGCCTCGCTTGTACACACAAGCTTCATCAAATATTGCTATTTCGCCTTCAGCAAAGTTTTGTTTTTTAAGTGCCAAGTTTGCTCGCAGAGTTACTATTATTTTCAGTAGTCACACGTTTGTGCAACATTCTGTGTAACTGTACGTGAAAACTTCAATTAAATCAACGATTGATTTTATATGTGAAACAAATGTGTAAGTAATTAATATAATTAAATCAATGACTTACACTATAATAACTACTCCCACTCAATGGTGGCTGGCGGTTTGCTGGACACATCGTAGGTCACACGGTTGATCCCGCGAACTTCATTGATGATGCGCCCAGACACTTTCTTGAGCAACGCGTAGGGCAATTCCGCCCAGTCAGCCGTCATAAAGTCGGCGGTTTGCACGGCGCGCAAGGCCACCACGTACTCGTATGTGCGCCCATCGCCCATAACGCCAACACTTTTAACGGGTAAGAACACGGCAAAGGCTTGGCTGGTGAGATCGTACCAAGTTTTGCCACTGTCGGCATCTTTAAAGTTGCGCAGTTCTTCTATGAAAATCGCGTCCGCCCTGCGCAACAAGTCGGCATATTCTTGCTTGACTTCACCCAAAATACGCACGCCCAAGCCGGGGCCTGGGAAGGGGTGGCGGTAGACCATGGCGTGGGGCAAGCCCAGGGCAACGCCCAGTTCACGCACCTCGTCTTTAAACAACTCGCGCAAAGGTTCTAGGAGTTTTAAGCCGAGTTGCTCAGGCAAACCACCTACGTTGTGGTGGCTTTTAATGGTGACGGCTTTTTTGCTGTTGGCACCACCCGACTCAATCACATCGGGGTAAATGGTGCCTTGGGCCAAGAAGCTAGCGCCTTGATGACCGCCATCGCCAGCTTTAAGTATGGCGGCTTGCGCTTTGAACACGTCAACAAACAAACCACCGATGATTTTGCGCTTGGCTTCTGGTTCGGACACGCCCGCCAATTTGCTTAAAAACAGGTCGGCGACGTCCACACGAATCACGCGGGCATGCAGTTTGCCTTCAAACATCTCCATCACCATGTCGCCTTCATTCAGACGCAATAAGCCGTGGTCGACAAACACACAGGTCAACTGGTCGCCAATGGCGCGGTGAATGAGAGCGGCAGCCACTGATGAATCCACACCACCAGACAATCCCAAAATCACTTCTTCAGTACCAACTTGCTCGCGTATGCGCGCAATGGCCTCGTCCACATAGTTGCCCATGACCCAGTCCGCCTTGACATGACACACATTCAATACAAAGCGCTCCAGCATGGCTTTGCCTTGCACGGTGTGCGTGACTTCAGGGTGAAATTGCACCGCGTAGTAGCCGCGCGCCTCATCTGCCATGCCCGCAATAGGACAGTTTGGCGTTGACGCCATGAGCTTGAACCCAGGCGGCATTTCGGTCACCTTGTCACCGTGGCTCATCCAGACCTTGAGCATGCCGTGGCCTTCGGCCGTGGCGAAGTCTTCAACGCCTTTGAGCAGTTCGGTGTGGCCATGGGCGCGCACTTCGGCGTAACCAAATTCGCGCGTTTGACCACCCTCAACTTTGCCGCCTAATTGCTGCGCCATGGTTTGCATGCCGTAGCAAATGCCCAGCACAGGCACGTTCAACTCAAACACAGCTTGCGGTGCCGCATCGGTGGACTCTTCGTACACGCTGGCGTGGCTGCCAGACAAAATAATGCCCTTGAGTTTGCCGTCTTTGGCGTATTCGCGCACCCAGTCGCTGCTGACATCGCAGGGGTGAACCTCACAAAACACATGCGCTTCGCGCACACGGCGGGCGATGAGCTGGGTGACTTGCGAGCCGAAATCAAGAATCAGGATTTTTTCGTGTGACATACATGCAAACGGGCCTGTTGGGAAACAGGCCCGCCGTTGAAATGGTTGTTGGTGATTGATACTAGTTTAAAGTCTTAGAGAAGGTATCAGCCCAATTGGCTCCCCTGTGTCAACTGGCTCGGTAATTGGGCGCTTCTTTGGTAATTTGAACGTCATGAACATGGCTTTCGCGGACACCTGCAGTGGTGATTTGGACAAACTCAGCCCTGTTTTGCATGTCGTCAATGCTGGCACAGCCACAGTAGCCCATGGAGGCACGAACACCGCCGGCAAGCTGGTACAAAATAGCGACCACTGAGCCTTTGTAAGGCACCTGTCCTTCAATACCTTCTGGTACCAGCTTGTCTGCATTGGGGTTGCCTGTGCTCGACTCTTGGAAGTAACGGTCGGCGCTGCCTTGTTGCATCGCACCTATGCTGCCCATGCCGCGGTAGCTTTTGTATGAGCGGCCTTGGTACAAAATGACCTCACCAGGTGCCTCTTCAGTGCCGGCAAACATACCTCCCATCATGACGGTGCTGGCACCAGCTGCAATGGCTTTGGCCACATCGCCGCTGTAGCGGACACCACCATCGGCGATCAAGGGCACGCCAGTCCCTTTGAGGGCTGTGGCCACGTTGTCAATGGCAGTGACTTGGGGCACGCCAACACCAGCAACAATGCGTGTGGTGCAAATACTGCCGGGGCCAATGCCCACTTTGACGGCGTCTGCACCAGCCTCAACCAAGGCCAGGGCAGCCGCACCAGTGGCGATGTTGCCGCCAATAACCTGTATGTGGGGGTAGTTTTGCTTGACCCAGCGCACGCGGTCCAGCACGCCTTGGCTATGGCCGTGGGCTGTGTCTACCACCAAGGCGTCTACACCAGCTGCAGACAATGCCTCGACACGCTCTTCTGTGCCTTGGCCGACCCCAACGGCTGCACCCACCAACAAGCGGCCCGCTTCGTCACGCGCTGCATTGGGGAAGTTGAGTTGTTTGGTAATGTCTTTAACCGTGATGAGACCGGTCAGCTCAAAGCGCTTGTTGACCACCAACAAACGCTCAAGCTTGTGCTTGTTGAGCAAGGCCTTGGCCTGCTCAGGGGTGGTGCCCTCAGACACGGTAATGAGCCGGTCGCGCGGCGTCATGATTTCAGCCACCGTTTGGTCAAAGCGTGTTTCAAAACGCAAATCTCGCCCAGTCACAATGCCCACCACTTTGCCGGCGTCTACAACTGGAAATCCCGATACGCCTAAATCCTGAGACATTTGCATGACTTGGCGTACGGTGTGTGAAGGGGTGATGACGACGGGGTCACGCACCACGCCGCTTTCATAACGCTTAACTTTGGAAACTTGCGCTGCTTGCTCTTGGGGAGTGAGGTTTTTATGGACGATGCCAATACCACCCTCTTGGGCCAACGCAATGGCCAGACGTGACTCTGTAACCGTGTCCATGGCCGCAGAGACCAAGGGCAGATTCAAACGCAAAGAACGTGTGAATTGTGTGGAAAGGTGGGTGTCCTTGGGCAGGACTTGCGAGAACGCTGGCACCAACAACACATCGTCGAAAGTGAGCGCTTGACCGAGCAGCCGCATGTAAAAGCTCCAAAGGATACTATTCTAACGGCGTGACAAGACTCAACTGCATGCACGCACATTGAATCAGGGGTTTTTGCTGTTGATTGGGCTTAAAAATCTAACAACCTGTCCATCCAGCTCACCTGAGGTTAGGTTTGGTCCAGCACTATGTGCAGCCAAGGTGAGCCGGCATGTCAATAACCAGCTTTGGCGCCAGCGCGGCGTTTGGAGAACAAACCTGAACTTCGAGCGCCCTGAGAGACGAAACGCTCCCGCCTGGCCACCATAGGATCTACCAACAGTGGCCTGCACAACTCCAACCTGTCGCCATCTCTCAGTACGTCAGACAGGCCTACCTTGCGACTCCACAAGGCCAAGCGCCATTGGCTGTCAAGGGCTGCCGCGCAGGCTGAAGCCCAACTTGGCTGGGTAGCCAAGGTTGTCAGCGCAGCCTCTACCGTGGTTCCGGGGGAGAGTGCCAACGTGGCAACCAGCAACGTGCGCGGCTCAGTGCCTGCCATAACCTCAACAGTTATGGGGGCTACAGCGTGTTGGGTACTGCTCATGACAAGCCTTTGGAAGCGTCGGCTCTGGTTACGAAAGCCTCCACCATCGTAGAGGCAATTTTGTCAAACACAGGGCCTACCAGCAGCGCCAGCGTTTTGCTGGCAAACGCATAGGTCAATGTGAAATTGACTTTGCATGCCAGCACTTGGCCTTGGTCGTTCGGCTCACCAAGCGGCGTAAAAGTCCATTCGCCCTCAAGGTGGGAGAACGGCCCATCCACCAACGCCATGTGCACCAAGCTGGCGTCTCTCGGTGTTGCCGCCAACGTGTGGCTGTTGCGTGTTGTGAAGCTTTGACGCAGTCCAGCCAATGAAATACCGACTTGGGCAGTCATACCTAGTTCGCTGTCATCAATCACGCTGGCTTGGTCACACCAAGGCAGAAACTGCGGGTATGCACCCACATCGGTGACCAAATCAAACATGCGTTGAGGGCTATGGTTCAGTAAAGCTGACTTGTGAACGGTTTTCATACAATAGGGTGCTTCGCGCAGTGCATACCTTGCATTGTAGGCAAAGCGCCCCAACTACATGTTTATGGTTACACAAAACCCACCCGGCAAAGCCAAAAAGCCCTTGCCCGCACGCATTGCGGACAACAAACGTGCGCGCTTTGATTACGCCATTGAAGCCACGTTTGAATGTGGCATGGTGTTGGAAGGCTGGGAAGTTAAGGCTTTGCGCCAGGGCAAAGTGCAGCTAACTGACGGCTATGTGGTGATTCGCAACTTTGAGCTGTTCATCATTGGTTGCCAAATCAATCCGCTGATCAGTGCGTCTACCCATGTGCGCGCGGATACGGCAAGAACCAAAAAACTGCTGCTCAAAAAAGATGAAATTCGCCGCCTAGTTGCCAAAGTAGAACAACGCGGCTACACATTGGTTCCGCTTAATTTACACTGGAAAAACGGCCGTATTAAATGCGAGATTGGCTTGGCAAAAGGCAAGGCCGAATACGACAAACGCGCCACCATCAAAGACCGCGAAGGCAAACGCGAGGTCGAACGCGCCATGAAAGAGCGCAGCCGCTAGGGCGGCTTCTCAATGCATGCAAGCCCCTCAGCAGGGCCAACAGCGCGCGCTCAACACACAGACTGGAAAAGTTAGCTTAGGTGCGCCAATGGGTGCATGTCAGGCGCCCAAGGTGACTTGAAGAACTGCGCCACCATACCCGGTGTGACACCCGAAATAAGTGGAGGATTCCATTTTGGTTGGTGGTCTTTATCAACCGCCAATGCGCGTATCCCCTCTACTGTTTCACTCTCAGTACCCGAACGCCAGTTAAAACATTGGTACACCATGTCGCGCTCCATACGCAGGTCTTCTGCCAGTGTCATGGTTCTGGCTTTGCGAATTTGTTCGAGCACCACGTGCAACATCAACGGCGAGCGTGATTGCAAAACCTTGAGTGTATGCGCCGCCCATGGCGTGTCCATTTCAGCCAATGCAGCTTCCATGCTGGCCACGCTGTCGAGACCAAATACTGCATCAATAGCGCTTCGGTCTTTGAATGTCTCAGGCAATGGCGCTGGACTGGCTTTACCTTGCACCCAGCGCTCCACAGCGGCGGAGCTCTCAAATGGTGTGTCTTGTAGCTCCTGCCACAAAATAGCCAAGTGACCTCTGTCAACACACACATCAGCCAAACCGGCAGCTATGGCATCGCCAGCTTGAATCATTTCGCCCGTTAAACCCAAATACTCGCCAATCCGACCTGGGGCTCGGCTCAAAAAGAAACCACCCCCAACGTCTGGAAACAAACCGATATTGGTCTCAGGCATTGCCAGCTTGCTATGCGGCGTCACCACTCTGAGGCTGGCGCCTTGAGCAATACCCATACCACCACCCATCACCACACCGTCCATCAAGGCAATGTAAGGCTTGGGGTAGGTATGAATCAAATGATTGAGCGCATACTCACTGGTGAAAAATTCTTCCAACGCAGTGTCATTGGCCAGTGCAGCCTGATGAAAAAACCGAATGTCACCACCCGCGCAAAAATGACCAAATGGACCATTTTTATCACTGCCGCGTATAACCACCGCCAGCACAGTGCCATCATCCCGCCATGCTTGCAAGCACTGCGTGATGCTGTCAACCATGCCCAAATCTAAAGCATTTAAGGCTTTAGGCCGAGTCAAACTGATAAGACCTACACGACCAGCTACAACACCAGTTACAAATTCTGTGTCTAAACGAAATGGGGTGTTTTTCATCATGCTCAACTCATAGTCCAAAATAACAATCAGCAGGTAACAAGGCGTTCAATTACCCAACAAAAAGGGCGCCGAAGCGCCCTCTTGGAACCAGGGCTTAGCCCATGGACATGTCACGTCCAGCACGCTTGCGCTCTGACTCTGACAAATAACGCTTACGCAAACGGACACTCTTTGGTGTAATTTCTACCAATTCGTCATCTTCAACAAATTCAACGCCGTATTCCAAAGTCAAATCAATTGGCGGTGTGATTTTGACCGCGTCTTCTTTGCCGCTGACACGGAAATTGGTCAACTGCTTGGTACGTGTGGCATTCACCACCAAGTCGTTATCGCGGCTGTGAATACCCACAATCATGCCTTCGTACACAGGGTCATTGGGCTTTACAAACATACGACCGCGGTCGTCGAGCTTGCCCAATGCATAGGTGAAGATTTCGCCAGCATCCATTGAAATGAGCACGCCATTTTTACGACCACCGATGTCACCTTTATGCGGCTCATAGCTGTCAAAAATGTTGGCAATTAAACCTGAACCACGGGTCAAGTTCAAAAACTCGTTGGTAAAACCAATCAAACCACGCGCGGGAATACGGTACTCTAAACGCACACGACCACGGCCATCGGGGTCCATGTTGACCAGCTCACCTTTGCGCTCACCCAATGCTTGCATGACACCACCTTGGTGTGTCTCTTCAATGTCGGCCGTCACCATTTCGATTGGCTCACAGCGGACGCCGTCGATATCCCGGTACACCACACGCGGCTTGGTAACGGCTAACTCGTAGCCCTCACGGCGCATGTTTTCCAACAAAATGGTCAAGTGCAATTCGCCACGGCCACGCACTTCAAACACACCCTCTTCATCAGTCTCAGCAACACGCAGTGCCACGTTGTGCTGCAACTCTTTTTGCAAACGGTCCCACAACTGGCGACTGGTCACATATTTGCCCTCGCGACCAGCCAACGGGCTGGTGTTGACGCAAAATTTCATAATCAGAGTTGGCTCGTCCACTGACAGCATGGGCAATGGTGCTGGGTTGAGCGGGTCGGTGAGGGTCACGCCGATACCAATTTCTGGAATACCGTTGACCAACACAATGTCGCCTGGACCTGCCTCTGTGACTTGAATGCGCTCTAAACCTTGGAACTTCAACACTTGGTTGATGCGACCCTTGGTCGTCTTGCCATCGGGGCCTTCCATGACAAGCACATCCATTTGCGGTTTGATGGTGCCGGAAAGGATACGGCCAACACCAATACGACCCACAAATGTTGAAAAATCCAACGCGGAGACTTGCAACTGCAAGGGCGCTGCAGGGTCGCCTGTCTGGGGTGGCACGTGAGACAACACGGTATCAAACAGGGCAGACATGTCTGGACCCCACTGTTCGCCAGCTTCGCCTTCTTCCATGGAGGTCCAGCCATTGATGCCAGAGGCGTAAACAACTGGAAAGTCCAACTGCTCATCAGTAGCACCAAGTTTGTCAAACAAATCAAATGCAGCATTGACAACAAAATCTGGACGCGCACCTGGTTTGTCAACCTTGTTCACAACCAAAATTGGGCGCAAACCCAAGGCCAAAGCTTTCTTGGTCACAAAACGGGTTTGTGGCATGGGTCCTTCTTGCGCATCAATCAACAACACAACGCCATCAACCATAGACAGCGCACGCTCGACCTCACCACCGAAGTCGGCGTGGCCTGGGGTGTCCACGATATTGATGTGGGTGCCCTTCCAGCTGACCGCGCAATTTTTAGCCAAAATGGTGATGCCACGCTCACGCTCGATAGCGTTGTTGTCCATCACGGTATCCACAACTTTTTCGTGGTCTGCAAATGTGCCGGACTGGCGAAGCAACTGGTCAACCATGGTTGTTTTGCCATGGTCAACGTGGGCAATGATGGCGATATTACGAATAGGCGTTGTCATGAAAATCCTCGAAACCTTAAAAACTCAAACAATCAATAAAAATTAGCAACTTAGCAACTGAATAACTAATGCAACGCCGCAACATGCGGTGCGCCTTGTGCCAAACACTCAGACACCTCAACAGGGCTGAGCAAACGAGTGGGTATCAGCTCACCACCTGCGGTGTGTGCTGAGCCCAAAAAGGCATGTGGCTCATCGCCCCACACCGCCAGTAAACCATCAGTCACATCGAACTGATCACCACGCAAACGCACGCCGCTTAAGAACCGACCTGCATCATGGCTGGCCAATGTAACGGTTGAGACAACAGGCAACAAGCTGTGCACTGGCAACAAAGCCTGAATCCGAGCCTCTTCGCTCATTGCTTCCAAATCAGCCAAGGTGATTGACTGGTGTGAAACCCTGTCATCAGCCAGTGAAAAACCACCCGTTTGAGTGCGCCTCAAACTGGCCAAATGTGCGCCACAACCCAACGCAGCGCCCACATCTTCACCAAGGGTGCGAATGTAAGTGCCTTTAGAACACGTGGCGTACAACTTGATAACGCCGGGGTCGTCTGTCAAAGACAGCTGCAACTTAAAGATGTGCACGCGTCTGGGGACGCGCTCTAGCGTGATGCCTTCACGGGCATATTCATACAAGGCCTTGCCGTCTCTTTTCAAGGCTGAATACATGGGTGGAATTTGATCAATATCACCAACAAACTGCGCAGCAACCGCGTCGAGGACCTGCTGCGTGACGGATGGTACGGGCTTGGTTTCGAGCACATCGCCCTCAGCGTCAGCTGTGGTTGTCGTCACACCCAAACGCACATCAGCTACATAGGTTTTATCGGCATCCAAATGCAATTGGCTGAACTTGGTAGCAGCGCCAAAGCACAGAGGCAACACGCCTGTGGCCAGCGGGTCAAGTGTGCCTGTATGACCCGCCTTTTCGGCACGCAGCAACCACTTGGCTTTTTGCAAGGCTTGGTTGCTTGATAGTCCTATGGGCTTGTCCAGTAGCAGCACCCCGTGAACGGGGCGACGCGTAACCGAACTCCGCCGCTGTTTTTGCGGTGAGTTCATGGCCTTAATCGTCCTTTGCCCTAGATGACACAGCCTTGGCAATCAAGGCATTCATGTCTGCAGCTTGTTCAGCAGTACGGTCAAAGTGGAAGTGCAACGTAGGCACGGTGTGGATATGCAAGCGCTTGAATAAACCGTTGCGCAGAAACCCTGCGCCTTGGTTTAACGCCTCCGCAGTTTTACCGGGATCTCCCACCAACACGCTGAAAAAAACCTTGGCGTGTGCATAGTCTGGCGTGACCTCAACGCTTTGAATCGTTACCATGCCCACGCGTGGGTCTTTTAACTCGCGCGCGATCAACTCCGACAGATCGCGCTGGATCTGGTCGGCTACCTTGAAACCCCGGTTAGGGGTTGTTGATTTCTTAATCGCCATATGTGTACTGTTGCGAGCGTTTGCTTATGACAACCTGCGCGCAATTTCCTTAACATCAAAGAACTCAAGCTGATCGCCCTCTTTGATGTCGTTGTAGTTTTTGAGCTTGATGCCACACTCAAAACCTTCTTTAACATCACGCACATCGTCTTTGAGGCGCTTGAGTGTTTCGATCTCACCGGTGTAAATAACAACGTTTTCGCGCAGCAAACGGAATTGAGCCGTGCGGGTAACAAGACCCGAAGTGACCATACAACCCGCAACCGTTCCAATTTTAGAAGCCACAAATACAGTGCGAATTTCGGCAGAGCCCAAAATTTCTTCACGACGCTCTGGTGTCAACATACCTGAGATAGCAGCTTTAACTTCGTCCACAGCGTCATAAATGATGTTGTAGTAACGGACATCAATTTCATTGTTATCTGCCGCTTTGCGCGCACCAGCGTCAGCACGTACGTTGAAACCAATCACCACAGACTTGGATGCAATGGCTAGGTTGACATCGCTTTCGCTGATGCCGCCCACGCCAGACATAACAATTTGCACTTTGACCTCGTCATTAGACAGTTTGGTCAATGACGCGGCCAAGGCTTCTTGCGAACCTTGAACGTCTGCCTTAATGATCAACGGCAATGTCTGGACACTGCCACCAGCGCCCAAATGACTGAACATATTTTCGAGCTTGGAAGCTTGTTGCTTGGCCAACTTGGTCGAGCGGAACTTACCTTGACGGTAGGTCGCGATCTCCCGGGCGCGGCGCTCATCCAGCATGACCATGAAGTCATCACCCGCCGCTGGCACTTCGGCCAAGCCTTGTATTTCAACGGGGATAGATGGGCCAGCTGTTTTAATCGCGATGCCATTTTCGTCCAACATGGCGCGCACGCGGCCATGGCTGTGTCCAGCCAATACCACATCACCAGCCTTCAAGGTGCCAGACAGAACCAATACAGTTGCTACTGGGCCTCGGCCTTTGTCTAGGCGGGCTTCCACCACAACGCCTTTGGCCATGGACTCAACAGGTGCCTTGAGCTCTAAGATTTCTGCTTGCAACAACACTTGTTCAAGCAAGATGTCTATACCCAAACCGGACTTGGCTGACACCTCAACGAATGGTACATCGCCGCCATATTCCTCTGGAATGACGCCTTCAGACACCAACTCACCTTTAACGCGCTCAGAGTTGGCGTCAGGCTTGTCCATCTTGTTAATGGCTACAACCAGTGGCACACCAGCAGCTTTGGCGTGCATGATGGCCTCTTTGGTTTGCGGCATGACGCCGTCATCACCAGCTACAACCAAAATCACAATGTCCGTTGCCTTGGCACCGCGGGCACGCATGGCAGTAAACGCCTCGTGACCTGGGGTATCAAGAAACGACACCATGCCGCGCTCGGTTTGAACGTGGTAGGCGCCAATGTGCTGGGTGATACCACCAGCTTCGCCACCAGCCACCTTCGAAGTGCGAATAAAATCAAGCAATGAGGTTTTACCGTGGTCAACGTGACCCATAACGGTGACAACAGGTGCGCGTGGCAACAAAGGTGCATCGTTTTCCAATGCCTCTTCCGGGAATGCTTCTGGGTCATCCAACGCAGCTTGTAGGGCTGTATGGCCCAACTCTTCGACCACAATCATGGCTGTGTCTTGGTCCAGTGGCTGGTTGATGGTGGCCATTTGCCCCATCTTCATCAACTCTTTGATGACCTCAGAGGCCTTCACGGCCATTTTGTGAGCCAGTTCGGCGACAGTAATAGTTTCAGGCACATGAATTTCAAGTGCCTTGAACTCTGTGGGCACTACAAACGTTGACTCTTCATTGCGTCCACGCTTGTCATTGCCCCGACGCGAGCCCCCTTTGGGACCTCCACGCCAGTTGCCACGTCCTGGGGTGGTGTCACCACGGGTTTTAATTTCTTTTTTCTTGCCAGTCTCATCCTTCCAAGTGGATGACAAGTTGGCTGATTTGACCTCTTTCGCTGCACCAACTGCAGGCTTAACGGCAGCTACAGCTGGCTTAACCTCTTCTGGTTTTTTGGCAATCAGCACCTTTTTCTGAGGTGTGGCCATCATTTCACGGATGGCAGCAGCTTCAGCCTCGGCTTTACGCCTGCGAATATCCAGTGCTTTTGTACGCTCAATTTCAGCTTTGTTGGCTGATTCCGCATCCGACTTCACTTTGGCTTCGGCCACTTTAGCCGCCTCAACCTTGGCAGCTTGCGCCTCCACCTTTGCCGCCGCAGCGCGCTGGTCAGCGCTCACTACTGGTGCAGCTTTTTTAGCAGCGAACTCGTTGGCAGCACTTGCCTCAGCTTGGGCCGCAGCTTGGGCCGCAGCACGAACTGCCTGGACTTTGGCCGCAACATCTGCAGGCTCACCTTGGGACTGCGCTGCTTGCTCTAACTGCTCCGCAGCCGCAGCCGCAGCGTCAGCTTGCGCTTTAGCTAAAGTCTGCTGAGCAGCTTCAGCTTCACGCGCCTCGCGAGCTTGGGCCATAGCGGCCTCTTCATCCCGAATCGCCTGAGCTTCAACGGCAGCAGCCGCTTCTCTGCGAGCCAGTTCTAAGTCTTGCTCACTGGGCCCAGCTGCTTCGGGCTTGCCTGTAACAGCTTCATCGTCACGACGGACAAAAGTGCGCTTTTTGCGGACTTCCACTTGAATGATGCGTGCACCGCCACGGGCATCAGCTTGCTTGATTTCAGAAGTTGATTTCTTAACCAATGTGATTTTCTTACGCGCAAGTGCAGGTGTGCCGTGAGCACTTTGCAGGTGCGTCAGAAGCTGTTGCTTGTCTGCGTCAGACACGGTATCTGCAGATCCAGTCTTGGACACGCCCGCGCTGGCGAGTTGTTCCAACAAGGTATCGGTAGGTTTGTGCAGCTCTGCTGCTAATTCTGCGACTGTCGTACTGGTCATAAAACTTCTTTCCTGTGGGCCTCCGTGATCAAGATTGCTCTTCAGCATCATCTGCTGCGAACCAATGTTCGCGGGCTTTCATGATCAGGGCCTCTGCTTGCGCAGCAGACTGGCCGGTAATCTCTTGCAACTCATCTGTTGCCAAATCGGCCAAATCATCGCGTGAGTTCACGCCTGAGTCTGCCAACTTAGCAATCAAATCAGCCGTTAAACCGTCGACATCACGCAAGGTTTGCGAGACGTCTTCAACGCTTTCTTCATGCGCCAACTCTTGAGTCAGCAGCACGTCTTTAGCGCGGGTACGTAATTCGTTGACGGTATCCTCATCGAGCGACTCGATATCCAACATTTCTTGCAGCGGCACGTATGCCACTTCTTCCAAGCTGGTAAAACCTTCTTCTATCAGAATGTCGGCAATTTGTTCATCCACATCGAGCTTGGCCATAAACAGACCACGAACACCTTGAGCCTCTTCAGCCTGCTTTTGTGCAGACTCGTCAGCAGTCATGATGTTGATGCGCCACCCGGTTAACTCAGAGGCCAAGCGAACGTTTTGACCGCCGCGGCCAATTGCAATGGCAAGGTTTTCTTCGTCAACCACCACATCCATGGCTCCACGCTCCTCATCAACAACAATTGATGACACATTGGCTGGCGCCAAAGCACCAATCACGAATTGAGCGGGGTCTTCGCTCCACAACACAATGTCGACGCGCTCACCAGCAAGCTCGTTGGTCACACCGTTAACACGCGAGCCGCGCACACCCACACAGGTGCCTATAGGGTCTACACGCAAGTCGTGGGACACAACTGCAATCTTGGCGCGTGAACCTGCATCGCGGGCGCACGATTTAATTTCGAGCGTGCCCTGCTCAATCTCCGGCACCTCTTGGCGAAACAATTCGACCATGAAATCAGGCGACGAGCGTGACAACAAAATAGGCGCGCCGCGCAGCGTTGGGTCAACTTCCATAATCATGGCCCGCACGCGGTCACCAGGACGGAAGTTTTCTTTAGGAATCATTTCCGTGCGACGCAAGCGGCCTTCAACACGACCACTTTCGATGATAAGGTCACCTTTGTCCAAACGCTTGACAGCGCCAACCAAGATTTTTTC
>Ga0105052_10003875_pt1 | contig 16869 bp, 16 predicted proteins | sample FRY03_FD_78094 | JGI IMG/M metagenome (GOLD analysis project Ga0105052, IMG submission 78094) | Freshwater microbial communities from Lake Fryxell liftoff mats and glacier meltwater in Antarctica - FRY-03 | ecosystem: Environmental > Aquatic > Freshwater > Ice > Glacier meltwater ... | reverse complement strand
TTCGCAAAGCGTATAGCAATTTGTTGGATTAGTTGAAAAGGCAGGATTCGCTATTTCAATTGAATAATCTTTTCCCGCCACAACTGCAATGTTTAAACCCTCAATAAAGTTAGCGTTTCCACGAGCATCATATCTTACTGTTCCAAGAAGCGTACTTGTTGCATCCGTTATATTTCTTAAATTATAAGTAACATCCTCGGGCGTTCCTAAAGTCCCAGTCGGCTCTACCCATATCCAAGCTGTTCTAATTGTTGCATTGAACAATTGAAAAGAACGATTACTTGCTGTTGCATTGGGTGTTAATGGCGTAGCACATCCAATATACATAGTAGTTGAATCGAGTGGAGAGAATACTCCCAAAGAACCTGCCCTAACTGTTTGGCGCAACTTATTTAATGATAGTCCCGCATTAACCGCATTAACAGTTGGGTACTTCGTTGCACTCGCTGTTAAATCGGTTTGCTTGTTTGAAACATCTTCTTTATTTACTTGTTCGTACTCAACAACATTGCCTAATGTTAAATTTACCCAAACACTTGCAGGAATCTTTAAAATATATATTATTGCAACAGGGTAAGCACTTGGTACGCCAGTAAGAGTATAATTGCCCACCGCATCAAAGGTTGAGACATCCACGACAACTCCACCAGATGTGAGCGGATTTTGCCCCGTAGGTTGTCCTGTATCAATCGTTGATACATACGCGTCCACCCCCCCCGCAAATTGATTAAGAAGGATGGTCGCTCCTGTTGGGACTGTAATTGCTCCCGCGTCTGAGCTAACCGATGCATAATAGGCGACTTTATATTCATTGTTTTCTAGTGTTTGTAAACGTAATAGCTCAGCAGGGGTCATTCCTCCAGAACCACCTCCACCACCATTTTCAACAAATCTTCTGTCTTTAAATAATGACATATCGATTTATGTTATTTATAATATTGAACCTGTAAAATATGAGTCTTTGCAGCCTCTACACCAATAATCTTGAAGTTAACAAGATTGTCTCCACCGGCAATGTCCCATGCAGCTAAGTGATTTCTTGATAACCCCGATGTTGCTGTTGGAACTGAACCGTCCTGCCAAAATCGTATAGTATTTGTTGCAACCGCTGTTGCATCCCCAATTAAAGAAACCTCCGCATACGTTGCCCCTTTCGGAACTGTTAATGATACTGCTGGAGCATCATCAAAAGTTAATGACTCTTTTGCAAAGGCAACCCTTTGTCTTCCAAGGATTTCACCCAATAACATTCCTTCTAAGCTCATATTGAAAATATTTAAAGGAAAGCGATTTTACTCGCCTTCCTGATTTAACTTAATTTGACTATAAACCTGTCTTGTGAATACGATAAGACGTTTTAACTCTTAATACCCCCGCAGCCGTTCCTGGCTGAGTCCACGCTGTGGTTGAGTTCATTGAAATTGCAACGCCAACAGAAACAGGTAATGCCGCAGTTGATAAAGGAGAAAATCTTGCAACCTTGTCTCCTGCAGCTCCAATTAAGTTTGCGCTGGTTACAACACCTGTTATTGCCGCTCCGCCTCCACCTAATCTTATTGAGGTGTCATCACCACCACCAGTATAAGCTGCAGTAGCATAATCATAAACAACAACAGCACTTAAAAACTCAAGAGCATAAGCAGAGCTAATAGCATTTACTAATATAACACCATTTGCATGACCTAAATCACCTGCCGCTGTACCAACAATTTCTGTAGCAGTAATTGTTACCTCTTCTGTAATTACCGAAGATGCAACATCTATGCTGCTAACATTTGTTCTCCATACAGTTGCGCTAATGGCCGTGTAAACAACTTCTTCTCCATATCCTAGAACTACTGATGCGTTTGTTGCGCCATTACCAATAGATGCTCCTGTTTGACCAAAAACAACCATTGCCAACTTTGATGTTGCGCTATTACGAACAATAACTCTTTTGCCTAATGCAGCCACAGGTAATTGTGCCGAGTCTAACGCTGAAGCAACAACAGTAAAGTTGTTGTATTCTGCTGCTAATGCAGTTCCCGCCTGAGCTCCACCCGCCAATGCAGTTAGTGTTGTGGCTCCTTTATAAGTGTTTACCGCCCCGAATGTAGATGCTCCTGTTACCGATAAAGTAGAAAGGGTTTGATTTCCCGTTTCAATAGCATCAACCTCTGCTTGTACTGCATCCAATTGCGCTTTGTTTACAGCGTCACCAGGTAATATTCCATTGGCAATTCCGCCCAAGCGACCTCCACCGACTAACTTATTTGTTTTATTTATTCTTCTTACTGTCATGATTTCTTTAGTATTAAAAAGGGGCGCAAGGTTTCCCAAACACCCCTTTTGAGTTTAAATTATTTTGTTAATTAAATAATCCAGCCTGTGCTTGGAATAGCAACAAACTTAGAGATTACTGGGTCTGCATCCCCTGAACCAATATTAACCTGTGAAAAGAAAGGCACCATTTCGTCTCCTGCATCAAAGACCATTGGCGTTGTTCCTACGCTATAAATAGGAAAAGATACACCGTCTGCAAAAGCAGTTACCGATCCATCAATAGCAACCATAAGTCGCAATTCAATAGATACTGTATCAACTGGAGCTATTGCGGAAACCACCTCTAATATCCCAGCGCTATTTAGCTCAGCTCTAGTTGCAATCAAATCACCATTAACATACGTTGTTCCTACAGCAGAACTACCGTTGCCGATTGTTGCATAATCAGAATAAGCATTAACGACTGCTCCATATACAGCCTTTTTACGGAATCCCATTTGAAATGAAGCATCTGTCCAATCTAAAAGCCCAATTGTAGCTGTTACAGAAAAAGGTGTCTTGCCAACAATAAATGATTGAGTTCCAGAAATTGTAGCAATAGGAGCAGAATACTGAGAACCCTCTGTAGCTGTCTGATCTTGCTCAAGATTTAATCCTGAAGTAGTCATAAGCGGAGCAAATACTGTTTGTGTTCCAACATTGTGCTTATCAAGCATCCCATCAGGAGTAAAGAAAAACTCTTTTATGTCTGCTGTACCTGCAAGTGTACCTGTATAAGGAGTAATTCCAACATTTGCTTGTATAACCAAGTTTTTATCAAACCACTGAATTGTAGTAGATGCATCATTTGCGTACAACGCAAACATTTCTTTTTGCATCGCGCGTCTGAATGACTTAAATCCAGCTAAATTCGTATTTGCTGTTCCTGTCCCGTTGTCAACAAAGATTGCTTGTTCTACGTGAACCAAAGCCTCTTGACCTGTGATTCCGTGAGCTGCAGCCGTTTGTAGTGATGAAACAATAAATGCTGTGTAGTTTTGACCTGCAGTAGCATATAAACCACCGATTGTTACTGGAGCATCAAGCGTGCCGGAAATTACGTTTCCGCCATAATATCCCGAAACTACAGGAGCATTGCTCAATAATGTTTGACCAACACCAAAAGAAATAACACCTACCGTAGTAACGATGTTTTCTGCTGTTGCGTTAACCCATCCTGAACCATCAGCATTAGTTTTAAGGATTACGTTAGTTGGTCCCTTTCTTCCTGTGCTAGACCCATTAACACTTGCTGGGTAATATCCTGCATCATCTGTTAATGTTAATCCTGTTCCTGTCAATAAAGAAGCTGCTGTTACTGGAACAGAAGCATCTGCATTAACTTTAGCAACAAGTTTCAAGTGAATTGCTTCGCGCTGATCTGCTGCTGTTGCTCCAAGTGTTGTTAAAACAGCAGGAGTAGTGTAGCCATAAGTCTTTGTTACGCCTGTATACCCTTCACGAGTGGAAAGCATAAAGCTTAACTCAAATGAATATTTAGTGTCTGCTGTTGGCGTATAAAGACTGTAGCCAACCTTAGAAACTTGTGGCACTTCTGCCTTATAATTAATTTGCTTAATGTCGAGAATGTTGTTAACTCGAACCGGAAAGCAACCTGTGATGGCTAGTACTCCACCACTGCGTTGAACATCACTAATTGTGGATGTTTTTAACAACACTGATTTTTTTGCTGGTTTCATTTTTTTTTGGTTTTAAAGTGAATAATAATATTTATAGTGCCAAAGTAATAGTTTATTCCATATAGTCAAGAAATTTTGAAATTATTCTTTGTTGTCAATCTTTAATGCCATAGTCTTTTCAAAGTCACTAACAGAACCATTCATTATGGCTGATGCCACGCGACAAACCTCCTCGTGTATCTTCTTTGGTAGGTCACAGCTAACCATTAGCGAATTTAATATCACTATACCACTCGTTAATATAACCGATACCGCCACAAATGTGTCTCCCATAACATAACTTACTCCGTTATGCACAGCATCCTCATACACAATATATGTTGTTCCAATAGTCAATACGGATGCTCCTGCAACAATTTGATTAGACTCATTCCCAACACTTACAGCATCAGGGTGCTTTATATAATCCAATAAACCTGCAGTAAAAGATGTTCCTCCGCGATAAACATAAAACCCATTTACATTTTGATCGAAGTATGTTTTTACTGCACTTGGAGCCTTAAATGGATTTTCAGATAATGTTCCCGACTCTCCATAGCTTGTTGGTTTTGAATAGTGCGTTTCCCCATCTATTGTACACTCCAACTTTAAAAAGTAGTTGTAATCTGCTGGATAGGGAATAGTGTCACCAACAGGAACGATTGTTAATGTCGGAGGAACTAGCGTATAAAGTTCATCCCGAACTCTTTGAACTGACTCAAAAGAATACTTCTTTGGACTCTTTATGTTGTCAAGTCGGTCTTCCACCACCTTAATAATAGCAGAATTAATAGCCTTTATATACGACTCATCGGGGAATCGTGCCGACTGCTCTCTATCATTAAAGAAAGCTACCAAGTTAAACATCTGAAGTATATTCATGCGGAAATATATAAAAAAAAAGAGAGGACTCAAGTTCCTCTCTGATTTTTAATTATTTACAACCGGATGTGTGTCCATCCAATCTTGGATTTTCTTCGGGTCCTTTATCGTATAAGCATGCTTCATACCAAAAGTTACCCTTGCCCTGTCTTGCATCTCTCTTAATGATCCTGCAGATATTTCACTGCCCGTTCCTGCATTAAGTATTGCATCGGGATTAACCTCCGCTTTTGCATTCAAGTCAATAGTGTCCTTTGGTTGCATCTTTGCCAATAACTCATCTAACTTAGCCTCTTTTTCACTTAGGCGATTCATTGCTTTATTCATCTCTGCCAGTATAGCACCATCAACCTCTTTAGGAATTGGATTGGCTGTAATAAATATCTTCTTTTCTTCTTCAGAAGCATTCGCCATAAAATTAGGGTCCATAGATCGGCTTTCGCTGTCCATCGCCATTAATAAAGCTGGATTGTTAGAAATGTAGTCAATTGCTTGTGGGTCTGTTGTGCCAAGCACCGTTGCCATCTTCCATAAAAATCCACTGTTAATATCAAAGCTTACAAGCCCAACAGACTTACATCTATTGTAAATAGTCATTGCTTCACGATTCGTCATCGTCCAAATCTCATTAAACTTCTTCGCCCCCTTACCCAAATCTTTGCTGTCAATAAATTCATAAAGCTCTGCTGTAACAGTTGCCAAAGAGTTGTTGATAACACTTATGCCTCCGCAATTTCTTGCCATATCCATCACCTGCATTGGACTCAATGCCTCCATTGTTGTATATGACTGCTTCTTCTCGCTTACATTAATGATTTTAGCATTTGATTCTGCCTCTACATCATAAACTGTATGAGTAGGTTTTCCTTTTTGATTTGGAGACCCAACCAAATATGTTGCACGGGAAATTACCGCCCACTCCATTCTGTCTGCCATAATCCTTAAATCAAATTGGCGAACATCATTAATCTCAATAGACTGAAATTTTAAATTCTTCGTTCCATCATAAAGACCTGCAGGAATACCATAGATAATTCCAGTAATGCGGTCTCTTGCTACCTTCATAACTGATGCTGGTTGGTGACGACTAAGTTTTCGGATTGCTCTTACGATTTTGATTCCTTCTGTTGGAACCATCTCAGGGTTTTCAAAATTTACAATTTTGTGTTCCTGATTGTTGCCATCTTGTACAATGACATACATTGCTAGACCATTTTTTGTGGTCGGAATTGTTTTTTCCATTTTATTGCGTGTTTTTAGTTAATACTAAGGACGCTCTATCGCGACCTGCACAATTATACTAAAATTACACATATAGTCAAGAAAAAACTCACTCTATTTGAATTTGAGTGAGTTAAAAAAAGCAATAACTTTTTGAATTACTTTTTTCCTATCCTAGGCTTTACAGATTTTGGTGCCTTAACTTCTTCCGTTACAATGTCTCCATTAATAACGATGTCTTCGCCATCAAGTGAAACTGTTTGTCCCGCTTCTACTCTTTTAGCTTTTTGAACATCATTTTCAAGAAAAACAATCTTTGAAAGCTCTGACACTAATACATCATCCGAACCTTTAAAGAATGCATCTATTAAGGCCTGTTTTGTTAAATCAATTTTTACCATGGTTTTTTTTGTTTTTAAATTTGTATATACAAAAGCAAATATAATAAAAAAATCGAGGGAAACAACACCCTCGACTTTAATCGCATTAAACTAAATAAAACTAAACGTCATTTAATTGACTATTACAAATATAACAAAAAACTCTCCGATATTTTACACCGAAGAGTTTTTTTTAAATAATATAACCAATTTTAATTAGCTATTCTTGCGGATAACACCAGCACTTGATGTATTGTAGCAAACAATCAAATCTTGCTTCAATACAGCGTACTTTTTTGCATCCTCTTCAGAAGTTGCAACCGTTGATGGGTCTCCAGTCATTCCGTTGAATGTTTGAGAAACATTTCCACGAGAAGAACCATTTCCTCCTTTACTAAGGATTTCGATGTTTTTTGAAGAACCTTCATTGCCCAAGTTTAAGAATACATACATAGAAGATTGTAAAATCTTTCCATCAGATCCTCTTTCGGTAAATCTTTGTTCGTCATCAAACAATGGGAACTTAACAAAAACAATAGAGTTTCCATTGATGTTAAATCGGTTGTAATTAAATCCGATGTCAACAGATGCTCCACCTGCTTCTCCTGTTTGTGTTACATGTTGTGTAACAGTAGTGTTTGAATTACCTGCAAGGTTAATCATCTTGCGCTGAGCATTAGCATAACCATCTGTTCCAGTTACACAAACCCAAGTCATTCCTTTTACACCGTTTGACTTTTTCTCCAACATAGACATCATGTCTTCAAAATCATCTTCTGTTGCTTCACCGTTAACTCCAGAACCGAACAATTCGTTTCCGCCTTCTAACTGAGCCAACAAACCATCACCAGTAGTGATTGGGCGACCTGTTTCTGAATCAATCAAACGAGGAGTAGTTCTTAATGAACCATCAGTGTTCTTCATGTCAGAAATACCAAACCACTTATTAAATTCATCCTCAATAGTCATTTGAGCCATTGCTTGTTGTATTTGAGCGTACATCCAACCTTTAACCGCAACTCCTTTATCTTCCCACTCTAACCATAATACGTCTAATACGTCAGAATTAGCATCTCCAGAGATACCAATAGTCTTACGCTGAGTTGTTGTGTGAGTGATAAATGAATCAGCGAAGTGACTCCTTCCGTAACCTCTTAATGATGCTTCACCATAAGAAGTGTGTCCGCCATGACAAGTTTTAGTTGACCCTTGACCAGCAACGTGAGTTGTCCAGTTAAATACTACTCCATCAGGCGATTGAAATGTATAGATGTAGTTACCTGCAGAACCTGTTGGGTTTCCCATGCAACGTGCTTGGAATCCTTGTCCATGAAATAACGCATGCATACCCGGAACAATGTAATTGTCAAACATTGACAAAACAAACACTCCATCAGCTGTTGTTGCTCCGATTTGAGAATTGATTGTAGATGCTTGTTGGATACGACCTTGAACATCAAAACGATAAGCATTGTTTCCAATGTCTTTTCCTTTGTCTGCTAATTTACCGTATTTTGTATCTACATGACCTACTCCGTATTTACCAACGCTACCAGACACCAAAAGTGTTGATAATGCACGTTGGTCAACGTGTTCAATCATATTTCTAACTGCTGGATATTTTAGCTGATTAGCTACCAAATCCGCTTCTAGGACACACGTTTCACTAAATGTTCCTGAATTTACTTTTATTTTACCTGCGTAAGATGACATAATTTTTAGATTTTAAATTGTTAGTTTTCTAAATTTTTGTCGATCCACAATGTTTTGTTAGGCTCCTCCTGGCAATGCGCCAAAATTACCCTCTGCTCTTACTGATTGTTGCGTTGTTGCTTTTCCACCTGTCTTTTGTACAGGAGGGATGTTGTGCAATTTACTTGCCTTCTCATCGCGACCACGCTGATACTCTCTGTTTTTTAGGGCCTTCAACCCTTGTTCTCCAAATTCTTTGTACATCAAAAATTCTGCAATAGTCTTGGATTCTTTGAATGCCTCGTGGTATTCGCCTTTATTCCATTTCTGCTGAACATGATTTACAACACTATCAGTAATCGGGACATCCATATAGGTCTTCATAGACACTAAGGTGTTTTTAATTTCATCCGACTCCCTCTCTCTTACCTTTAATTCACTGGCAGCTTTTGATTGTTTCAAAGTAGCTAATTGTTCCAGTTGTTTAGAGGCTAAAGTTTCTTTATTACTTTTCAGTATATCTCTTAATGGCTGTGCTGTAACGTCCAAGGTATCCCTCTCTGTTAAGTCAGCTATGTGTTTATCAATAATTCCTTGTGGCCAATTGTTTAATCTGCAATCTTCTGCAACAAGCTCTGCATCGGATAAAGCCTCAAGTTTTTCAATGTTTCGTTTCGGCTCAAGGATTTCATCAATGGAATATCCAGCCTCTAGTCCTTCTACAATCGCCATCACCTCTGCAGGCTTCTCAGAAAGGAAAGATTCCTTTGCTTCTTTTACTGCCGACTCCTTTATAGCAACCTTCTCTACTTCAAACTTCGCTGTAACACCTTTTTCGAAGGCATCAAAAGAGTTTTCTGTAATGTCAAACCCTTGCGTCTTTGCTAATGCTGTCCAAGATTGGTCTTTTTCCAAAGTCGCCAACGCCTCTTTTCTTGCAATCTGCTCAGGTGTTTCTACAACAAATTCGCCTTCTGCTCCAGGAATCTTAAACCCCGTTACAATATCCTCCGCTTCGTCAGCAGGCTTTTCTGTTCCTGCGACTGCTGTATTTGGCGCTTCTGTTTGAGCAGGCGTTTGTGCAACAGCAGGAGTTGTCGTGTCAGCAGGTTTTTCCACTTCTGAACCGGTATTTACTGCCGTTTCTATAACATCAACATTTGAAAGAGCGTCAAAGCCTTTATATACCTTTTCTCCTGGAGCCGTTATTGTTGCTCCACTTGTATCTTCTGGGCTGTCTGTATTTCTATTAATCGGATTTCTTAACATAATTTTTATTTTAAGTATTTACTATTTCTCTCTTATTTCTTTTTCATCATAGCCTTTGGAGCCATATATGCTTTGGCATCATCCTTATCTTCGTCAGACATGATACCGCTTATTTTAAATGTTCCAGTTAATTTATCTTTGTCGTCACCATATTCTCCAATTCGAGAACCTGTCATTTCAACCTCGATTTCTAACTTGTATTTTTTACCAACACTCCACTCTTTAATATCAGGGAACTCATCTGCGTTTATCTGAAACTCAGGACGCGGATCAATCTCTCTTGTTTTTGACTTTGAATCCGTCACATACTCGTTCGGAACTTTCTTTTTGTCAGGAATGATATTCATTTGTGGTGTCTTCATGGTGCCAATATATATAATTTGTTAACGTAGTCAAGCTTTTGTTGTATTTTTTTACAACCCCGTATCTGACAGCAGATTCGTTTGCTCCACCTTGTTTTGGTCTAATATCATTTGCTTGCCCATCTTGTTGTCGTCAATTTTTATCTGGGTTTCACCCTTCAAAACTATATTATCTTTTTCATTTAACTGACGATCCTCTCGGTCTAGTTCAGCAATCTTCATTTGAGCCTCAATATTTTGCTGATTCATCTGCCCTTGAACCTGCTCTCCTTGCGCCTGTCTCTCGCTTGCAACCTTCTGAATCTCTTTCCATGCCTTACCCACAATAGCCATGGCCTCAGATAGCGTCTCTGCCCTCTCCATCTCCATAAGGTCTTGATACCTCAGCTCCTTAGCATTTAAGCTTGCCTCTGCCAATCCAAATATCCTTCTGCGAATATCCTGCTCCTTGCCTCCATCAATAAACTTAATACTATAATCACAATAAGCTAAATTCTGCGTTACCTTCATAAAGCCGAACTTCTCGTCACCAAGAACTAACTTTGCCTTCTCAGGCTTATATAAGCCCCAAATAAGCTTCCTCTGCTGAGCAACCTTAGTCAAAACCTTCTCGCAATACATTCCCATTAAAAAGAACCAGTTTTCTGTTATGATGCGAGAGTTGGAAATGTTGCTTTGAGCATTTGTTGCTGTTGAACTTGCTGCAGTCTGCCCTGCTCTATCCGGATTGACTCCAGACAGTTCATCAAGCATATTCTTTAACTCCCTTGCTAAATTTACTAACGAAGGAAATGATTGACTCAATCCTAAATCAACTTCTTTAATCCCCAAAGCATTAGCAACATCTTTCATTGCCATGTTCCCCGAAGCAGAAGTGTTGATATTTACAAAATTGTCATTTGCCAACTGATAAAGAATATCCTTAATGGTTGTGCCTCTTGGAAGCGCTGCCGAATCATAAACAATAGACTTGCCCTTAACTTTGCCAATCTCACGCATCATCTGATACATAACAATATCAAAAGCATCGCTTATTGCTGACATTAGCTCCTGCATAGAAATTCTTGTCCCATTAACAGTGTTTGCTAACATGCCAGTATAAGAAAATCCAAAAACATCACCAGGAGAATCTTCTCTTCTCATAGTAAATGGCTTTCTGCGAACATCTTTTAGTATCTCATGTCCTATCTGCCATCCTTCCCATAGCTCCTCCTGATACTTAATCTCAATGCCATAAATCCCCCTTGCTACATTCGAATTATGCTTTTCGATATTCTTTTCGTAATCCTCAGTATTTAATTCAATCTTATAGTTTGAGTCTGCTGGATTAACAAGTTTTTGAGCCTCCGTTAAAGGAGAAATCTTATAGTATGTAGGACGTACCGACTTCCACTCAATATGAATACATCCAATAATAAGCTCTTTTCCAATATACTTATAACTTCCGCGATACGTTGAGTTGTTAATGTCTCCCTGAGCAGATTTAGCCAATTCTCTTAGCTTCTCTTTTTCCAAAGGAGTCCAGTTCCACTTTCTCAGCACATCATGCAATGTCATCCCCTCATAATGTCCCATTATGGGTGACTTCTCTAAAAAGGTGTCTCTATCAATCTCTAAATAAATAGCATCGCGCGGATCAATAGTGACATAATTGTCATCGCCCTCTATTGTTACAGTGTTTTGACCATAGCACATTCCTGTAATCAATACATCTTGAAAGTTCCTATTGAACTTCTCTCTCATCTCCATATCAATAATTGCACTATTGATAAGAACCTGCATCACATCCTCATTCTTGTCCTTAAACGACATTTCGCTCCAAGCATCATCATCTGACAAGTCAGGAATATCCATTCCGTCCAATGGATCAACCCCAACCGATTTTAGCTTCTCAATATCTTTTTTAACATGCGAGGCACCCAAAACCAATTCGTAGTTGTCCAGCTTTGCTGTCTGAGAAAGAATGTTTGTAGTGGAAACGGTAGAATTTAATGGGCGGGTTAACCACTCATTATTTATAAGATCAATCTTTGTCTTTGATAACCGGTAAGAAACATATTTACTTCTGTTTCTCTTTCCATAGGTGTTAGTAAGATAGTTTATGCTTGCAGGATTTACAATCCCATTGTAAGTATTGTATAGCTTTGTAAATTTACCAATACGAGACATGTTTTGAGTCAACAAGTCTTCAGCATAAAGAAAATGCCCCTTTTGCCACGTCTCTGTTAATTTTACACTCTCTAACGAACTCTGATCAGGAAATTCCGGCATTGCTATCTATTTTTGTTTGCAAAGTAATAATAAATTGCATATAGTCAAGAAATTCCACTTAGTCCTCATCAACAAATTGATTTTCCTCGTTGCTCATCTTCATATCTCCCTCGTAAACCGTTTCGCTTTTTGAATCTTTTATATACGGAACAATATTACCTTCTGCATCTTCAGTGAACTCCGGATAAGCATACGCATCAGCAATAGACTTATCATCTTGGTTAAACGGAATCACATCATCCGAAATCTCTTGCATAAGCGAAATGCCTAGCGCATCAATACTATCATTATCGGAATCTTTAGTAAACTCATCATAAATCTTTGCCTCATCCAATATAATATCAAACCACAAACTGTCGCAATAGTCTTCAAAGTAACTCTGAAGCAACGAAACCATTATTGGGCGGCTATAAGTGTTTAGCGACACCCCGTAATCGTGTTGCTGAGTTGTTGTTGCGCTCTCAAACTTCTTTGGGCGCATAGCCAAATAAGATTCAAGTCCAGCATCCTTATAATACTGAATAATACCTGGCTTGGCATAATCAATAAGGGTGCTTGCGTAAAGACCGTAATAAACAGATACCTTAGCACATGTTTCATAAAACATCTCTTTCCTTCTTGGACGTGTCCTTACCAAGCAAACAACCTGCCTGTTAAGCATCTGAGGATTAGGATTAGCCTTTCTTCTTACCACCATCGAACCCAACGACTTAGATGTTTTTGACTTGTCCTGATCGTAACTATCCGCTCCTCCAACAAATAAACTTCTATATCCTGGCGTTGGATGTCCATCGTGCAATATCAACACGCAGTCCTCGTTCAATTCTGTGTCGTCTGCTGGCTTAGCTATTACCTCGCGCGGAAACTTAATCTCCCCCCTGTCGTTCTTCTTCCACTCTAACTTCCACTTGCCGTATTTTTTTAACTCGCTCTCAACCTTATACCCCTGAGCATTTAACTTCTCAATGTTAAAACTATTAGAAACAGTCTTTTTAAATACCTCAGAAATATCGAGCGGAGTATTCTTACAGAAGTCATAATACTTCTCCATGTCCCCGATTTCAAGAAGTCTCTTTCTTTCGGCTTTAATAAACTCCGATGCAGCAACTTCATCCGGAATACCAATTCTCTCCCAAGGCTTTAGGTCCATCAAGTTAGGAACAACCTCTTTTATGTTGCCATCTTCAGAGGCCCCTCCATAAAATGGGAAATAAAACTTTGTTCTTGGCATAAAAAACCTAACAGCATTATAGGACTCGTGATTATGCCACATATCCTCAAAGGCATCTGAGTTTTTTCCCATTGAACCACCTGTTCCGTAAGCAAATAGTGAACCCTTCTGAACAGAGCCAAATCTTAAACAGTCAATCGATGCAGAGTAAAACTCCTTCGCGTGCTCAAACTCTCCCATCTCCTCTGCAATAATATCATTCAAATACAACCCCTTAAACAAGTGAGGATTGTTAAACATTGTCCGCTTATAAATAATATTCTTCGTTCCGTCCTCAATCTTATTACCTTCAGCATCAATAAACTTGTAGCCAGCGATTGTCTGCTCGTCATTATCTAAAAGTGTCTTTATTTTGAACTCAGGAACTGTCATTGCGTTTGAGTCGGACCACTTCTGCATAAAATCATCAATATACAACTGTTGACCTGCTGCAACGCCCGCATTATATCCAGGAATAAACCTCCATCCATAATCAACAATCATCGTTTGTCCTGCCTCAGATAATCCTAAACGCCTTCCCTTGGGACCAACAAAGTTCTTCCCATTTGCTTTTATGTATTCAATAATATAGGCCAGCTCAAGATGCAAATCGACCATTTGAGGAGAAATAGGACCAAGAACCGTGTTAAATGTTCTAAAGTTTCCGTAATAGTAATACCTTCCAGGAATCCACATTCCGCCAGTCTCATACCCATTGTGGATGTAGTATAATTGCTCCTCCCAATACTTTTGCCAATCAAGAGTGCCTTTCACCTTCGGATTTTGTCTAGAATCAGCATATTTAGGGATTCCGTTATCAACAACAGGAAATGGTCTGAAGTTTTTTGATTTTATGTACGGGGCAGCGTTCCAAAAACTCATAACTTATTGATTAGCAAGGTCTAACAACACATCTGCGTGGCACTTGTCGGCTAATCCGCAGTAACAATACAAGTTCTTTCCTTTTAACTCATAAACATCAACGCCTTGAAAGTGTCGAACCCAATATTTTATATCCATAACAGACTCATTTTGAGGCACAAAAGATAATTCAATAATAGAATCAGTTAATGTCGCTCTATATACGTCCTGTAACATCTGAGGGCTTCCAACTGTTACAAAAACCCACTCATCAGCCAACACAACCCTTCTGTTGCTTGCATCTACATAGATACAGTCGCCAATAAGCTTAAAGGGGTTGCCAAACTTTCCCGGTCTTCCTGCATAATAGTTAGGAAGCCCATTAGGGTGAATCATCTTAAACCCTTTTGCTCTTGATCGTTGTGCGCGTACTGGCTGTATCATTAGTTTGCTGAATAAATTGATTTAACATTGAAAAAAGTTAGCGCAGGACAATCATCCTCCGACTCGTAGGTGCTATAAAAAAACTCGCAATAAGGAAACGAATCTTGAAGGCCTATTCTGTTTCCCTGAACGTGATAGCCAGTGTCCACTAAAAATAAATTTATATAGTATGGGTGAAAATCGTGGCACCGCTTTCTGTATAAGTCTATTTTTTCTTGCAAGTCCATTATCGTTTTTTTATTTTAGTTTTGGCTCAATTTCGTTATCATTAACAGGTTCAGCGTGTGTCGATTTATTTTTTCCTAACATATAATCTTCATCAACTACCAGCCAATGTAATTCCTTTAAAGCAGATGTTAAAAAATCATCTACACCTTCAATAATCATCACTTTAATGTAGCTTCCTTTTTCAACTCTATCACCTTCTTTAAACTTTGTCTTGTACTCACGCCCAGCACATAATACCGTATATAATTCAGGCTTACTTACTGCTTCTTTACTATCATTTTGCTTATCCATAATTTTGTTTTTATCTGTTAAATTCTATCTTTATTCACGCCCGAACTGCGGAAAAATCCGCCTCTTTGTTGTAACCGTTATCTTTTACGGAATTACACTTGAATTTTGCTTTTACATCCATTTTTTAATTTATTAGGTTTAATCACCTCTTCTGAATTACTTTTTTGTAAAGATCACGATTTTTATGCATATTTTCTAAAAAACTTCGCTCTCCACCACCTACCATCTTGCCCTCTTCCTCATAAACAGCCAACACTTCCTGCTCCAACTCACGAATACTCTTCCTTAATAGATTTATCGAGTCTAACGTCTTTTTAATATCCGCACCTCCTACGCCTTCAATGTCGCCAGTGAGCTCCTCAATCTTGCGCTGATATGCCTTAGCCAACTCAATCTTTGGATTATATTGTAAGCCCTTATAGGCCTCCACCGCATTCTTTATCTTCTGCTTAGGCAATATTAAACTACCTGTGTCATCCGTCCATACATGCATCGAGGACCTTCGAATCCTATCTGCCTCCACAAACCCCGAATAAGGACTGCAGTAATCATAGGCCAACACAATGAATAATATCTCCTCTTGAGAAAGAACATTAAACCCAGGAAACAACTTCACTGCATCCGGATGTAGAATAGTGTTCGCTTTTTCGTTTATAGAAATTAGGTAACTCATTTAAGCAAAATTTGGGATTAATTGTTGGGCGGAATTATCACTCGTAATCCCCTCTTCCTTTTTTATATGTTTAAGCTCTTTATAATAATTAAATAATATTTTTGCATCGTTTTTAGCATAATTAACAGGAATCCTTTTATAGGCTAGCGGATTTTGTGGCGGGATAAATATAATACTCAAATGACCAATCTTTCTGCTCGTCAACTTCTCTAGCATATAAGCATAACAACTTAGCTGTAACGAATAGTCATAATAATTGCAATCCTGAACATGACTGAAAGGGCCAAGCAAATACTTCTTGTATTTATTCTCGAAATTTATACCCTTATTTAAGTTTGTCTTGAAGTCATCGATGTTCAGCACACTAGATTTATGCTTAGTAGTTTCAATGATATGATCGGCAGTGCCTGCAATCTCATATTCTTCATCATACAAACAAACCTCGTTATGCACCTGGTACATGTCCTTATACTCATTGGTTAAGCATAAAATCATTGGACGTAGCCACTCATCCTGAGCAAGTATTACCGCAGACTTTTCAAACCTTTCTATAGCATCGTGAATGTTTGTTCCATGGTCGGCAGCCTTATTGGCCTTCTTCTCCCAAGCAACCAACACCTGCTCTGCAGTCATTCCTACATATTCCCCCTTGCCCGCGCAATTCCTTGCAATAGACTTGTCAAAAGGAGTCTTTATGCAGTCCCGAACCCTTGAAAGACTATCAAAATTGCGTCCGTCATTGTGAGTATAAATATGGTGAATTGGCTCTAAAACTACCTTCTCTTCAAATAGTTTTCCCATCCTAGTTCACCGATTTAATTGGAGCAATAGCAAACATCATCTCATCCTCATCCTCTATTATCAATACCTCCTCTAAACCTAACTCAGGAGCCTTAGCCTCGAAATTTGGCGAGGGAATACTTTCCACTACGTGACCAGTAGTTACTATTACTGCATCTACTACATTCTTATTCTCAATACTTGGAGTTACATCAACAGCCTCTACATCCTCATCCGGAACATAACTGCCATCCATCTCATTATCATGAATAACTAAACTACCCATCTTCTCCAAAATAGCCGTTGCCTCCAACTTCTTCTGTTC
>Ga0105052_10003873_pt1 | contig 16883 bp, 10 predicted proteins | sample FRY03_FD_78094 | JGI IMG/M metagenome (GOLD analysis project Ga0105052, IMG submission 78094) | Freshwater microbial communities from Lake Fryxell liftoff mats and glacier meltwater in Antarctica - FRY-03 | ecosystem: Environmental > Aquatic > Freshwater > Ice > Glacier meltwater ... | reverse complement strand
TTGCGTCCTTGGCTGGCAGGAAAATTTCCATGTAGATATCACTCATGTCCATCAATGTCAGCACCTTCCCGCCAGCAGCGAGAACTTCCCCATCCTCAGCCAGTCGATACAGTACTCGACCGATGGTGGGTGATTTCAGTTGAGCGTCGGCGATTTGAACTTCGGTTTGTTTGACGGAGGCCTGCGCTGCATCAGCCGAACGCTTTGCGGTATTGACCGACGCTTCGGCGGCCGTTACTGAAGCTTTAGCAACTTCACGTGAACTCTACTTCTGATCATATTCCTCTTCAGAAATCGCACGTTGTGCCAGCAGTTTTGCGGCGCGTTCAAGAGTGCTTTCAGAGAGATTGAGTTCACTACCGCGCTGCAGCAGGACTGCGTCCGCCTGAGCGATCGCTTGTTGTGCTTCTGCCAGGTGGGCTTGCGCCTGCGCTAGCGCTGCTTCCAACTCGAGCGTGTCCATCTGCACCAGTAATTGATCTTTTTCAACCAGATCGCCTTCGTGAGCAAAGACGCTTTTCACTCGACCGGCCTATTTGGCCGCGATATCAACTTGAACCGCTTCGTTCCGCCCGTTGCCAAAAGCGATTCCCTCGGGCAGCGGTGTTGATTGCTGAGCGAGCCACCATTGCCAACCGAAGTCGCCTCCGACGGCGACAGCCGCCACCATTGTCACTCGCACAATTAGTCGATTGGGTTTCTTCATGTAATTTGCGGCTTTGGTATGTACAAAGCAGTGAAGCAATGAACGTCTGCAAGAACTCTCCGTCTATAGACGCCCTTGAAATGGTCTGAGGTTCGTTGTGCCGCTTCAACGGAACTGGCTGACTTCACGAATGGGTCACCTGTATTTGGGGCGAGTTCGGAGCGAGTTCGGCTGCATTTCGGTTGAAAAATCGTCACCGCGCGAGACAGTTTCCCATGCTGTGAATTTTTTTCCATCTGATCGAACATCCGATAATGAACCGTACGGGTTTGGATTGATTTTTTTACGGCCATATTCTATGCAAAGGTTTGAAGTTCGGTGAGTCAGCGGCGAACTGCACGCTGACTCGCCAAACCTGTCACTCACGGCTACACCTTGCCGGCTGCCGCATGAATAGATGTTCCGCATTCAACGGCCGTCACGATGTTCGAATCATCTTTTTGCATAGTGACGCGAACTTTGGTTCCGGGCTTCAAATCGGCAAGATTTACAATCTTTGCCATCACAGGTGACCGTGGCACCCGTGGCCAAAATGTGGTGGAGCATTTTGCCGTCGGTACACTTCGAAGTGAACTTGTCTCCGTCTACGCTCACGACATTGCCTTCGTGCGTTTCTGCTTTCGTGTTTTTCATAGTGAACTCAATGTTTGGTGAAAAATAACCATTCATCGGTCGCGAAGTGTGACCACATTTCAAACTTCAATTATTGAGATGCTCAGGCAGTGCGATTACTTGAGTTGAATCTCGACCTCGTGGTTTGCGTTGTCATCACTGAGCGGAACAAAATGTTCCGGCTGATCGTTTCCGTCGATAATGAGGCTTTGGATCGTGGTTCCTTCGCCGCCGTTTTTAATTGTGATGTGGTAGTTGGTGTCGCGGAATCGGTAGTGAATTTTGAACGACGGCCATGTCTTTGGCGGGCGAGGTGTGAAGCGGAGCTTGTCGATGTCCAGTTGCAGGCCGAGCAAGGATTCTGTGATCAGGCGATACATCCAGCCGGATGAGCCCGTGTACCAGGTCCAGCCGCCTCGGCCGATGTGCGGAGCGACGCCGTAGACATCGGCGGCCACTACGTACGGTTCAACTCGATAGGTGCTGATGTCCTGCGGCGTGGAACCGTGATTGATGGGATTGATCATGTTGAACAGTTCCCACGCACGTTCAGTGTTGCCGATGGCGGCGAAAGCCATGACGGTCCAGATCGCACTGTGAGTGTACTGGCCACCGTTTTCGCGCACGCCGGGGACGTAGCCTTTGATGTAGCCAGGATTCAGGTCGGAGTGATCAAACGGCGGATCGAGCAATTGGATCAGCTTCGCGTCAGGCCGAACAAGCCGTCGATTGACGCTGGTCATGGCCTGCAGTGATCGCTCCCGAGTACCGGCACCGGAGAGAATCGACCAGCTTTGCGAGATCGAATCGATCTGGCATTCTGTGTTCTCTGATGAACCCAGTGGAGTTCCGTCATCGAAGTAAGCGCGACGATACCATTCGCCGTCCCAGGCATTGTGTTCGATGTGGCCGCGCAGGCGTCCCGCTTCGACGACCAGTCGATCGCCGGTTGCGGAGTCATTCTGCTGGTGGGCGAGTTTCGCGAACTGCGTTAACACGTCGTATTGAAAGAACGCCAGCCAGACACTTTCCCCCTGGCCGTTTTGACCGACCAGATTCATGCCATCGTTCCAGTCACCGCAGCCCATCAGAGGCAAACCGTGAACACCGAATCGAAGCCCGTTGTCGATCGCGCGAAGAGCGTGTTCGTAAACGGTGCCAACGTCGTCAGAGATTGTCGGCAGATCATAGTTTGCTTCTTCGTGAGCATGCAACGCGCGGGACGTCAGGAACGGTATGCGTTCTTCCAGCACGCCGGTGTCACCCGTCATCTGGACGTAGCGACAGAGTGCAACTGGCAGCCACAGGAAGTCGTCGGAGAACTTCGTTCTCACGCCGCGACCTGCCGGAGGATGCCACCAGTGCTGAACATCTCCTTCACGAAACTGTCGCGAACATGCGCGAAGCAGATGTTCGCGAAACAGACCGGGGGCCGCATGAACCAGTGCCATCGCATCCTGCAACTGGTCTCGAAATCCGTAGGCGCCGCCCGATTGATAAAATCCGGTACGAGCCCACATGCGACAGGCCAGCGTTTGATAAACCAACCAGCCGTTCGCCAGGAAATTCAGGCCGGGATCAGGTGTTTCCACATAGACTGCGCCAAGCGTCTGACTCCAGTAATGCCAGACACCTTCGAGCGACGACTGAGCATTTCCTTCGCCTCGAAAACGCTTCACGAGGTGTCGCACTTCGTCTTCACTGGTGGCGGCTCCGACTGTGAAGACGACGATTCGTTCCTGACCATCTTCCAGCGAAACTGGTGCCTGAATCGCCGCGCAGGGATCCAATCCGGCTCCGGTACGATTGGAAAGGCGAGTTCGCTGCATCGCTGCGGGACTGGATGCCGATCCGTTTCGCCCGAGGAATTCCGTTCGATCACAAGTGACCGTTCGAATGGATTCGCTGCAGTCCGCGAAAGCAATCTTGCCTGCAAATTCAGGGCTATAAAAATTGCGAGCGAAAATCGCACTGGTGACGGGATCGACTTCTGTGACCACATGCATCATCGACTTGCTGCGCCGGTCGCCGAGCACCCATTCCCAGTATCCGGTGACGGACAACTCGCGATGGCGTCCTGAATGATTGCGAATCTTCAATCGCACGAATTTCACCGGCGCGTTGATATCGACGTAGACACACAATTCCGTGGTAATGCCATCTTCTGTGTAATCGAAGATGCTGTATCCAAACCCGTGACGCGCGAGATACGTGTTGGTGCCGCGAGTTGGCAGCGGAGACGGCGACCAGAAATGCCCGGATTCTTCATCGCGCAGATAAAACGCCTCGCCACAAGTGTCGGAAACCGGATCGTTCGACCATGGCGTCAGGCGAAACTCGTGACTGTTATCGATCCACGTGTAAGCACTTCCGCTTTCAGAGATCACGGTGCCGATCTGTGAATTTGCGATGACGTTGACCCACGGGGCCGGTGTAGCGGAATCTGGTTTCAGAATTGTGACGTATTCTCTGCCGTCGCGGCTGAATCCTCCAAGACCGTTGAAGCATGCTAGATCCCGAGGCGGTGGTTCTTGGGCGGCGATGACTTCCGTTTGGCGACGTATCGGCGTAAACTTTGGAACGGAAAAATCCACCCGGGCTCGACGATCGACTTGTTCCAATAATGTTCCCGCATCGTCCAGCAGGACAACTCGAGCAACCGTCTGCAGCAACGAGCGATCTTCTTCCGACATCTGTTCGCCGCGACGAATGAAGACTCCACCAGGTCGATCCAACATCGCCGACGCCGGGCTGGCGGCGACGGCATCCATGATCGAATCCTGCAGCGACTGGCGATACACGGAATCGTCTTCGTTCCAGACCACAAGATCGACACTCAACCCCTTCATGCGCCAATACGAATGAGCCTGAAGCGCTTCACGCACGAGTTCAATCTTATCCTGATCTCTGATGCGAACCAGGACAATTGGCAGATCGCCGGAGATGCCGTAACTCCACAGACCGGACTGGCCTCGGCGATTGCGAATCAGCACACTTGCGCGCGATCTGCGGAGTGCGGAGGCATAGATGATCGAACCCGCCAGGCGTCCATAAGCCTGTGCGTCGGCCGCGGACGCGTTCAATTGCTGCAGCATGATTGGTCCGCGAGTCCACGCGAGCTCGAACACTCGATCCGCCAGAGTCGGATCGCTGTACTTTTCGGCCATGCCCTGAACAGCGTGGCGAGTTTCCGCGACGCCAGTCACGATATCAACTCGCACCGATTCGCCGGCTTGCAGCACCAGTCGATGACGAATACTGACGATCGGATCCAGTGTGGCTCCGACAGTATTGGAAAGCGAAGACTTGTGATCGAAGGCTGCCGGAGATGAAAGACTCCGGCCTCGTCCCGTGAATTTCATGCGATCAGTTTCGAACGAAGGGATGCCAGCAACGGTGCCTCCGACCGCAATCATATGCATCAGCCACGGAGGTTTTTCCTCGGCGGATCGTGGACGCCGCGTACAAAATAGTGCGTTCGGTCCTTCGACAAATTCGGATTGAACAAACAGGTTACTGAAGGCCGGATGTGATTCGTCCTGGGCCTGAGTCGCCAGCACAACCTCGGCGTAACTGGTGACTTCGATCGTGCGGATGCGTGCCGAATGATTGATCAACGTGACTCGGCGAAGTTCCACATCATCTTCTGACGACACGCTGATTTCCGCGTGCGTTTCGATGTCTTCGTCGCGCCGACGAAACTCCGCGCGGGCTTGAGTAAAAATCGCTTCGTATGGTTTTGACGGTTTGCCTGTCGGATGCCACGATGTTGACCAAAGTGTTCCGCTGTCGAGATCCCGCAGATAACAGAATGAACCCCAGCAGTCGCGCGTCGGATCTTCGCGCCAACGCGTCACCGCCAGATCTCGCCAGCGACTGTAGCCACCGCCAGCGGCTGTGATGGCAACATGATATTGCCCGTTGGACAGCAGATGCACTTCCGGAACGGCGCTGCTTGGGTCGGTGAAGACGCGCATTGTCCCGGCCTCTTCCGCCGAAGCAATGCGAGTGGCACTGGCTTCAATGGCGTGCGGGAACACCGGAACCGAGGCCTTGGGAACACGTTCATGCAACAGAAGATCGATGGCTCGAAAAGCCGGATCGCTTTCGAAACGTCGCTGCATCGGCTTATCCAGCAGCAGGTATTCCAGCGACAATAAACTCATACCGGCGTGATGTGCCATGAACTGCCGCACCGTCACGCTGTTCGCGCCCGGTGGCAGCCGCGACGGCGTATAATCAATGGCCTCGTAGAAACCATACGCTCCTTCTCGTCCATCCTGTGCCAGTCGTTCCAGATTTTTGCAGGCTGCTTCCGGAGCCACCATCAAAGCCAGCGTTGTTGCGTACGGTGCGATCACGAGATCTTCGGCGAGTCCTCGTTTGAGTCCCAGGCCGGGAACACCGAACGCGCGATACTGGTAGTTGAGACTTCGGTCGACCATGTTGTAGCCGGATTCGGAAATGCCCCACGGCACCCCGCGCTGACGGCCATAATTGATCTGCCGACGAACAACGGCGTGGCACGTCTGATCCAGCAACGTGCCTTCGTATGTTGGCATGACAAGCATCGGCATCAGATACTCAAACATCGATCCGCTCCAACTGAGCAACGCTGGAGCCCCGCTGGCGGTGGTGAGCAGGCGGCCGAGGGCGAACCAGTGTTCCTGGCTGAAGTGACCCTGCGCGATGAGTACAAAGCTGGCGAGCCGTGCTTCAGAGGCCAGCAAATCGTAGCAGCCGCTGTCGATGCGGTTTTCGCTGACGTTGAATCCAATTGCGAAGAGATCACGTGACTTGTTGTGCAGAAAATCGAAATCCATCTCAGCGAATTCTGAACACTGATCAGCGATCTGTTCGAGACTGTGAATGCGAGTCGCGGCCAGTTTCGACGACTTCGTCAGAGCTTGTTGCAGCGATTGCAGCCAATCTACTTTGTCAACGATGGACCTGTCTGACGGCGGAGCATCGACGGCAGAAAAATCAACGAGAATGGCATCGATCAGCGGATCGAACGTCTGAGTCAAAGCGGCCACTGTCTTCAGCGACGGAACCGCATCGAGGATCGCAAGTTGTGAACGAAGTTCCGCAAGGCGCTGCAGTGCTTCAGCCGACCCAACGTCCCAGAATCCCGACGGCGGATTCGGAAGGACTGACCAGGCGGCGAGTCGCTGCAGTTCCTGCAGATGGTCCGTGCAGGCTCGCACAAACGCACTCAGCCACCAGTGAAGTTCCGGATGCAACAGCAGAGACTTTTCTGACACCGCTGCTGTGGAGTCGTCAATCAGCCTCAGAAGGAGCGTCCGAGTTGCTCCGATCTGATACGGACAGCGTTCCAGTCCTTCGATTTGTCGTTCAAGACTCCGCATGATGTTTCCGTCGATGCGAAGCGAAGGTTCGGATGTCCCTGATTTCTGATCACCGGACTTGTGATCGAATGATTCGTCCAAAGGAATACCCAGCGTGTCGATCAGACCGTCGCAAACGCGCCGAGGAAGAATTTTAGCGTTGACGAGTTCTCTGAAACCGCTGCCAAGGACATACAAATGTCCGGCAAGGTTTCCGCTATCGACGGTCGAAACGTACAGCGGAGCCAGTGGTTGCAGAGTTTGTGTGTCGTACCAGTTAAAAAGATGGCCGCGATGATGTTCCATCTTCGACATCGTGTCGAACGTCTTTCGCGTGCGGTCGAGCAGACATTCAACCGAGATATACCCGAAGTCATGCGCCGCCAGATCAGCCAGCAAGGCCATGCCAATGTTGGTGGGGCTTGTTCGCGATGCAATCACTTCGTCAGGATTCATCTGCACATTGTCCGGCGGCAGCCAGTTTTCTTCCTCCGTGACGAATGTCTCGAAGTAGCGCCATGTTTTTCGCGCGGTTCGTCTCAGGAAGGTATATTGCTTCTTTGTCAGCTTTACGGGAGTCGGAAGAATCGGACGACTTAGCCACCACGCCACTGCCGGCGAAATGATCCACATGGCCAGCAACACGCCGGCGACCAGCAGGACATCCGGACGCAGCAGAATCAGGTACACCAGCGTTGCTGCTGCGATGGTCGGAGCGACCAGCATGGCTCGGAAGAAACCCCTCAGGTCAGAGCGGGCACTGCGTTCTGCGTCGCTGGACGTCTTCCATTCCAGCAGCTTCGATTTTGTCCAGTGGACTCGCACCAGCGTGCGTACTACGGCATCAAGGCTGATGTACGCTTCATAAGGTAGAAACATCAGCGCGAACACACTCTGAGACAGCGGCCGAACGGTCGAAGTCAGACAGCTCATCAAGTGCGTGGGCACCGGAATGCCTGTAGGTTTTCTGGCGAGATCCATGAGCGCCGTCAACAGCGACGGTAGGGTCACCACCAGTACGATGAAGATCGTTGCATGAATCGCCATCGACGGCGGAGCAAGCATCCATGTCAGCAGCAACAGGGACAGCATTGAGACTTGCACGATGCTGCGGCGAAGATTGTCAAGAATCTTCCATCGAGACAACCAGGAGATCGGGTTTTCGGTACTTCCGGAGGCAAGACTGCGGACTCGTGGCATCAGCCATGCCGCGATCTGCCAGTCACCGCGCATCCAGCGATGTCGTCGGCCAACATCGGCGGTGTAGCTGGACGGGTAGTCTTCATACAGAATCACATCCGTCAACAGTGCGGAACGGCAGTAGCAGCTTTCCAGCAGATCGTGACTCAGAATTCGGTTCTCAGGGAAATCACCGCAGCGACGATCGAACATATCGACATCGTAGATGCCTTTGCCGATAAACGAACCCTCTGAAAAGAGATCCTGATACACATCCGAGACGACTCGCGTGTAGGGATCAACGCCCGGATCGCCGCCAAACAGTCGCACGAACCACGATCGGTACGCACTGGGGAGACTGACGCCAACTCGCGGCTGCAGAATTGTATAGCCATGAATCACCTGCTTGCCGTCGGCATCCAGCACCGGCCGATTGAGCGGATGGGCCATCGCCGCAACCATTTCACAGGCGGAATCTCGCGGCAGTTGCGTATCGGTATCAAGCGTGATGACATATTTGATTTGCGGCAGGATTTCGCTGGTTCCGACGATGTTGGCGAATCTTCCCGTGGCTCCACGAAGTGTGGCATTTAGATCGGCCAGCTTTCCTCGTTTTCGCTCGTAGCCCATCCACTGGTTTGACTGAGCATTCCAGCGACGACTGCGATGCAGCAGAAAGAAGATATCCGCCCGGTCGTGCTCGTATTTCTTTGCAAGCGCCGTGATACCGTCACAAGCCAATCGAACCAACGCGGCGTCTTCAGGCAGGACTTCTTCGGATGCGTCCTCCAGATCGGTCAGCAATGCGAAGTGCAGGCAGCTTTCGCGATTGGCGAGATACCGGATTTCGAGCCCTTCCAGCAACCGCTCGACCGAAGCTGGATTCGACAACATCGTTGGAATCACCACCAGCGTACGATGTTCGGGCGGAATCCCGGCGTGGAAATCCATGCGAGGCAACGCCTGAGGAGTCATCACGGTTGTCATCAGCCAGTGGACAAGTCCTACGGCCAGTTGTCCGGCCGACATGAAAACGGGAATCGCCAGCAGCCAAAGCAGGATCGTCCCTGGTCGATGTCCCGCACTGTAGTTCCACAGCAGGAGCATGATGACCGCAGTGAACGTCAACATGGAAACGCTGTAGATGAACAGCGGAAATCGTCGACGAAACTTGTCGATCACAGTTCCTGCGGTCAAATGCATATGGACGAGGCGTTCCAGTGCCGGTCGTCCCTGATCCACCAGAAAGTATCCGACGTGGTGCGTCCGCTGATACGATTCTGCCGTCTGTTCAGCCTGCGACAACTGGATGGCTCGCTGAGCCACATCGTATTCTGAACAGCGTGATCGACGAGCGATCGCTTCGACCGCATGGCGATACCGGTCGCGCGTGGCGAAGTCCATTCCGGAATAGACACCAGCGGGATCTCGATTCAGCGTCTGTTCCACCAAGCTCTGATCAGCGACGAATTCGCGCCAATCGTTGACGGCAAGAAACCGAAGACTGGTAATACTGTTTCCCACCGACACCTGGTCGGCGGCCTGAGCCTGCCCTTCGGCAAGAATCAATTGCTCAGTGGATTGGCCCGAATCGGCCAGACGTTGTTCAAGCCAGCTGCTGGCGAAGGAGAAGTTGGGATTCTGCCCCTGCAGATGACGAGTCAGCTCGGCGAGAAACGCTCCCGAAAGCGGTGGATTTTGTCGCGCCATGTCGGCCAATACCAGCACCAGGTCGGTGGGCTTCTGTTCGACCGTACGAATCATCTGTTCGGCCCAGTCACTGGCCTGATCGCGATCGCAGCGCCCCTGAGAAATCCGCACGGCCACTCGCCGCAGATTTTCAATCAGCGCCAGTCGCAGCATCAAAGGCAACGCCCAGAGTTCGCCCAGCTTGAGCGGCGCGACAGTTTGATACGCCGTCAGGAACCCGGTCAGGCTCGCTGCGTCCATTCGTCCGTCCGTGTGTGCAATCAGCTCCAGAGCGATATCGTAGACTCGCGGATAATCCGCATGGGCGCGGTTTGCCAATCGTGGCAGTTCATCGCTGTACGATTTCGGAAGCAATCGCCGCGTCGAGCGGATTTGTTCTTCAATCAGATAGAAATTATCCAGCAGCCATTCTGCCGCCGGGACGATCCTGCGATTGCGAGCCGCTGCGGCGGCGATCTGATCGTATGTATCGACAAGGATGCGTTCGTTTTCCACCAGCCGAGGCAGCAGTTTGTCGTCGGTTTGATGCGTCGATAATCGATGAATCCCGGCAATCGTTCGCGCGTGCCGCTCCAGTTGCTCAACGTTCAACAATTCAGATCGCAGCGGAAGTTCTTCCGGAAGATTCGGCTGCGCCGTGCTTTTGCATTGGCGTTTGGGCCAGTACATCATGCGGCCGATTCGGTTCGTAATTTTCGGCAACGGCATAGATTGGATTCCTCTGTTTTTCCCTGTTGTAACCTATTGAAACTTTGGTGCATCTGTCAGTGAAAACACAACAACCTCCTCACCGGTCACAGTACTGATGTCGTGATGCATGCTTCGAACTTTCACACCAGCCGCTTCGTGAACGAGCGATTCCAGCATGGGGCGAGCCAGTTCTAAAAGCTGTTTTCTTGTCTGCTTGATGAGGTCTCGGCCTTTTTCAGGTGATGTCGATTTTCCAAGTTGCCGTTCTGCAAGAGTCAGCACTCCCAGAATGCGTACGATCAGCAAATCTTTGATCAGATGTGCCTGAATGCGTTCCGAACGCCACCCGAGATATTCATCCTGAAAGCGAATGATGCCGTCACAGATCGCGGCTTCACTTTCCGCCTGGGTCAGGCTTTTTGAAGCACGCCCACTGCGAAGTTTGCGAGCTTCACCAATGGCCAATCGCAGATCGGTCACAGGCTCAGGTGATGATCTCGAACGCATCACCGGGGTTTTCGTGCCCGATGCAACGGGGGCGATGTTGTCCAGAATCATTCTGATTGCGGCCAGAGTGACGGGCTTGTACAACACAAGATCGCAACCGGCTTTCATTGCGTGATCTTTGTGCTCGTCGCCTTTCTGCCCGGTGATGGCGACGATTTTCATCTGAGCGAATCCCGGCAACTGACGAAATCGGCTCACCAGCGTGTAACCATCCATGCCGGGCATCAGTAGATCCACCAGCATCAGATCCGGACGAAACGCTGTCGCCACATCCAGTGCCTGAAGTCCGCCGTACGTAACATGCACCTGATGGTCAAGTTCCTCCAGCAACAGCCCCAACGCATCAGCACCGTCGCGGTTGTCGTCGACTATGAGAAGTCGCAGTGATGTTTGAGATGGCATAAATGAGTTTCCTGAGGAAGAGGTTTTGTTCAAAGTGTGAGCCGCCGACGGTAGCGGGCTGTTGAATTCATTTTCACAACCCGAAACGTCAGTGAGGGATTGAGTTTTGACTGTTCGGTTCGCAGCAACGAATCCCTCGCTGACGCGTCGGGTTATGATCAATCCATTCAGCACCTCACAAACAAATTCGAAAGACGCATTCAGAACACTCGAGCTTCCACTTCACTCAATATCTGCAGCAACTGATCAAACTTTGCGGGCTTCACGAGGTGATAATCAAATCCTGCTTCGGTCGATGTCTGGCGATCCGAATCCTGGCCATATCCCGTCAACGCAATCAGCACGATGTTCTTACCGTGCGGCTGTTGGCGAATCTGGCGAGCCGCTTCGTAACCATTCAGACCCGGCAAGCCGATATCCAGCAAGATTACGTGAGGCCGGAATTCCTCTGCGAGCTGAACGGCCGCGATTCCATTCTGAGCCGTGCGAGTTTCGTGGCCGTACGCTTTCAATAACATAGAAAAGCCCAGCACGGTATCCTCGTTATCATCGACGACAAGCACTCGCAGCGCGCGAGTTGCCTGATCAGCCTTGATCGCGATGTCAGCGGAATGAGGTGTCTCATCCGGCAGTAGCGGCAGTCGCACGATGAACTCACTGCCTTCGCCGGGCTTACTGTAGACTTCGACCGTGCCGCCGTGAAGTTCGGTCAGTCTTTGAACCAGAGCCAGCCCGATTCCCAAACCGCCCTGCGACCGATCCAGAGAACGTTCTGCCTGAGTAAACAGGTCAAAGACCTGGGGAAGCAGCGCCGGAGCAATGCCTACGCCGGAATCTCGCACAAGAAGCACGCACTCATTGCGTTCCTTCCGAACAGTCAGCCAGATGTGGCCATTTTCTTCCGTATATTTCGCGGCATTCGTCAGCAGATTGACCACCACCTGTTCGATGCGAGACGCATCTGCGTGCAGCCAGATCGGTTCGATCGGCAGAGTGACACTGAATTCGTGATGGCGTTGTTCCATTAATGGCCGAACAGTTTCCACGGCCCCTTCGGCAATACTACTCACGTCCACAGATTCCGCACGCAGTTGAACTCGACCAGACGTGATGCGAGACACCTCCAGCAGATCGTCCACCAGATGCTGCAACTTGCCGACCTGCCGTTCGATAATATTGCGAGCCTGCTTCTGGACACGTGTTTCCGTGTCCTGTTGCAGGCTCAATAGCTGAACCGCGTTCGCAATCGGAGCCAGCGGACTTCGTAATTCGTGGCTGAGCATCGCCAGAAATTCATCTTTGCGAAGATGCAGATTGGCGAGTTCCATGGTCTGTGACTGCAAGAGTTTTTCCATGCGACTGCGTTCGGTAATGTCGCGGATGTTGCACTGGATGACCTGATGATCGCCCTCGCGATAAGCGTTGGCGACAATCTCAACTTCCACTGTCTGCCCGGCAGTCGTTTCCAGAGGTAGATGTTCATATCGCAGGTAGCCAGAGTTCTGCAGTGTTCGCACAGCGTCTTCGTTAGCAGCTCTGTCCTTGAACAGTCCGATCTCCCAGAGTTCTTTGCCGAGGAAAGCTTCGTGCGAATAGCCCAGCAGGGTACTCATAAACGGATTTGCGTCCACAATCCTGCCGGTGACGAAATCCAGAATCAGAATGCCATCCTTGGCGGCTTCAAACAGTCTTCGATATCGTAACTCGGAAATCTGCAGAGCAGCCCTGGCTTCCTTCATGTCGTGAACGTCGGTGTTGGAACCGACCCACATCACGATCCTGCCAGTCGAATCACGCATCGGCAGAGCCCGACTGAAATGCCAGCGGTACTCGCCGTCAGAACGCCGGAAGCGGCTTGCAAATTCAAACTTTTCTCCGGTCGCGATACAGTGCTTCCATATGCGAATATGTTCCTCAACGTCTTCCGGATGGATGAACTGAGTCCAGCCTGTGCCGCGAATCTGTTCGAACGACAGTCCTGTGAATTCGCTGATTTGGGGATTGTAGTAGGTAACTTCGCCGTCAGGATCTGTTGTGACAATGCTCTGCGGCATGGAATCCAGAATGAAACGCAACTGTTGATTTGACTGATGCAGTCGAAACCCGGAGTTTTGAAGATGTGACACATCCCGGATGGCGATTGGAATGAACACACCGTGATTGGTTTCCAGAACATTGATACTGACTTCCAGAGGCAGCTCTGTCCCATCCTTTCGCAGGCCGACAAGTTCCTGGCTGGCACAGATTTCGTCGACGCTGCATGTTGTCGTCGGCGAGATTGACTCGTCGTCGCCAACATCTCTCAGCGAAACCGGCATCAGCATGTTGACATGATTTCCCAGCAGATCGTCGGCCTCGTAACCAAACAGTCCAGTCGCCAGGACATTGATAAACGCGATTTGCCCATACTGATCGACAACTACCATGGCGTCCGGGGCGGAGTTAAGAAACATCTGGAACCGTATGGCGGGTTCAATGTTACGGTCCGTAATGGTCATCGTTTTTCTCCGTGGTTTCGTTCGCGCGAGTTAAAAAAAAGACCGACGTGAGCGAACCTTGAAAGATTCGTTCACGTCGGTCTACTCTTCAACAAGCCCCCCGTCGATCGGGTTGCCCGTCATCTAGTTGTCCAACGTCAGTTTTCAATTAGTGTGTCCGAATGATGAACCGTCCCAAGCGCCGTTATCGTATCTTGCGAAAGAGGAATTTGCACGCTGTGTTCGCAATCTAAATCGGCGAAGGCATGTCTGTCCCAGTTCGTCACCTTATCACAGTCGGGAAAGGACTTTACTGAAAATTGAAATACCGCGACGTCAGGTGCATAATTTGACATGTCTTCATCTCTGACCTTCTGTCATTCGGCTGGCTGGATCAGTATCATCCGCATCAAATCTGTGGCCGTGGCCTTCGCGTATTGAAATTTGCTCGCAGTCAGCTTCGTTGGCAACTGCCCTGAATGGAACATTTCTATGATGACTCAGGGTGAAATGGAAGGCGCTGTTTGCGAAGGCATTTCGAAATTTGAACTCGAGTACATGGGTCGTGGCCCCAAGGATATTCGCTGTTTCCTGATCAACGATCTCCTGCTGATTCGACTGCAGGGTGTCCTGACCGCAGCAGAACAGCATCTCGTGCAAACCCAATCGTCGGAAAGGGGCCGCGATCTGCTGAAAGATGTCAGAACTCAATTGATTGAGATCGCTCGCCCCGCGCTGGAAACGTTGGTTGAAAAGATCACGGGCTCAAAAGTCGTCAGTCTGCATCACGACATCAGCACAGTCAGCGGCGAAGAAGTAATCATCTTTTCGCTCCATCGCACGCCTGCTTTTCGACAATCGATGAACTGAGACTGACAGCCGGCAAGCTTTTGAATTTGCTGCCGCTATCAGACTTTCACAATGTCAGTTCCGACCTTAAACAACTGCAACTGACTGACTCCAAATGTTGTTGTAATGGCCACATCTGCCGCGTCTCGGCCGCGTGCCATCAGAACTCGGCCTATGCGAGGGATGTTGTTTCGAGCATCAAACGAGTACCACTGGCCACCCAGAAAAACTTCGAACCAGGCACTGAAATCCATCGGACTGGGCTGTACAGGAACGCCAATGTCTCCAAGGTATCCCGTGCAGTAACGAGCCGGAATATTCAGACAACGACAGAGCGTGATCGCCAGGTGCATGTAATCACGGCACACTCCCACACGCTCTCGATAGGCTTCCAATGCTGTTCGAGTTGGACGAGCCTGCTGATAATCGAAGCGGATATGCCTGTGGACAAAATCACAGACAGCCTGGACGCGCGGCCATCCCGGCGAGGTGCCCTTAAACTGCGACCATGCGAGTTCTTTTAGCTCACTGTCAACTTCGCAATATCGGCTGGGAAGCAAAAACTGCAGCAGCGAATCCGGAAGATCCTGAACAGCGGACTGCGGCGCATTCGGGACTTGAAGATCGGGAAGCCCAGAGTCTTCGACGACTGCATTATTGCGGAACACAACCATTCCGGCAGGCACTACGGCGCGTCCGCATCGATTGCCGAAACCATCCATGAATCGTGAGACTGGAACTTGCGGCTGAATTGAAAACTGTTCCGGACTCCGCACGGTGGCATCGCGTGATGGATGCAGAAAAGTCACCAGCACAACCGGAGTCGTTTCGGCGAACGTAAAGGAGATTTCGAAATCGATCTTCAGCAACATTCAACAGTCCAGTGCGATCTCACAGAGATCAATAACGAAAAACTCCCCCGATGCTGTTCGAAATAAACAACACGCCTTTCTTGAATTCATCGGCTGTCCGCAATCGTAGAACACTTTCGCTAAAATGGATACAAGTATCGTTCAACCCTGTGCAATTCGCCACAGTAATCCAAATGCAGCCACAAACAAAAACGCATATCGGTGGCAAAAACCGAATCAGGCATGCACAACACAATCCAACGCATAACACTATGAACACGTACTTTCCCGTGATCTGCTGCCTCCGCAATCGTCTGTTCAATACTGCGATTCATAGTCCTGCCTCCCATAGTCTTGCCAATCGAAGAAACCTGGGGCGTTGCCAAGGCTCACTTGCCGAGGCATGTTGGACGCGAATCGCAGTACTTGAACACCACGCAATTGGATCTACGCCCCCGGAGTCCGCCATTTCTTTGTCGCGCACTTAATTTCGCGCAGAACCGCGAATCTCCGCGGCAATATCAAAATACTCTGCCTGGGCTGGGTCGGAATATTTCCTCCCTAATTCATCTTTGTTGTTGGTTATTCTCAACGCAGCCGGTGTTTCTATACGTTTAGACGTCACGTCACGTTGTCATTCGCTGCCGAAAGCCTTAGGCTGCACGTTTGCAGTCGGATGGTTAAACGCAGGGCAACCCGGTTTTAATGGGCGGCCAGGCAGGAAATAAGCCGACGTGGGTGCATACCTTTTTCTGGTTTGCCCCCACGTCGTTTTTTTGCGCCATGCGCTCACTGCATTCCCGATGCAAAAAGGGTTCCTGCAGAGCAATTGCAGGGACCACAAAACCTGAACGTGTCGTCCGCTTTCAGCAAAAGTGGTGCGTTCCTGGTCTCGCTGATTTTCGGCGAGGCGGTGTCATAACTGAGAAGGAAGGATTGTCCGTTGACCAGGACCGTCACGAAACGGAAAGCGATGGTTCCATCGGCGATTCCGGCAAGCTTGCTGAAATGTCCAACCGGCATTCAGGGGCTGAACGAGATCGAACGCGGTGGTTTGACATTTAGAAGGGCCGCGCTCGCTCGCGGCGGCGCTGGCTGCGACGAAACTTTCCGGAGGTTCGAGCTCCTTGTTGACGTTGCCATGCAGCACAATGCGCCAGGCACATTCCTTGGCCTGGACGCAACCGCGAAAGAACTGGCTCAAGACGTCCGTTCTGTCGATTTCGATCTTGAAGACCTCCTTGATGATGTGACTGAGAAGAGTCAACCAGAGGCAGCCTGCATTAGGATCGAGCGGAGGCTGCCGGATGGATGGTGAGTCTGTCTTCGCATCAAATTCTGTCACCGCGTCAAATCCGGTCCTTACCCGACTCAGGGCTGAAACACGTCCTCAGCATGACGCGATCGAGGCGGCTCTTGATCTTACAAATGAAACACTGACGCTCGACGCGTACCGCCGTTTGGTCGAGAGGTTCCATGGATTTTATCTGCCGCTCGAAGCCGGGTTGTTGAAGATCGGCGGTTGGATGGAACGTAGCATTGACCTCACAGA
>Ga0105052_10003869_pt1 | contig 16898 bp, 15 predicted proteins | sample FRY03_FD_78094 | JGI IMG/M metagenome (GOLD analysis project Ga0105052, IMG submission 78094) | Freshwater microbial communities from Lake Fryxell liftoff mats and glacier meltwater in Antarctica - FRY-03 | ecosystem: Environmental > Aquatic > Freshwater > Ice > Glacier meltwater ... | reverse complement strand
GATCCACGGGGCATCGGGTGTGTTGGCGCTGAAGCTGACTTTGCCCTTATCGGGCTCAAAATGCGCTGCCAGCTCAGCTCTGAACTTGTCGGCGAACCGGGTCGGTGCCAAGCCGCTACCGGTGATTTTGCCAACACTGGTCATGCTGCGTGAGCCGACCAAAAAGGCGCTGACTTTCATCATTGCCTGGTAGCTGTCGCCATCGGTCTTCCAGGCCAGTTCGGCGTCGGCGTGGTAGTTAAGGTTTTTTGACAAGCCGATGACTTTGTATTGCAAGCGCACAGAACCCGGCAACCGGATGGCGGTGACTGGCGTGGTTTGCGGGCCGAGGGGCAGCGTGGTAACTGCCAGGGTGGGCGTGCTTGCTGCAGCACTTTCAAGAAGGATTTCAGCCGAGGGGAGCGAGGTTGGCTGGGGTTCTGCAACTGCTATTATTTCAGGAGCTTCTAGAGCGCGTATTTGTTCAGAGGAAGGCTGATTCGATAAGTTTTTTGGAATGTTTTGAACGATTCTGACAGCTTTTGGTACGGCTACAGTCGCGGCTACAGGTGCAGCAGTGGCAGCTAGCGCTGCCGCAGGCGCTGTTTCAATGTTGCGGGTGGTAAAAGTTGTGATAATTTTGCCGCCTGCGTCGTTCGCGCCTGGGCTGATACCGAATTGCGCGGGTGAGGCCTGCAGCACCAGCGCATGCGCGGCCAGCACCAACGCGGCCAGGGCCGTCAAGGGCCGCCAGCCGGGTGCGCCCGCATGAAGGCTGCTCTGCTGAACTTGTTGTCCATGGCTTGTCATGCTGCAATGTAGCCCAAATCGCTTGACAGTTGCCGGGCTGCGGCTTTGAGTGGCGTGGCGACTGCGCCGTCCCAATCGGCATCAAAGGTGCTGAGCGAACCCAGCGCCACCATGCCCAGCGCCATGTGCCCGTCGGCATCAAACACCGGGGCGCAAAAGCCGCCCACGCCGGGCAGGAGCGTGTTCACCACTCTGGCCACGCCGTGGCTGCGCGCCTCGTCGAGCAGTTCGGTGACCTGCGCCATATTGGCAGGCAGGTCACGCCGCCTCAGCTTGTGCGCACGCGCCAGCTCATCTTTGAGAAGCCCCTTGAGCCGGGTATTGAGGGCAGCTTGCCGCTTCGCCATGAAGGCCGCAAAGCACAGCCCGGTAGCTGACGAGAGCAGCGGCATCACATCGCCCAAGCGCAAACTGACGGTGACGGCCTGCGGCGACTCCTCCCAGTGCACCATGCAGGGGCCCTGGTTGCCCCATACGGCCAGCGCCAGCGTTTGGCCAATTTGCGCCATCAGCGGGCTGAGCCGCGCTCTGGCCAACTTAACCGCATCAATCCTTGAGAGCGAAGCGAGTCCTAACTTAAGCGCGGCAGGCCCGAGGTCGTAACGGGTCGTGCCAGCGTCTTGCACGACCAGGCCCAGGCGCTGAAAGCTGACCAGATAGCGGTGCGCCTTGGCGGCGCTCATGCCTGCTTGAGAGGCCAGGTCGCGCAGCATCTGTGCGCTGCCTGCGTTGCTGAGTACTTCCAATAAACTGAAACCAACCTCCACCGACTGAATGCCAGCGCGTTGCGGGTCGGCGTCGGCGCAGGCTGGTAGCAAGGGGGCAGGTTTGGCCTTCATGAGTTCTCTATAATTACATTTAGGTAAATCAATTTCACTTATCGTAACTTCGATCGTAACTTTACCCGTCACTTTAAATCAAGCCGAAAGAGCCAAAATGAAATTCGCCACCTACAAAGACGGCTCTCGCGATGGCCAGCTGGTCGTGGTCTCGCGCGACCTGTCAACCGCGCATTATGCAACTGGCATCGCCAGTAAATTGCAGCAAGTGCTGGACGACTGGAACTTCCTGTCGCCGCAATTGCAGGACTTGTATGAAACGCTCAATAACGGCACGGCGCGTCACGCTTTTCCGTTTGAGCCGGCTCAGTGCATGGCTCCGCTGCCGCGCGCCTACCAGTGGGCCGACGGCTCAGCCTTCATTAACCACGTTGAGCTGGTGCGCAAAGCCAGAGCCTCAGAAGTGCCCGAAACTTTTTACACCGACCCGCTGATGTACCAGGGCGGCAGCGACGACTTTATCGGTCCGCGTGACGATGTGGTGGTGGCCAGCGAGGCATTTGGCATTGACTTTGAAGCCGAGATTGCCGTGATCACCGCTGACGTGTGCATGGGTACTGCGCCGGACCTGGCGATTGACGGTATTCGGCTGGTGATGCTGGCCAACGACGTGTCGCTGCGCAACCTGATCCCCGCCGAGCTGGCCAAAGGTTTTGGCTTTTTTCAAAGCAAGCCCGCCACCGCCTTCAGCCCGGTGGCTGTAACAACTGACGAACTAGGCGACGCATGGCAGGGCGGGCGCCTGCACCTGACACTGCAAAGCACCTGGAACGGCCGCAAAGTCGGCATGTGCGAGGCCGGGCCAGAAATGACCTTTCACTTCGGCCAACTGATTGCCCACATCTGCAAAACCCGCAACGTGCGCGCTGGCAGCGTCATCGGCTCAGGCACCGTGAGCAACAAGGACTGGACCCACGGCTACAGCTGCATCGCCGAAAAACGCGCCATTGAAACCATTGAAGGCGGCGCACCTGTGACCGAATTCATGAAGTTTGGCGACACCATCCGCATCGAAGCAAAGGGCAAGGACGGGCAGAGTGTATTTGGGGCGATTGAGCAGAAGGTAGCTGCGTTGCAGATGGGTTAAACAAACTGGCGGTCTATCACCCTTGCCCCACCTGCTGCACAAACAGCTTGATGCCCCGCAGCAGCATTTCAACCGCTACCGCCACCAGAATCAATCCCATCAGCCGCTCAACCGCCACCACGAAGCGCTCACCCAGCACGCGCTGAATGCTCTCGGCCAATACCAGCACCACGGCGCACACTGCCATGGTCACGCTGAGGGCGGCTATCCATTCCCAGCGACGCTCGGGGGCTTGGGAGACCAGCAGTAAAACGGTTGCCAAAGCCGACGGCCCAGCGAGGGCGGGTATGGCCAACGGCACGATCAGCGGCTCGACTTGTAGCCCCTGCAGATCATCAACTACAGGTGGCGGGAAAATCATGCGCAGGGCAATCAAAAACAAAATCACGCCACCTGCAATTTGCAGCGCCAGCGCGCTCAGGTTCATGACGCGCAGAAAGGCTTCGCCGATGAACATGAAGAGCAGCAGCAGGCCGAAAGCAATCAGCACTTCACGCAAGACCACCAGTGGCCTGCGCTTGGCGGGTACGTTTTTCAGCGCATTGGCAAATATCGGGATGTTGCCGAACGGATCGGTGATCAAAAGCAGCAAAATCGTGGCGGATGCAAAGGTATAGGTCATAGCTCAAGCCTGATAAAGCGAGTCAAGTGACTCGAAGCCCTTGACCTCCAGCGGGTTGCCAAAGGGGTCGCAAAAAAACATCGTGTGCTGCTCACCGGGCTGGCCTGCAAAACGCAGTTGCGGCTCCATCACAAAAGCAGTGTTGGCCGCTTTCAGCCGGTCAGCCATGGCCTGCCAGTCCGGCAGCGCCAGTACCAGGCCAAAGTGCGGCATGGGCACCAGCGTGTCGCCCACGTGGCCCGTGTTTTCAGTTTTAAACGGCAGGCCCAAATGCAGCGATAGCTGGTGGCTGAAAAAGTCAAAGTCAACCCAGGTGTCTGTGCTGCGCCCCTCGCTGCAGCCCAGCACGCCGCCGTAGAACTTGCGCGCCAGGTTCAGATCAGTCACGTTGAAGGCGAAGTGGAAAAGGCTTTTCATGGCGTAAGCTTATCAGGCGAAAGCCGTAATGGGCAACTTTTAAATTACTATTAAATCAGGAGCTGCTTAATTCCGTATTTATTGGACTAGAAGCACTTTTTATGGATAGAAACGACTGAAAACAGCTGTTTTCCAGGGCTGACCTTGCTAAAACACTTTGAACTCAAGCCCCCGCGTTGCACAATGAAGGCGACCCAACTTAAAGCAGGAGACAACCATGAGCGATTCAGATAACTCCGCGTTTACCAACTTCGGCAAGTTCGTGCCAGGCTTTGACTTTTTGCAAAACCTGGCAACTCAGGCCGCCGGCAGCGCTGCTCAGAAAATTCCGCAGTTGCCGAACCTTGGTAACTGGGTGGCGCCGACGCTGAATGTTGAAGAGCTGGACAAGCGTATCCAGGAGCTGAAATCGGTTCAGTTCTGGCTTGATCAAAACGCCACGGCGCTCAAAGCGACGATTCAGGCGCTTGAAGTGCAAAAGATGACACTGGCAACGTTGAAAGGCATGAACTTCAACATGGGCGATGTGGCCAACGCCTTCAAGCTCAAGGTGGCAGACACCGTGGCTGGTGGCGTGCAGGGCATGGCCGACAAGGCCAAAACGTTTGCCGGTCTGGAAGTGCCACCGACCAGCTTTGGCAAGAAAGCCGCGCCGGCTAAGGTACAAACCAGGGCTGACATACCCGCTGCCGGCGTGGTAGACCCGATGCAGTGGTGGGGCGCGCTGACGCAACAGTTTCAAACCATCGCCGCCGATGCGATGAAAGACGCCGCCAGAAAAACCGCCATCGATAGCACCAAAAGCATGGCTACCGGGCTGGCCAAAGATGCCATCAAGACGGCTACCGGCATGGCCAAAGGTATGGCCAGCAATGCGGGTAAAACAGCTGCTGGGGTAGGGCGTGCTGCGATAAATACGGCAAAGAAAACCGTGTTTAGCAGCGCGCAAGCTGGGTCCACGCCCGTTGCCTCCAAAAGGCCAGTCACTAAAAAAACCGCCGTTAAATCCGTAGCCAGGCCAGCGCGCAAGACCAGCCGATAAACTCACAAGACCGGCTTAACCTATCAACCTGAACACGCATGCTGCTTTTCCCTTATGGCCACGCCACCCATCCGCAATGGCCCATGGCCGCTGGTCTGGTACTGGCGCAACTTCGTGCCCACATGGCGCTGCCCGGGTATGCCGCCGCGCCCACGCTGGGCCTGCTGTACATCACTGACCACTACGCACCGCATGCGCAAGGCATTCTTGACCATTTAACAGCCGAGCTGCCCGAGGTGACGGACTGGAGCGGCACGGTGGGCGTGGGCATTGCGTCAAACAACGTTGAGTATTTCGACGAGCCCGCGCTTGCCGTGATGCTGTGCGATTTGCCGCACGACCAGTACCGCGTGTTTTCTGGCGTGTCGCCACTGCCGCCAGCAGCCAGTGGCCGCTTCAAGGCGCACACCGCACTGATACATGCCGACTCAGGCACGCCCGATGTGGCAGAGCTCATCAGCGAGATGGCCCAGCGCACGGGCAGCGGCTATGTGTTTGGTGGCCTGGCAGCCAGCCGCAGCAAAACCGTCCAGTTTGCGCTCAGTGGCTACGGCAATGTCAAAGGCCATGGTGCGGCCAGCGGCGTCTTCAGTGGGGGTCTGAGCGGCGTGGCGTTTGCTCAAGGTGCAGCACTGATGTCACGCGTCACCCAGGGTTGCCAGCCGGTTTCTAAAAATCACGAAATCACCGCCTGTGAAGGCAATGTGGTGACGGGTCTTAGCGGAGAACCCGCATTGGATGTGATGCTAACGGCCTTGAACGTCACGCTGGAGCAGCCGCGCGAAGCGCTGGCCAAGGTGCGCAGCACCCTGGTGGGTTTGAGCAACCCGCTTGAGGCATTGAACGACAGGCAAGTGCATTACCCCGGCCAGTTTGGTGCCGAAGTGGTGGTACGCCACATCATCGGGCTGGACCCCGGCCGCAGGGGCATAGCGGTGGGCGACGCGCCATCTGTCGGCATGACGCTGGCCTTTTGCGAACGCAATGTGCAGGCTGCGCGCGCTGACCTGATTCGTGTCTGCGCCGAAATCCGCGAAGAACTGGAGCCAGAAGAGCTTAGCGTGGAAGCAGCCAGCGCTTTGAACGCGTCCGAGGCTGAAGCCGTTCCGCACCCGGCACGGCGTATTGCCGGCGCGATTTACGTGAGTTGCGCAGGGCGCGGCGGCCCGCACTTTGGCGCACCGAGCGCCGAGCTGCAAATCGTGCGTCGCGCCTTGGGTGATGTCCCTTTGGTCGGCTTTTTTGCCGGCGGTGAAATCGCGCGGAATCACTTGTATGGGTACACCGGGGTGTTGACGGTGTTTACAACACGGGACTAGCAGTGCAAGCCCGGCCGTTTGTCTAAACGCTTCACTTCGTACTCTGATCATTCCGTTACAAGAGGGGCTGAATGTCGCTAAAAAGCAGCCATGAACTGAATCAACCTGCAACCAGCCTGCCAAAAAACGGATAGCTCGGGTCAAGATAGCCGTGGCTGGATGCGTGGCCGGGTACGACGAGGTCGTTGATGAATGCTTCGTCTTCAGCATCAAGTTTCAAATCGACTGCGCCATAAACATCTTCAAGATGGCTCAATGTGCGTGGGCCGACGATGACCGAGCTGATGATCGGGTTGGCCAGCACCCAGGCGGCGGCAAATTGGCCGGCAATCCAACCCTTCGCATCGCAACGAGCCTTGATTTTTTGCGCGATCACGAGTGACTCTTCGCGGAACTCGGTTTCCAGAATTCGCTTGTCGCCGCTGCCCGCGCGCGTGCCCTCTGCGGGTGGCTGGCCAGGCAGGTACTTGCCAGTGAGCACGCCGCGCGCCAGCGGGCTGTAGGGCACCACACCGAGGCCGTAATGCTGGCAGGCCGGCAAAATTTCAACCTCAGGGTCCCGATTGAGAAGGTTGTAGTACGGCTGGCACACCACCGGTTGCGGCACGCCCAGTTCTTTGCAGAGTCGTACAACCTCGGCAATGCGCCAGCCGCGAAAGTTTGACAAGCCGAAGCTGCGGATCTTGCCTGCGCTGATCAAGTCGCCCAGCGCACGCACGGCTTCGTCCAGATTTTCTTCATGAAAATCGCGGTGCAGATAAAGAATATCCAGGTAGTCGGTCTGCAGGCGCACAAGAATAGTGTCAAGTTGCTGCACCAGCCAGCGCCGCGAGTAGTGGCTCTGGTTGATGTCTTTGGCCGCATCGCCCACCGAGTTACCGAGCTTGCTGGCCAGCACCCAATAGTGGCGTTGGCCGCTCAACAGTTTTCCGAGGTCCTTTTCAGACTGGCCGTGGTTGTAAACATCAGCCGTATCGATGAAGTTGATACCATGTTCGCGTGCAGAAGCAACGATGTGCGCGGCCTCTTCAAACGGCGTTTGCTGGCCAAACATCATGGTGCCCAGGCAGAGGGTTGAGACCTTGAGGTTGCTGGCACCTAAACGGCGGTAGTGCATGGCGATGTTCTTTCAGTAAATGGGGCTGTGCGATCAAGGCTGAAGCCGCTCGACCAGATATTCCTGCGAATACCAGAAGGTGTCTGGCGATGTGAACGCGGCCCAGGTGCCTTCTTTCGGGTCTTGCCGCGAACGGATGTCCCAGCGCACATCAACGATGCGGCACTGTGCGCAGGGCGCTTGGCCTTTACGCCGCTGCACCAGGGCGTAGCGGCTGGTTTTAAGCAGTGCTTCAACGTCAGAATAGTCCACCGGCTGTGGCGCATCGTAGGCCATGATTTTTGCACCGGTCAAGAGAAACTGATAACGCTCGAACTGGCCGTTGAAGTTGTTGGGAGCGCTGACCTGCTGGCCTTGCACCAGCGCTACGGTTTCTGGCTTGAAGTGGCCCAGCGGCCCATTAAACGGCGCGGTAACCCAGGCCAGCGCCAGCAGAAATCCAAAGCCGGCGGCAGCGGTGACAGGCCGCGTCCATTTTCTTTTGGCAATGCCCAGAATACTGATGCCGAGTATCAGCGCCAGCAAGCCCCAGAAGAACGGCGAATACATGCTGCGGTCATCTGTTGCACGAACAGCGCCCGTGCCGATGACTTGCATCGCAAAAGCACCGAGTGCGCAAAACACCAGGGTAAAACTGAACCAGATGCGGCCAATGCGGTTCCAGTACAGCGCGATCAGCACGGCCACCGCCGGCATGGCGGGGATCAGGTAGCGCGCCGAGCGCTGGCTGGGGAGCATGAACACGATGGCTAGAGCCAAAAGCCATAACCACAATACTTTTTCTGCGTCTTTGATACCTTGCGCTGTGCCGTGCCTTTGCCGGTAGCAGCGCCAGGCCGTCCATGCGCAACCGACAGTCAGCGGGAACAACAAACCCGCGTTGACGAAGTAGCCAGTCAGAATGACGAGGATGCCTCCGGAGCCGCTGAAGGCGAGTTTGAGGTAACCATCTGACGACTTGAACTTGCGTGCGTTTTCACCGACCACAAATTCGCGCCATACCTCTGCGGGCAGTGGATCAACTGCAAACCACAAGCTGAATACCGCCACAGCAATGATGCAGATGGCCGCGACCCTGGCCGTATCGAGCGCCATGCCGGGCCTGATGATTTGCCACGGCAAGCGTCGCGCTTGAATGGTTTGGTAGCAAAGCGCCAGGCCAAAGCCAACGGGGACGACCATCGCAAATGATTTGTAGAGGCACCCAATGCCAATAGCCAGCCCAGCCAGCACGGGGAACTTCCAGCGCGATGCAAGCAGCTTGGCAGGCGACCACGCGATGGCAAAAAACACACCGAACAGCCAGAAGGTTTCAGGCGCGCTGGTCAGGTAAGGGCGGCCGTAGCGGTAGGTGCTGAAGAAGGATAAAAAGACGATAGCTGCAATCGCACCCAGACCGACAGCGTTGGAGTTGTTCTCATGACCTTCATAACCGTTATTACCGTTATTACGCGCAATCTTCCACGTCAGTAGCCCTACCATCAGCGCCGTGGCCCACAAATACATCACGCTCGGCAAACGCAGGTTGAACAGCGTCCAATGGTCGCCCCATCCGCCCGCTACCATTGCCTGCCAGAAAAGAAGCGGCGGCTTGGTGTTGCGCATGAAGTCATAAGAGCTGACCAGTGGCAGCCAGCGGCCACTCTCGGCTGTCAGGCGTGCAATATGGGCGTAGACCAGTTCATCGCCGTTGCGCGGAATGTGGTCACCCCCGAGCTGAAACAAATAACCCAGTGCAATCAGAAAAGCCAATAACAGCCAGGCTAGCGTGCTGGCCGTCAAACGAGTCTTCAAGGTGCACCCGAGCCGCCGCTGCGGCGAAACGTCAGCCTGTCATTGGCAACGAAATTAAAGATGCTGGACACACCAATAGCAACAAGATTCGCGACGAGGTAGTGCAGGTACAGGGACAGCGATTTCGTCATCACCGATTGAATCGCAATCGACACGCCCGCCGCCGCAACATATTTCAAAAACAACAGCATCACGCCCGGGCTGGCCTCGTACTGGCGGTCACGCCAGGTCAGGCGGCGGTTGAAGTAAAAATTACTGATGGTGGCCAGGGTGATGGCAACGGCAATGGAGTAATTCAGCCGCGCGTGAAAATCTGCAATCTGGAGCAGCAAGAATTCCTGACAGGCGTACAACACCGCAATATTGATAACTGTACCGCTGGCGCCGACAGCACCAAATTTGACGAAACGCCAACGTGCCATCGGTTGCAGGCGGGCCGGTAGGCGACTGACCAAACCCTCAAAAATGCTGCGCAAATTGGCCATCAAGCAGCATCCGAAAATTCGCGTGCCAGAAATTCACGTGATTTTTTCAGCACAGCTTCTGGCGCAATGACTTTCAGGCACTGGTTGTCGCCATCGCAAAAGCTGTTGCGATGGTTATAAGCCGTCAAGCACGGCGAGCACGGCCACTGACTATAAAACGAGTGGCATCTGGGCGTGAGTGGCGCATACAAGGCAGGTGTTTCGGGCCCAAACAGCATGACTGTCCATATCGGCGTCAATGCTGCAAACTGCCCGGGCCCGCCGTCATTCGTCACCAGCAGCCTGGCCACATGAAACAGCGCCAGCAGTTCGGCAATCGAGCGGGTGTAGCCGGTCAGGTCAATCACTGCGCTACGAGGGTTGTTTTTTTTGACGTTGGCGACCAGAAGTTGCGCCAGCGCCTGGTCGTCTTTTAGCCCGATAACCGCGACCGTACAACCGTCTTGCACCAATCCATTGCACAGCGCGGTGTAGGACTCTAGCGGCCACGCACGGATCGGCAAAATGCCGCCGCCGGGGTAGAGCAGCACCAGTGGTTTGCCTGCGATGTCCGGGAAGTCATTGGCCAAACGATTTTGAATAGCCACCACCACCTGCGACTCAAGCTGCACCTGCGGTGGGGCTTGCGTGGGCAGCGTCACAGATGCGCTGGGTGGCAATTTTGATGTGGGCACGGCGTTTGAATCAATCGCCCGCGCCAATGTCAAAAACTGCGCACTGATGTGCTGGTAGGGGTTATACGGCACAGGTTTGTTGATATGCGAGCCGCGGTACAGGCCTTCCTGGGTGTGGCGATGAAAGCCGACTCTGACACTGGCCCCGCTGAAGTACGACAGCAGACTGCTGATACGCGAGAACAGTTCGCAATCAATCGCTACATCTACGCCGGCACGCCGCAGTTGCTTCACAGAGCGCCATAAACTTGACAGCAAAGCTGCTGGTGATTTGTCGTCCACCGTATGCACATGCTCTGGCTTGATGACCTGCATCAAGTCTAAAATTTCGCGGTTTCTACCAAACAGCAAGGCGTGCAGTTCCGCATTCGGGTAGCGGGTTTTAAGCTGTGTGAACATGTCGTGTGCCAGCACCAGGCTGCCCATTTCAGACAGCAAGATAATCACGATGGCGCGGGGTTGTCTATTTGCTTTTTTCTTGAAGGGTGAGGACGCAGCATCCAGTACAGATACCGCCGCACACAGCGGTATGCCAACCCAGCGGTCTATCCAGCGTTGAACCTTGATGTTCATGATCTAAACGCCTCTGGCCCTATTGGTATGAAATTGCGACATGAATGCACCAAATGTGCCTGCATCCAGCGCATCACGCACTTCCTGCATAAGATTCAGGTAGTAGTGCAGGTTGTGAATGCTGGCCAGCATGGGGCCCAGCATTTCGCCGCATCTGTCGAGGTGGTGCATGTACGCTCTGGAAAACCCGCCCGACGTAGTGCCGTCGGGCATTGTCCGGCCCCTGCAGGTGTAGCAGGTGCAGGTCATGTCCACTGGCGCATCTTCAGTTTTGTAGCGTGCGTTACGAATTTTCAAATCTCCAAAGCGCGTGAACATGTGGCCGTTGCGTGCATTGCGCGTCGGCATCACGCAGTCAAACATGTCGACGCCAGCGGCCACACCCTCGACCAGATCTTCCGGTGTGCCGACACCCATCAGGTAGCGCGGCTTGTTGGCGGGCAAACGATGCGGCGTATGCGCCATGATGCGCTGCATCTCTTCTTTCGGCTCGCCCACGCTGACGCCGCCGATGGCATAGCCCGGCAGGTCAAGTTCGACCAATGCGGCTAGCGATTCCTGGCGCAGATTTTCAAACATGCCGCCCTGCACGATGCCGAACAATGCGTTCGGGTTTTCAAGTTTCTCAAACTCGGTCATGCAGCGGCTGGCCCAGCGCTGGCTCAGCTCCATCGAAGTGCGCGCCTCTGCCTCGGTGGTGATATGGCCCGCCGTGTCATACGGTGTACATTCGTCAAACTGCATGACGATGTCGCTGTTCAGCACAGTCTGGATGTGCATCGAGATTTCAGGCGTTAAAAACAGCTTGTCACCATTGACGGGCGATGAAAACGCGACGCCTTCTTCAGATATTTTGCGACCCTTGCCGTCTGTTCCGCCCAGCGACCAGACCTGAAAGCCGCCGCTGTCGGTCAGTATCGGTTTGCTCCAGCTCTCGAAGCGGTGCAGCCCGCCAAATTGCTTGACCACATCCATGCCAGGTCGCATCCACAAATGGAAGGTGTTGGCCAAAATGATTTGCGCACCCATCTCAATCAGCGACTGCGGCATCACGCCTTTGACCGTACCGTAAGTGCCAACCGGCATAAAAATCGGCGTTTGAACCACACCGTGGTTAAGTGTCAGTGTGCCGCGCCGGGCATGGCCTGTGGGGTCGGTGGTGAGGACTTGAAATGTGAGCATCAGGAAATAGGGGTTGAGCGATTTTAAGCCGCTTGGTACAGCGCCAAACTTTGCTGGTGCTCACTCAAGTCATAGCGCTTTTTGTAGCAGCATTGAATCCCCGTAACTAAAAAACCGATAGCGCTGCTGAATCGCATGTTGGTACAAGCTCATGATGTGTCCATACCCCGCAAAGGCGCTGACCAGCATCATGAGTGTGCTTTTGGGCAGGTGGAAATTGGTCAGCAGCAGGTCAACCACTTCAAATTTAAAACCCGGCGTGATGAAGATATTGGTGTCATTGCAGGCGGGGCCAAATTTGGCTTGCGATTCCAGTGCCCGTACCGTGGTTGTCCCTACCGCTACCACGCGGCCGCCGCGCGCCTGGCAATCTGCAATTGCCTGAAGCGTTGCGGGTGGCACTTCAAAGCGCTCAAAGTGCATGACGTGGTCAAGAATGTTTTCAGCCTTGACGGGCTGAAACGTACCTGCCCCTACATGCAGGGTGACGCTGGCGCGCTGAACGCCTCTATCTTCGAGCTGCGTCAGCACGGCCTCGTCAAAATGCAGTGCAGCAGTCGGCGCGGCCACCGCACCGGGGTGTTTGGCAAACACGGTCTGGTAGCGCTGCTCGTCATCCGCAGAATCATCATGCGTGATGTAAGGTGGCAGCGGCACGTGACCGTACTGCGCCATCAGCGCGTATGGGTCGCTGCTCAGCTTGAATTTGTACAAAGGCCCGTCAGCATTCGGCCAGCGCCCCAGCAGGATGGCGGTAAAACCGCCGTCCATTTGCATGACAGCACCAGGCAATGGTTTTTTACTGACCTTCATGTGTGCAGCGACTTCATGACCTGAATCTGCATCGGGCGACAGCACGCGCTCAATCAGCAACTCCAGAACGCCGCCGCTGGCTTTTTGGCCGAACAGCCGCGCCTTGACTACTTTGGTGTCGTTGAACACCAGCAGATCCCCGGGCAAGAGCTGACTGGCCAGGTCGGTGAACTGGCGATCTACCAAAGCTGCCGCGCGCGCATCCAGCAAGCGCGAGTCGCTCCGCTGCGCGGGCGGGTGCTGGGCAATCAGGTCTGGGGGCAGCGTGAAATCGAAATCGTTGAGGGTAAAAGCAGTTTTCATAAGGGCACAATTGTCCCATGCCATCCGCCGCCAAAGCAAACCCAGCAACAACTGCGCCTGCACAAACTGCTGCAAAGACTGCCGCACAAAAAGCACTGGACAAGCTCGGTCTGCGCCGCGACATTGATTTGGCCTTGCACCTGCCCCTGCGTTATGAGGACGAAACCTGCATCACCATGCTGGCTGATGCGCGCGACGGCGAGATGGTGCAGATTGAAGGCCTGGTGACGAACAGCGAGATCGCTTTTCGTCCCCGCCGCCAGTTGCGGGTCACGCTGGACGATGGCACAGACACTTGTACCCTGCGGTTTCTTAATTTTTACCCGTCGCACCAAAAAACACTGAGTGTGGGCGCGCGCGTCAGGGCGCGGGGTGAACTGCGCGGCGGTTTTATCCATCGTGAAATGGTGCACCCCAGCTTTAAATTGGCGGGTGGTGAGCTGCCCGGCGCACTCACACCGATTTACTCGACAGTAGCTGGTTTGCCGCAGGCTTACTTGCGCAGGGCGGTATTGGGTGGCGTGGCTCGGGCCGATCTGAGCGAAACCATTCCCACGCTGTTCTTAAGTAAAAACCTGCCACACCCTTTGTGGAGTCTGCGCGATTCGCTACAGTTTCTGCATCACCCAACGCCCGATGTAGCGTTGGCCACTTTTGAAGACCACAGTCACCCCGCCTGGCAGCGCCTGAAAGCTGAAGAACTGCTGGCGCAGCAACTGTCGCAACTGGAAGCCCGGCGCGTGCGTGCTGCGATGCGCGCACCCTCATTGAACAGTCCCGCGCGACTGCACGACGCACTGCTGGCCAGTTTGCCGTTTCAATTGACTCTGGCGCAGCAGCGCGTTGGCGCAGAGATTCATGCAGACCTGGAAAAAAATGTCCCCATGCACCGCCTGCTACAGGGCGATGTAGGTTCAGGCAAGACGGTGGTGGCTGCACTCGCAGCTGCCCGTTGCATGGATGCCGGCTGGCAATGCGCGCTGATGGCGCCGACGGAAATTTTGGCGGAACAGCATTTCAGAAAACTCATCAACTGGCTGGAGCCATTGGGTCTTAAAACCGCCTGGCTCACGGGTAGCCAAAAAGCCAAGGAACGGCGCGAAGCGCTGGCCATGATTGCCAGCGGCGAAGCCGGGCTGGTGGTGGGCACCCATGCGGTGATTCAGGACAAGGTGGTGTTTAAAAAACTCGCGCTAGCCATCATTGACGAGCAGCACCGCTTTGGCGTCGCGCAGCGCCTGGCACTGCGAAGCAAAATGACCACCAGTGGCGAAGAGCCGCATCTGCTCATGATGACCGCTACCCCGATTCCCCGTACATTGGCCATGAGCTACTACGCCGACCTGGACGTGTCAACGATTGACGAACTACCACCTGGCCGCACGGCCATCGTGACCAAAGTCGTCAACGACAGCAGGCGGGATGAAGTGATTGAGCGCATCCGCAGACAGATTGCCGAAGGCCGCCAGGTGTACTGGGTCTGCCCGCTGATTGAAGAAAGCGAAGTGCTCGATTTGACCAACGCCACCGAGACACATGCAGCGCTGAGTGCATCTCTGCCGGACGTACTGATTGGCCTTCTGCATTCGCGCATGCCTGCCGCCAAAAAAAAGGCGGTGATGGGCCTTTTCAATGACGGTGTGATGGCCGTGCTGGTCAGTACCACCGTGATTGAAGTCGGGGTGGATGTGCCCAACGCATCGCTGATGGTGATTGAACATGCGGAAAGATTTGGTCTGAGTCAATTGCATCAGTTGCGTGGCCGGGTCGGGCGCGGTGCAGCCGCATCAGCCTGTGTGCTGCTGTACGCAACTGGCGATGCGGCTCGGCTGGGGGACACGGCCAAGGCACGGCTCAAGGCGATGGCTGAGACCAACGACGGCTTTGAAATTGCCCGTCGTGACCTGGAGATTCGCGGACCTGGCGAATTTTTGGGCGCACGCCAGTCGGGCGCGCCTTTGCTGCGCTTTGCAGATCTGGCGCTGGATGCCGACTGGCTGGACTGGGCCAGAACGTTGGCACCGCACCTGCTGGACAAGCATGCGGAGCTGGCCGCGCAACACGTGATGCGCTGGCTGGGCACGAAGGGCGAATTTTTAAAAGCCTGAACCTATTTGCGTAGTTGCACTAAAGCGTCAGCTCGTAATCCACTGTCATGGGTGCGTGGTCTGAAAAGCGCTGGTCTTTGTAGATGTGTTCGGTGCGCGCCAGTGCCGCTACGGCGGGCGTGGCCAAGTGGTAGTCAAGCCGCCAGCCGACGTTGTTGGCGTAGGCTTGGCCACGGTTGCTCCACCAGGTGTAGGCGGCGTCTGTGGTGCTGGGTTGCAGTTGGCGGTACACATCCACCTTGCCTGCTTCGCTCAAAAGCCGGGTCATCCAGGCACGTTCTTCCGGTAAAAAGCCGCTATTTTTTTTGTTGCCCTTGTAGTTTTTCAAATCAATTTCCTGGTGCGCAATGTTGATGTCGCCGCACAGCACATAGTCACGCTCTTGTTTTAAGGCCAGCAGATGTGGAAAAAACCCGGTCAAAAACCGAAACTTCGCTGCTTGCCTTTCCGGGCCAGACGAACCACTGGGAAAGTAGGCGCTGATGATCGACAGCTTGGGCAAGCTCTTGCGGCCTGGCCTGTCAAAGCGCAGTTCAACGTAGCGGCCTTCTGCGTCAAACTCTTTGGAGCCGTAGCCGATGATCACGTCACTCGGCTCGTGCCGGGTGTACACGCCCACGCCCGAGTAGCCTTTTTTCTCTGCAAACTGAAAATAGCCTTTTAACCCGGCCAGATCTTCAAACTTGCCCAGTATGTCAGGTGCCTGGGCCTTGATTTCCTGTACACAAATACAATCCGGTTTGTAGTTTGCCAGCCAGGCCTCAAGGCCCTTGCTGCTGGCAGACCGGATACCGTTCAGGTTCAGGCTGGTTAGTTTAAACAAGGGAATCAACTCCTATGGCGGGGCAAGAAAATAAACAGGACAGTCATAACAGCACGCTGGCGCAAGAATTCGTGCAGTTTGCGGTTGAATCTGGCGTACTCAAGTTTGGGCAATTTAAAACCAAAGCCGGGCGCATGAGCCCTTACTTTTTCAATGCCGGGCTGTTTGACGATGGTGCCAAACTTGGCAGATTGGCGCAATTTTATGCGCGGCAGCTGCTGGTGGAAGAAGTAAATACCGGCCTGCAGTTCGACATGATTTTTGGTCCTGCTTACAAGGGCATTCCGCTGGCTGCGGCCGTCAGCATCGAGCTGGCACGGCTGGGCCGCAACCTGCCCTTTGCCTACAACCGCAAAGAGGCCAAGGACCATGGCGAGGGCGGAACCTTGGTCGGTGCACCGCTCAAAGGAAGGGTGCTGATTGTGGACGACGTGATGTCAGCTGGTACCGCTGTCCGCGAATCGATTTCCATTATTCAGGCCGCAGGCGCCACACCACACGCTGTGGCAATAGCGTTGGACCGGCAGGAAAAAGCCACTGAAAACGGCCAGGACGTGGCTTACAGCGCAGTGCAATACGTCACGACTGAATTGCGCTTGCATGTCACCTCGATTGCCCGCCTGACTGATTTGCTGGATTATTTGTCACTGCAAAAAAGTAGAATCGGTGAGCAGGCAGAATTTAAAACGACTTACGATGCCGTGTTGGCTTACAGGCAGCGTTACGGCGTAGATGGTGACTAGGGCATGATTTTTAAAATACGACTTGCGGCGGGTTGCGGTTTTGCCGTGTGGTTGTACGGGTCACTGGGCAGCGCTGCGGCACACGGCATTTACACCTGCGTGGACGACAAGGGCCGAAAGCTCACGTCTGACCGCCCCATCGCTGAGTGCATGGACCGCGCCCAGAAG
>Ga0105052_10003841_pt1 | contig 16985 bp, 30 predicted proteins | sample FRY03_FD_78094 | JGI IMG/M metagenome (GOLD analysis project Ga0105052, IMG submission 78094) | Freshwater microbial communities from Lake Fryxell liftoff mats and glacier meltwater in Antarctica - FRY-03 | ecosystem: Environmental > Aquatic > Freshwater > Ice > Glacier meltwater ... | reverse complement strand
CCTGTATCCGATACCTTTCCGGGCTTGAACCGAGAAGACACGCGTAACCAACCGTTGCTACACGAGACCGAACCGAACCGAACCGAGTTAGGTCTGGACATTTCCAGCGCCAGCTCCGAGCGGGCCTCAGTTTCCACTTGCCACGTCCGGGGTCACAAGAAAGTAAATCGGGATCCCGAGCCGGCCCAGCGGCGCGACGTCGCTTACGCGAATCTCACGGCCGACGAGAAGGAGCGCGGCGGGCTTGTGCTCAAGGCCGGTGACCCACGCGACCCACTCGCCCCATTGAGGGTCCCGGCGGTCCGGGGTGTCAAACGTGTATGTCCGCGAGCGAATCCGCCCGTCCACGGTTAGTTGGTGGACAACGTTGTCGGGGACGGTCTTGTCGCAGCAAGCGATGATTGGCGAAAGGTCCGGAACCTCGGTTACAAAGTGAATCATTGGTAAGGCTTCCCTTCGTCTCGTGCCTTGAGACGTAATCGGTGCTTTCGCACGGTTGATGTTTCAAGCTCGAATCGGTCCCCGATTAGGGCGGGGTCGTCGGTGCCGCGGCATTCCGCGTCAAGAGCCCGACTATAGCGTTTGACCTGTTTGCCGTAGCGCGCCCAAAGATCGGGGCGAAGGTAGCCGATGCACTCCCGGGCGTCCCGGTTCGTCAGCCCGAGCAACCCAGCGAAACGCTCCACGGCCGGGAACGGTCGGAAAGGCAACTCTTTTTCGGTCTCGAACACTTCTAGCTCGGCCTCGAAATCGTCAAGCGCGTCGGCCGCGGCGTCGGAGAGCGTGAAGCGCGAGCCCCGGTGCTTGCGCGTGCGCTCTTTGCGCTTGAGGGCCTCGCGCGCCAGCGTTGACCGGTGGAGCCCCAGCTTTACCGAGGTGATGCCCGTAGGCTCGTCTTGCCGGGTGGCGTGCTTCGCCACGGTGTCCCGGTGGGCGTACCAGCTAGCGCGTAGCCGGTTGAGGCGGGCGTAAACCTCCGGGTGGAACTTCCGGAGGCTCGAATATAGCCTATTCGAGCCGATCCTGAGCCGCTCTAGAAGGGCCGTGACCTGCGTCCGGAACGGTCGAGGCGCCCCCTCGCCGACTTGGTCAGCCCAGCCGCCGATGATCGCGAGCGTCACCGGGCCGAACTCGACCGCGGCATTCCCGGGGAGGCGCTTGTCTTCGGCGCCTCCCTCGTTTCCGTGTAGGTCCTTGGGATTCAAGGACCGCGTCCCGGGATATACCCGGGTTCGGTCTGCGACCCCGGTTCCTGCCAGAGGGTTTTGCCCTCTTTCCAACCAGCGAGCATCTCGCCGTCGGCGTCGAACTCGACGTAAAGCGGGGGGTGGCCGGCCGGCCCAATCGATACGACCACCGAGACGACCGCGCCGCCCCAGTCTTTGATTTCGGCGATCGCCTTCGCTCGGGCTTCCTTGATCGTTGCTGCCATGGTCTTTCTCCTTTGCGGGTCCGGGGTGATTCCCTTCCCTCTTGCTTGTATTGTACCCTAAACGTTTAGGGTGTCAACACCTAAACGCTTAGAAAAGACCCGTGGGGCGTTTTATTTTAGCTCGAACGGCCCGGAGAGCGGGTTCACGTAAAGTTGAACGTTGTCAACGTAGGCCGTCCCGCCTGCCGTTAAAGCTCTATGCGCAACCGGGTGTTCCACGGACAGCCCCGAGACATAGATATGCGTGCCGTAGACCTTTTGATGGTTGAGCTTCCTCATGCCACCGGCCTCTTTGGGGGGCGGGGGGTGACTGGCCGTCCCGATGTCGTCGGCAAGTGCGTCAAACGCTATAACCATGCGATCGCTCATTCCGAGCGGCGCGGCGTCGGTTGACACCGCGTCGATAAGCACCATCGCCTCGAACAGCCGGTCGGTGAAGTCGATAACCGGAGCCCAGTCAGCGCGCGGCCGAAGACGTTTGGCGGCCCGCTGAAAGTTTACCCGTAGGACCGCCTCGTCGTTGTCACCGTATTTCTTCGTCCGTTCGGACTGCTTACGCTCAACCTGTACAACGGCACCGTCAAGGGGGTCGACGAAGGTTGCAGTCCAAAGCACCCCGCCGTTGTAGACGGAGATCGAGAGCGTGATATTCCCGATCGTCACCATCAACGTCACCATCAACGTCTTTTGGCCGACTCCAGAATAGGCACCCGCCAGCAAGCTAATGCTGTTGCGTGCGGAGACCCGCATTCGCCAGCAAGGCGCTTGATACGTCTGCCCGAGGTGCAGGTCGCGAGCGCGGCGGGCCTTGTCTCTAGGCGTCTCGCGTTTCGGGGTCCAGCTGAGCGCATTTCGCCGATAGCCGCCGCCGACGTTATTCCTCGCCATTTGGGGCCTCCCGCAGCGTGGCCAGTTCTTTGACAATACTGGCCATGCTCATGGTGCCGGCTTGCCGCCTAACCATACTCCGGTTGCGACCGAGGTTGTCCGCGACGACGGTCAAGAGGTCGGTCAACGTGACGGCTCGAAAGACCTCGGTCATCGTCGCCGGGATCTTGCGGGCCTCAAGCAGCAAAAGTGTCTCGCTGCGGATCGTTGGTTTAGAAACTAACATGGCAAACCGTCCAGTGCGCGTTGGACCCATTGCAGCGCGCGCGCTACCGTGAACTGGATCTCATGAGTGCTAGGGTAAAGGACCCCCGAGAATAACTCGGCCGTGGGCGTGAGCATGCATACTATCGCGCGGATCTTTTCCGTCTCGACGGCGATCGCGGCGGCGGTGGCGTCCACCAGCGCCTTGTGTCCATCGGGCCAAGGCTCGGCCGCGCGCAACGCCAAGAGCTGCTCGGTGCGGTGCAGGACCGCCCCCAAACCGTCTAGGATCATCACCACGATGTGGGCAACTCGGAGTTCGCCCGGAGTCAACGTGCGCTTACGGCGCGCCCACTCCGCCTTGCTCGCCACGAGGCCGAGCCGGTTTGTGACTTCGTCGGCGAGCTGGTGGATCCGAGCCCCGTGGGCGCTGGTCCGGGCCTGCTCTTGGAAGCCCCCCGACTTGTGCCAGAAGGTGTGCCGCAGGTCCCCAATACCTTCGAAGAGGTCGGGGTCGGTGATGTCAGGCGGGTATCGGTCGCTCACTTGGGCGGGGCCGGGAGAGGTGGGGCGTCAAAGGCCAAGATGACCACGTTCGCGCCCCCGAGGCGGAACACCGCCTCGACGTTTTCGCGGGTGGCGGCTCGCCCGTCTATCTCGAACAGGTCGCCGTCGGTGGCGAACATCACCGACGCGCCCCCGAAGGTGGCGGTCAAGGCAAGGACGCCCGATTCGCGAAATATCTTCGCGACGTTGAAGATGCTGCTCGCGCGAATGCGCGCCTTGATTATCTCGACCATTTTGACTCCCTCCGGGTCCCTAGCGGGTGACTCCCCGCGGTGCCTCTGGATTGTGCCCTAAACGTTTAGAGTGTCAACACAATAAATGTCCGGGGGTGAATGGGTTTTACCCCGCGAGCGCGGCCTCGTTCGCGCGGGTAAGAAGCGGCGACTTTGCCGCCATCCCGAGCCGCCAGTGCACGCGCTGGATGGTCTTAAAGAAGGCATCCTTCTCGGCGGCGATCGCAAACGCGGTCGCGTTGTCGGCGTCCGAGATGTTGTCCTTGTTCATCCCGGCCGCCGTTAACCCTTGGGCCATGGCCTTTTTGTCCTTGGTCCAGAGGGCCAGCTTCCACGCGCTGGTCTTCCCAGCGATCAGCGCCACAAGGGCGCGGTCTTCGGCCTCCGCCACGTTGCGAGCTAACGCGGGGGCGGCGCGGAAGAGGCCGTCGACGGCCACTCCCGGGGCCAAATCCCAAGCGATGATCTCGCCCGCGGCGTCGCAGGTGACGGTGCCGACCGCCACCTTCTCGCGGACGGCATTCCGGACGGTGCCCACCATCCGGCACTCGAACACCGGGTATGTCCCCGCATAGTCGGGGGCTGCTCCGACCGCCGGGGGCAGGTGCGGCGCCAGCACGGTCGGGACCGCCGCGCCGTGGCCGGCCGACACGATCAGGAGGGTATGGTTCACGCCGTACCCTCCGTTCGTGGCGAGGTTGCCCATGACGACCAAGAAGCCGTCATGGTTGAAGCACTTGACCCTGAGCGCGATGGCGCTCTCGGTTGCGGTTGCGGTGTACGCGGAGACATGGCCGGGGGGCGTGGTTGAGGTCATAGCGTTTTCTCCTTCTAGGGGTCCGGGTTGATTCCCTTTCCCCCTTGCTGATATTGTACTCTAAACGTTTATGCCGTCAACACAATAAACGTCCAAAGTTGAAAATAAAAGGCCCCCGAAGGGGCCGGCGATCAGGGCCGGCTGTGGAAGTTGCCCGAGCCGGCGGCCTTGGGGCCGCTTCGCGCCTTGGCCCGAATGGCCGCCTCCTGCCGCGCCGTCAGAGCGTGGCAGGATGTGAGGTGGTCCGCGACATCGTCGTAGACGCGGACGTTGCCGTGCGCGTCGACGGCCATTACATGAAGCTTCACCGGGTGGCCGGTGAAGGCTGCGCATCGAAATGTCGTGAAGGTGTTCATCGCGTTTTCTCCTTTTCGGGTCCGGGTTGATTCCCTTTCCCTCTTGCTGATATTGTACCCTAAACGTTTAGGGTGTCAACACCTTGTCCCCGTAAAAAGCGTTATAAACACGGCCGGTTGTAAATAAAGTGAGAAAAACCCCCTCGGACGGGGGTTGTCTCATCATCGGTCGGTGTGGAGCGCCACCAACGCGGCGATGCACTCGGCGATGATGGCCCGTCGTTGCTCAGGCACAGGCTCGGGCGCGGCTTCGGCTTCGGCTTCGGCTTCGGCTTCGGCTTCGGCTTCGGCTTCGGCGGCGTACTGGGCAAAATGCACCCGGGCGAGCGCAAGCGCCGCTTCTAGGTGCTCGGCGTGCTCGGGGTCGTCGTCGTCGTCGTCGTCGAAATCGTCGCCGTCGAAATCGTCGTCGAAATCGGGGTCGTCGTCGTCCACCGCGGTTTCGAGCGCGGCGAGCTTTGCCGTCAAGTCTTGAATCTGCGTTTCCTGCGCCGCGACCTTCGCGAGCAGGTCCATGACCGACCCCCGGCGGGCGAAGGTCCGCGCCCCGGGATATACTCGGGGTCGGTCTGCGTCGATCGTTGGTACCCACCACTCGCCATAATAAACGGCGCCCGGGGGATGATAGTTCGTGTGGTTGCTGCCGTGCTGGGTCACGCAGACCGTTTTCGTGTCGTCGCCCATGTTTGGCCCCCTCCTATGGGGCTTTGTTATTTTACGCCTAAACGTTTAGTGTGTCAACTTAATCATCGCCGGAAAGGACGCGGATCGCCTTGTCCCGAGCTTCTATCCACTCCTCCTTTTCGTGCCACAGCGACTCGTTTTCAAGTAGCGCGGCGGCGCGCTCCTTCCGCAGCTCGTCGATCTCTTTTGCCGACGCCGGGGCTTGCACCGGGATAGCGACAACGCGGAACCCCTCGTGATTAAACTGCGGGAGCGAGGTTATCACCGATTGCACAATGCGCGCGAGTACTGTGCACTCGATCGCAGAGCCCCGCCAGAGGCTCTCGGCCACGGCCTTTTTGCGCGAAACGAGGCCGACCTCCGACTCCCCGGTCGTCAGCGGGTAAGGCATCGGGAAAAACGCGGTGTCGATCCAGTGGTCACCCGTTCTCCGGAGGATGGTTATCTCGTCGGCCATCCCCTTGGCGACCCATGCCGACGCGGCCGCCTCAAGCGCGAGCCTAAAGCTCGGGAACTCGGCCGGGCGCCCCGATGGGTCGAACCCGTGGAACGTGCGGATCGTCCAGACCCGCGGTGACTTGGCGAATATCACGTTGCAACTCGCGTCGATCGTCCGGGCGTTTTCCCGGTGCAGGTTGGCGTAACGGGCGGCGTGCCGCGCGTGTTTGAAGGTCGCCCCCGGCGGGGCGAACCATGTCACGCCGTCGTGCGTTATCTCGGTGGTGAACGGCCCGTTTGGGGGGCCGATGGCCGGGAGGTCATGGCGGGTAAACTCGACCTCGGTTACCGCGGCGGCGTCGGGCACCATCCGCGGCGCTGTCCGGCCCGGCGGCCAGTCCGATGGCTCGGTGCGACCCGGCGGCCCGGTCGTTGGCTCAGTGTCGAGGTCGAACACGAGCCACGCGTACTCGGGCACCGGGCTCTCGCCCGTCTCCCACGTTGAGATCGTCTTCTGGCAGACGTCAAGCTCGTCTGCGATCTCAGTTTGCCGCTTCCCGACCGAGTAACGGTAGGTGCGGAACTTCGCGCCCCGGGCGATGTCGGCAGCGATGGACTCGGGGGTCCGGCGGGTCTTGGTTCTCATGCTTCTCCTCTTAGGGCCAATGGTTAAGATGCGGGGGCTTGCGTCCCCGCGAAATCAGGTAAGGGCCTTGACGAGACCCGCGAGGGTTGCGCCGCTGGGAAGGACGTTGATGAGGTTCATGCCGGGCTTGATGGTCTCGGTGTTCATGGCGGGGGCTCCTTTGCGGGTCCGGGGTGATTCCCTTCCCTCTTGTGATATTGTACCCTAAACGTTTATGCCGTCAACACAATAAACGTCTAAAAGCGCCTCGCCGTGCGTTTTATTTCGTCCGGGGGCCGCTACATGCCGCCAAGGAAGTCGTTGAGATCATCCCAAGGATTCGCGTCGGCCATCGGTTGCATGTTCCGGCGGTCTTCTAGTTTCTCTTCAATAGACTTCTTTCGCTTGGTCCGGGGGAGAATCAGCCCTTCGGCTACGCCGGGCTCTGTGAGGTCCCCGGCCGGAATCGGATTGTCAAGGGTTGGATCGTCAAAGAACGGCACCCGGTTTGCTCCGAGCCGTCGCCGCATTCCATCCCACGCCATATAGGTCGCCATAGCGCGATCGCCCGTGTGGATCTTCGGGTCCGGCGAATAGTGGAGCATCTCTTGAATCCAGCGTTCAATCTCGGGGTGCACCTCGCCGGTGTTCCCGGAGGGGATAGTCCAGATCTTGGCGGCCAGCTCTACGCCGATCCCTTCAATGCCCCATTTCGGGTGATGTTTGGCGGCCGTCGTCTCGTACTGGCGGATTGAACGTTTCAACTGCTGCGGGAAGTCGAGTCCAAGCGCGGCAAGCTCGCCTCGCATCATGCGGCCGATTACCTGCTGGGCGGCGTTTGACTCAATAAATATGTAGCGGGGCTCCCAACGGTTATAGGCGCTTTCGATCTCGCCTAGCAGCTCGTCGATCAACCATCGGCCCGAGCGGATATTGATCAGCTCCACCCGTCCGGTGGAATCGACCGCGATCGTGGAGATAGCGCAACGGTCACCCTTCTTCGAAATGTCGGCAAACGCAAGGTCAACCCCGCAGTAAAACGTCCGGGGGTCCTCTTCGTCGCGGACTTGACGCATAAGGGCCGGGACGCCGGGGGTCAGCTCGCCGGCTGCCCCCGCAACCTTGCACTGGGAAAACCAGATTCGTTTCATCCGCGAGGTCGCGTCCGAGCCCGCCACGCAATCGAACGCCCGAGCGACCTCGCCCGGCGGGAGGCCCTTGATGTGTTCGTCAAGTACTTTCTGAGGCCACTTGTCGGGCCAGTTGGTTTTGCCAAGCTCGTCACGGATCGGGAACCGGGCGCTCGCCCAGACCCCCCGTTGAACTGTGTTATCGTTTGACAGCCCGGACTCGAACGCTTCTTCGAACCGGCCCTCGGCGAAGACGTGCATTGCGTCGTCGGGGTGCCAAGCGTTCCCCATGAAAATCAGCTTGCCCTTTTCCGGGTCGAGGCGGTTGATGACCGTCGTCAAGATCCAGTCGACCACCCGCTGGCGGGACTCTGGGTTGCGGGTATTGTTGAAGGTCAAAATATCGTCAATGATGATCAAGTCGAGGCGCGACCCTAGGATGTTCCCGAAGAGGCCGCAGCACTGGTAGCTCGGGTCACGGGCCGTTGCTGTACGTTCGACCGTCAGCGCGTGACTATTCCAGACGGCGTCGCCCCGCTTGGACGGCACCATCCGGGGGTAGATCTCGTGAAGCGCCGCGTAGCCGGGCGAGTGAAAATCCGAGATATACGCGCCGACCGTCCGGATCGTTTTCTTCGCCAGCGTGTCGGTGGCTTGGATCACGCAAATGTGCATGTTCGGATCTTTGCCCAGCTCCGATAGACCATAGGCGACCGAGATTTGAAGGCTCTTGCCCGTCGTCGGCGAGCCCCAAAGCACAACCCGTTTGCGCTCACGGCAAAGGTCGTGCATCGCGTCGTGCACCGGCGCGTTGCGAATCGGCTTGCCGTCCCCCTCCGTCCGCAAGACGTACTCGGCAAAGGTGGAGCTGTCATACTTGGCCATCACGCGACGGGCGCCCCGAAGGACCTTTGCCCGCACTCGGAGGTCCTCGGCAAAGCCGGGGTCTTTCTTTGCAAGTGCAAGGATCTTTGGGTACGCCTCGCGTGGTATGCGCGCGAAGCCGCCCTCGACCTCGGCCTCGCGGCTTAGGTTCCCGATCTCTTCCAGCTCTTCGCGATCAAATATCATCCGAACACCGCATACCACTCGGTGCGGTCGGTGGTGCCGCCGTGCGGGTTCCCGACCGTGCGCTGGCGCGCGACTTTCCAGTTGAGGCCCGGGAACGTCGACGGCTCGTGATACGTCAAGATCCCGCGCTTGCCTTCGATTAAGGCCATGACCTCTGACGGGCTCATGCCGCCGCAACCCTTATCGTACCCCGCGACCGTGTCGAGATATGGGGGGTCTACAAAATACCAAGTGCTTTCGGGGTCAACACCCGCGAAGCTGTCAGGGGCGAGCAGGTCCCGGAAGTCTTTATGCACCTGCAAGTTTGTATGCCTGAAGTAAGCGAGCGACTTAAAGTCTAGCGCAAGGCGCTTGTTCGGGTATAAAATCTTGCTGTTGAGCGCGCCGGAAATGGCCCCGGCGGTGAACAAGCGCACAAGAGTTTGCTCGGGCTCGGTCAACCCGTGCCGCTCGCCGAACTGGGCGATTTGGACGCGTTGGATACGCAAGGCTTGAATCGTGTGAAGCCGGTGATAGGTGGACTTGTTTAGGTATAACAATAAGTCCCGGGCCAACTCCGATGCTTCAGCACATATAATGTTAGGCACCCGGTGAGCGACACTATAGGCCAGACTTCCCGCGAAGGGTTCAACTATCGTGACTGTTCCCTTCGGTGGGGCGGGGAGGTGTTGGGCGTCACGGGCTTTTGAACCGGAATAGGGGAATAAGGCGTGGCGGGTCACTGGACGGGCTCCGGGCTGGGGTCAAGACTCGCCCCAACTGTGAACCGTTTAGTCCCTTGTCGTCAAGGTCGGCGTCGTGAAGCCTCCCGCACCAGCGCGCCGGCCGACTCGCGGAGGTGGTAAAACTCACCCCAGTAATCCGGCCCGAGGTCAGCACCAGTCAAATCGGCGAGCATTAGCTCTTCCCTTTTTTGGTCGACAAGGGTGCGCAGTTCCCGGCCACGCTCCGGGTCGAAGACCTCCAGCATGTCGGCGTGGAGATCGACGGTCCTCAACGAATAAAAGGCGCGTTTGAACTGCCACGCGCGCTCAGCTTGGGCTTGGGCAACGTAGGGGCCGTCGAGTTCCGGGTTCTCTCTTGCCCGCTGCTCGTGTATCGTGGACCAAAATGTGTCGGTGATGCTCACTTCAGCACCTTCCGAGCTTGTTCGGCCATCCAGTTAAGGTGGTAAACCTCGTCCCAGTAGCCTTTCCAGAGGCCCGCGCCTGTTACTTCGGCCAACTGGAACTCTTCCCGCTTCGCGGCGATAAGTGTTTGCAACTCCCGCCCGCGCTCTGGGTTGACGGCCGCGACGCAACTAGCGTTGTGCTCTGCCACCGCCAGCGCCTTGTAGGAGCGGCCGAACCACTCCGCCAGACTCTCGGGGGTGTAGGGGTTCTCGTCCTCGTCCATGGGCACCCAAATGTCGTCTTCTTCTTCTTCTTCTTGTTCGTCCGCTTTGACTTCCGCCCAATGACTATAGCTGCTCATCGCTTCACCTCGTTTCGGAAGAACGTATCTATGCGCTTGCAAAGGTCCAAAATGAGCCCCGAAATGGGCGTTTTGGTGATTTCGCAAAGTGCAAGGGTTTCACTGAGTTGATTCAGTTCTTCCACTAGGGCGGAGGCGCCTTCGTAGGCGACCAATGACGCGGCCTGAAAACGGGCTCTCAAGAGCCTGTTTTTTACCAGCGTGGCATGAACTTTTTCGAGCGTGGAGTCGTCGATCAACCGCCGCGTTTCTTTCCAGCGTTCGAGTCTCACGTCCGGGGGCGACTTAGGAGCCATGCTTTGAACTCCAAGCTTTGCGGGCCTTCAAGCTGCGGTGGTGGATTCGCGCCCCTTGGTTGTATGCAGCTTCAACCTTTTTCCAAAGCCGCACGACCGCTAGGTGAATATCAACCCCGGTGACGCTGGCAAGCGGGAGTCCCTCACGCAGGGTCGCGGACTCTTCCCCGAGCGTTGCGGCCGCGTCGGTGTTCAGCCGGCCCGGTCGCAACGCCAAGGCGGCGATGTGGCGGTCTATGACCCCGACGGCCAGCCCGTACCACTCCGAGGGTAGCGCGTCGGTGGTGCTTGGCAACAGCCACGGTTTCGACCTGCCCGTGCCCGGATAGGACGCGAGGTCGTACGCTTGGGAGACAGACCACCAAAGGTCTCTTGCTGTGCCGTCCTCTTCCATCGCTTGCCCCTTTCTGTTTGATCCCGATCGCTTTTACCATTTAAACGTTTAGGCTGTCAACGTAATAGTTGGAGGTCCGGGGCGGTCTCCAAGAGCGCCTCGTCTATACGGTCGCGGATGTCCGTCACCAACGGCCAGAGCTTCGCGTCGGTCGCGTGTGCAACGGGGGCGATCCTTATCAGCTCTTCGATCTCGGCGCGGGTTGTGGTGGCGAACTTCAACCATTGGCCCCCGCGTTCTGCAAGCGTTTGGAGGTACGGCTCGAACCTATCAAGCTCGTCCGTGCATTGCTGCACAGGGTCAACGACGGCGTAAAACCATTCAGCACTGTCGAATCCCTCGGCGGGTTTTGTGAACTGCATCCTTAACGCCCTTTTCAACGGTCTAACTGGTTTATTTTCAAGTCCGAGTTTCATGTTTCACCTCAAACCAAAGCTGGACGCCTCAACCCACAAGGCCAGCGCGTGGCGGATCTCTCCGTGAAGCGCGGCCGCCTCTTTTGTGTGGACGCCGCCGACCAAGTGGGCGAGGTCGACTAGTTCAACCATGTCTTCGATCTTCTTGCAGTACCAATAACTAAGACCTTCGTCAAAATCGCGCAGGCGGAGGGCAAAGCCGTAAGCCTCGACCAGCCGGTCCATGGCGAGCGCGTGTGTGTTTACCACCGCCTCTCCCCCCAACGTGTTGGGGATAAGGCTCAGGACCGATAGCCCGTTCCACCTCAAAGGAATGGTCATTGCGCCCCCTCCGGCTCGGGCGCACGGACGTAAAGTAGCAGCCCGGGATACTGGCGGCCGTTAAACACGATCCTCGGGATGTCTGCACCGGTAAAATCGGCGAGCAGCGCCTCTTCCCGAATCTCGGTTACAAAGGCCATATTTTCACGGCGCCACTGTTCCCGCGGGGATTGCTTAAACACCCATGCAACGCGTAGGACCTGCTCCTCTATGTCGGCGAGTAGGACGAGAAGCTGGTCAAGTTGCCAGCGGCGCTGTTCGTTGGTCATCTTGTAGGCCCCCACGCCAGCCCCGACGTTGGTTGCGATTGCATATAATATCCCCACGCCCTTACGCCCAGATGTGCGGGGCTTGGGAGGTCAGCACCGGTCAGCTCGGCTAGCATTATCTCTTCCCGCAGTCCGGCGAGGTAGGCCAGATTTTGATCGCACCACTCTAGGTTAAAGACCGGCCGGTCGCGTAGCCGAATGCCCCCGATGAACGTCTCGACGCGTTCGATCTGAAGTAGGAGCCCCGCGAGCAGCTTGGCACGATTGTCTGAGAGCGATCAACGCCGAGCCGCTTGGGATAGGCGCGCCGGTCAAATCAGCGAACATCAGCTCTTCCCGCAGCTCGTTGAGAAAGGTCAGATTTTCGTCTAGTCGTGCCTCACTCGCGGCGGGGTCAACACCCTGCGCGCGGGCCCGTATCTGGATCTCGAACAAGTCCAGTCGGTCTAGGCGTAGGCGCAGTTGGTCGGCCCGGTCGTCAATCATTGACGATCGCCGAAGGTGTTGGTGGCACTGAGGGCGGCCGCGATTGAATATAAAATCGCGCGACGTCCACATACTCGCGATTTGGAAGGTCTGCACCCGTCAACTCGGCTAGCATTATCTCTTCCCGCAGCCCTTCAATGACGGCCAGATTTTCGGCTTGCCACGAGGCCCAGTTGACTTTCTGGGCGACGTTCGGCGCGAGGTTTCGGATCTGGTACTCAACGGCGTCCAGCCGGTTTATATGCGATTGCAACAGTTGTGCTCGGTTGTTGGTCATAGTTGGGGCTCCGCCTTCGGTTATAGCGCCAATGGTGGCGGTTGCGATTGAATATAAAATCGCGCGAGGGCCGCGACGTCCACATACTCGCGATTTGGAAGGTCTGCACCCGTCAACTCGGCTAGCATTATCTCTTCCCGCAGTCCTGCGAGGCAGGCTAGATTTGCGTCTAACCACGGGACCCCGTCGGCTTTCTGGACGACGTGCGGCGCGATGTTTCGAAGCTGGGCTTCAAAAGAGTCCAGCCGATTTAGGTGCTCTTGCAACAGTTGTGTTCGGTTGTTGGTCATCGTGGGTCTCCGCCTTTGATTATAGCCCCAATGGGGGGTGTTGCGTGTAAAACCGCGCCATGGCCGCGACGTCCACCTGCTGGCGACTTGGGATGTCTGCACCGGTCAAATCGGCTAGTTTCAGCTCCTCCCGTAGCCCGTCAATGACGGCTAGATTTTCGGCAAGCCACGAGGCCCAGTTACTTCGGGTCCGGGCGATGGATGTCGGCGCGACGATTCGAAGCCCAGCTTCGAAAGCGGCCAGCCGGGTTAGGTGCTCTTGCAACAGTCGTGTGCGGACGTCCGCTAGTATTTCGACGCGACTGAACGGCATCGCGTCGCCGAGAGGCCAAGACGGCAGAAGTGACGGAAATCCCGGCTTTTTACTGAAACTCTGTGGTGGCCCGCTGTAACTAGACATCCCCGCCTCCGTCGTATCGCCGTCTTGCCGCTCTAGGCAATCGTGTAGGGGGCTCTGGACCCGCAGCCGTATCCGAGGCCCCCTCACTCGACCGTGTGCCCCTAAAGGCTACGCTAGAAGCCCCCGCGTGGGGGCCGTGTTTTCGTTAAACGTTTAAGTTTTAAGTTTTCCCTGCGGTAAGACCCACGGGTCGCCGTGAAACCCTAACTGCCCCCACGCTCTTATCGGGATAGGCGTTCTCTCGCCCGTCTCCCACTCCCCGAAGTAGGTCAGGGATACGTCCACGGCGGCCGCGAGTTCAGCCCGCTTGATGCCTCGGAACTTCCGCCACGCCTTGAACCGTTTTCCCGCGAACTGCGCTGGCGTGTCGGTGCGGAGTGTCCACGCGGCGGGGACGGGATCTGTGAGGCCATCGGTGCACGACAGATAACGATCGCCGGGCCGCTGCGAGGATGCCGGATCGGCAATCTTGGGCGGTGGTGGCGGGGGTGGCTCTGGGCGCCAGTCAGGAGGCGGGGGATTTTTGCTTTCGCGGACAAGCTCCGGAGAGGTTCCTGCCCCCTCTATGGGCGGATGGGCCCATGGAGTGCCGCCCGAGAGAATCCGAGCCCTAAGCATGGCGGCCTCTTTTTGCAGAAAGGCGGCGATTGTATTCTCGGGGTTCTTGGGCTCGGGCTCGGGCTCGGGCTTGGGCTCGGGCTCGGCCCACATATCGGGCTCGGGCTTTGACTCGGGCTTAGGCTCGGGCTCTTTGGGCTCTTCACGCGGGGTTGCGTACAAGGCGATCGCGCGGCCTTCGAGAAGTTCCGCGCCGTTGGCGTCGACGATCACGGTGTGGAGAGCGGGAACGTTTGCACGTAGCCACGCCACAATGGGCTGGATCGTGGCGCTGAAGGACTTGGCTTGCTCGTCTGTGAGGGGCATCTATTTCTCCGTTGTGGGTCGGGGGTGATTCCCTTTCCCGGTTGTGATATTGTCGCACAAACGTTTATGGTGTCAACACAATAAACGCTTAGTCAGGTTCAGGCGGGCTTGCTTAGCTTGTCGTCGTTGTCGTCGTCGTTCATTTCAACTCTGGCTGACTTGACGCCGACGTGGGCCACGGCTCCCGCGGAACTGCAACGTTCGTTGTTTTCGACGTTGTCGTGGTGGTTTCGGTCGTTGTAACCAGAACCAGCCGCCAGTCGTATGGCGGGCGGAATGTGACTCTTGCGGCCGCCTCCTTGTGTAGGACGATCTGGGCTGCTTCCCAGTTTCGGAAGCCTTCGGCGCAGACGCTCCAGTCTTTATTGTCGTTGCAGTACTCGACGTGCCACAGTTCGACCGTCGTTGTGCTTGTTTTGACCGCTATTTCTGGCATGTCCGACCCTCCAGTTGTGATGTGTCTTGTAGCAAGCTTCACTGCTCGCTAGCTAGCCGGTCAAGCTCGCGTGCTCGGGTGACTGCGGCGTCTGCAATGGCGATCGCTCGCTCGGACGCGGCAATCAGCTCCCGCCACTTCGCCGCCTGCGCCTCGTAGGCTTCGACGTAGAGCCCCGCGACCGCGCTCGCTTCCTTTGCCGCCTCGATATCCCCCGCGTCCAAGGACGCCTGCGAGCGCGCCATAGCCTTGACGGCGCCCTCGTTCAGGAACTGCGCTTGCTTTCCCGCCCGCAACATGCGGAGCGTGGCGCGGCCGCTCTCAGCCGTCAGGTCGTCGGCGAGCAAAAGCGCGGCGTCGGCAGCGGCGTCTAGTGGTGAGCGGTTTCGAACCGTCGGCTGAAGCGCCGTCGGATCAGTTGCGGTGCCCGCCACAAACGTTTGTGCTTTGACTTGCGGGGGTGGTGCCGCGGTGCCCATTTGGGCAAGGACCGTCCCCGCTACCACGCCCGCGGTCGTCACGCCGCAGATAGTCGCCACAGCGGCCATCCACCTGTGTTTGTCTTGCATCTTCGGATCCTCCTTATTTGAGCCCTTTCAGGCGGGTGACGGCCACGATGTGGCCCTTTTCGTTTCTGATTGCCCCGTCGTTCGGGCCGGTGCCCGGGGCCACCACGTCTTTGCGCGTCGAGCCCTCGGAGGCGAGGGCCGCGAGCACGAAGCCCGACACGATGATTGTGGTGTCGGCCTCGGGCTCGGGAAGCCCGACGACCTCGCCGGGGAGGTCAACCCAGACGCTGACGCCGAGACGCCCGCCGATCTCGACGCTGTTGGCAACGTCGACGCGGGCCGGCGTGCCGACGGGGAGGTAGGTCGTCTCGAACCCTTGGGCATCAAGGACAACAATCGGGTGGGGGGTCAGGTTAAAGACTTTGGGGCTCATAGCGTTTTCTCCGTCTAGGGGGTCGGGGGTGATTCCCTTTCCCTCTTGCTGATATTGTATCTTAAACGTTTAGGGTGTCAACACAATAAACGCCTAAAAAACGATTCCCCGGCCGATTTATTTCAAGCCAGCTTGCCGCCGTGCCGGTACGGCCGACCGTCGTTGTAAGCGAGCTTAACGTTTAAGGCTTCGACGAGGGTCATCGGGTGGTTAAATATCCGGGCGAGCGCCGCCGCCACGACCTCGGCCGCCGCCACGAGTACGGCGAGAGCACCGGGGTCAGGCTCGCCGGTAATGCGGATCGGCTCGATGAACCGGCGGACGATTATGCTGTGAAGCCAAAGGATGGCGCGTGGTAGCTGGTGGGTCGCGAAGGATGGTAACCCGGGGGCAAGCCACGCTTCTAGCGTGACGTCGCGGGGGTTCCACTTGAAAAACCCGTACATGTCGGCGACGCGGATCAACACGTCTGCCAGCTCGATCAGCGGCCCCCCGGGCTTATGCCCCTCGACCCAAACGATGCGGGTCCGTCGGCCGCGCCCGTCGAGATCGAGCCACATCTCGTCAATCTCCGCCATGGCCAGAGCGCAGAGCGATAAGGCCCGCTCGGGCGACGGCACAGCGTTTTCGTGCCAGCCCTTTGCGAGGGCCGTTGTGTGGGCTCTGTGAATCAAAAATGCAAACTTCATCTTAACCTCTCCGTTGTTATAGGGTACGCCTGCGGCGAGTAGTACCGCGTTGACAGCGTCTCTTGCGTGCTTCATTCCGTCAGCCAATGGCGCTCGGACGCGGCCGCCTTCTTCGCCCTACCCACGGACCAAGCGTCAATGCAGGTTGGACATGACATGTCACGCGGGTCAGTCGTGACGACCGCGCTTGGTGCGATGATTTGGCAAACCGTCACGCCGACGAAGTTGCCAAAGTCTACGCCACGCCAAGACTCTGGGCGGGCATGGTCCGCCGCGGTAAGGTGGACCGCGTCCCTCTCCGTCCGGGGTTCGTGCTGCTCTTGCCCTGATAGGCAATCCGCGCACGTTACATCCCCCCAACGGTGCCGCTGGCGGGCCGCCGGAACGAACATACTTGGAACACCGCAGACAGTCCGACCCGCGCGCATTCGGTGGGTCGGGAACTTAGTAGTTTCTGTTGAAGGCAAAACGTTTATCCCCTGCTCGGCCCCAAAGTTAGAGCTTCAGCAGTATAGCTTAAACGTTTAGGCTGTCAACGCCTAACCCAGAAAAGATTAGGGTAACGGCTCGGGCTCGACGTGGGGGTGAGCGAAGGCGATTGCTTTGTTCGCCCACATCGACGCCTCTTCGAGCTTGGTCCAAACCAGAGCCGTCTCACGGCAGGGCGGAAGGCAACGCTGTAGCCGTGTCACAGCGTCGCGTATGATCGACCGCGCTTCCTCAATGAGGACGATGCCGTCGGCGGAAGGGCGAACGTATTGGAAGCGGGATTCAAGCTCATTCATGGGGCTCCTTGGGGGTGGCGATGGGCATTAGTTCGGCTCGGGCTCGACGACTGGTACCGGCAGCGGGAGGGGTTCAACCGACGTGGCCACGTCCCGCTCGCGGAGGGCGGCCAGCTGGGTCTCGTCCAACTCCATCGCGAGG
>Ga0105052_10003834_pt1 | contig 16996 bp, 16 predicted proteins | sample FRY03_FD_78094 | JGI IMG/M metagenome (GOLD analysis project Ga0105052, IMG submission 78094) | Freshwater microbial communities from Lake Fryxell liftoff mats and glacier meltwater in Antarctica - FRY-03 | ecosystem: Environmental > Aquatic > Freshwater > Ice > Glacier meltwater ... | reverse complement strand
ACGAGATACCCAACTAATTCAGCATCGTCATCGCGTTTCCACCCATTAGGCGTCCAATACTCTTCCACTATTGCCTGGTTGCCCGTATCGAATCGATAGAGATTGCCCGGAGTATCGAAGCCAGGAATCTTTACAAAGTATCGCATTTTACCTCCTATGTAGTTGGCGGTAGGAATTCTCTCCCTCTATTCATAAATATATAGGGCACCACTGACAAATTTATTGCTGATTGTTATGACAAGTAATAGGAATTCCAACAACCGCTCTATATTGCTTCTGAAGTCCTTATTACTGCAGCCAGACGATTGAAATCCAACAAAATCTTGACCTCTGCACCTTTTGCGTAAAAGTGATCGTCCTTCAAGTGCTTGATTGATGCGGAAAATCCCGTCCAAAAACTCGGATCTCTCAAACGGAGTTGCTGAGTAGAATTTAATCGACCACATTGGCATTCAACATCAAACGAGTGGTCCTTTATCATCGCTCTAAGCTCCGCTTTCGGAAACAGTACTCCAGCCATCATTGTGTTGAGATTTGGGACAAATCTCAACACAATATTTGAGTCTTCAAACTCAAATTCAAGGGTTGTCGGAGCTTCGGCCGCTCGGGCGATATTTGCATATTGTCTCGCAAATTCCGAATCGATTGTTTGATTCGCGAGCGTCATCACAGCTAAACCAGCTGGACGAACTAAAGGATTATAAATCAAGAAAATTCCGACAGAACTTACATTCTTGCCATCACGCAAGGCAGCCGCGGTAATTTCATTGCGATGTAGCATCCCAGTTGGTGAATCCCGAAAAATCTCAAGTAGCCAAGTGTCCGATAACGAAAGTATGGGTTCCTCCAAAGTGTTGGATTTCAAGTTCGTATAATTTGGATATTGGCCCGTGATTTCTTTGATTAGTGCGACTTGATCTGCGAGCGAACCGATTAGAGGAGTCTGACGATAATAAGCGTGTCGCTCGACGCCTATTAAAAGGTTCTCGGCACTTAATTCACTAAAAGCCTTGAGTTGTTTGCCTAAAATATTTTCAAATGTTGTATCTAGCTTGCTGGTTCTAGCTAGTACTAAATTACCGGCTCTAATAGAGCGCGGGTAAACCGACTTGATTGCACGATATGCTTCAAAATCACTTGATCTATTTTCCCTTATGAATGAGTTCAGATCAATCAACCCAAACTTATGTCGAGATTCACGTGCTTTCTGCGCAAGTACGCTTCTGGCGTCAACTTTAGAGTCCCACATAGATTCAACCAACTCAACACGGCTTAAGTAACGCTCATTCCCGAGGACTCCCGCTATTGCTTTCAATTTTTCTAGGGATATGGGTTCATTACCCAATAGATCTCTATCTTTAGCTCTATCGATAAAATCTTGTTCATTCTCCGCTACTTCCAAAATCTCAATAAGCCAACGAGTTACAAGATTTTCTTCCTTTACCGTCGCCAATTGCAGATCCAAAAATTTTCGCTCGATTTGTCGAACTCTTTCTCTAGTAATGTTAAATTCATTTCCAATATCCTCCAGAGTCCTTTTAGAACTTAGAAGAGCCGGAATACGTGATCTGAGAATAGCTAGTGTTCGATCGTCGATAACGCGGTAGTCGTTGTAGGTCGAAATGATTGCCTTTACCAGTTCATCTAAATTTATTGCCAGATCCACCGCATCTGGCGCATAGGTTTGCTCTTCCTCAACATACTCCTTAGATGTCGCTACCCAATCCTCAGACTCTTGTGATTCTAGAATGGCAAAAACATTCACCAATTCTTCGATAATTTGCGACTTGCGAAGTTGTCCAACACTCTGTGTATCCATCAAGTCCGTTAGCTTTATTCCAACAAGGTGGGAGTGCGAAATACCGTTTAGCCAGCGTTTATCGCTTGCCAAGCGTGAAAGCATTCTCTGTAAACAATTACTGACAGGATTTGTGAAGTTATCCCATAACAATAGAGTTTCTTTGTCCCCATCGAAAGGCACAAGGTCAGTTAGTAAAGAATCCATTTTAACGATTAACCAATCCTGCTTGTAGAGCAATTGCGAAGTGGGGAAGTAACTGCTGCTGGCGGGCAAAATACATCGCTGCATCACTAAATCGTTCTGGGTGCATTTCTGCTTCGCGTTCTACAACGTAAGAGGAAAGTTGCTGTGCAAGCGTTTCACAAATTGTTGCACTTGCTTCCGGCGAGTTCTCATTTTCAAACCCCTCCAATGTGTGCACACCAAATATATTTTTTAGGGACCTATGCTTGCCATATAAACGAATCATAAGTTTTCCCTCCTCAATACTGGCCGTAACTCTTTGCGTCGGGTTATCTCTTCCACTGAGCTCGAAATCTAATTTCGGATTTCTCTTGTGACCCGATTCAGTAATTTTTACCAATACTTTCGCAGTATCGGTGCCGACGGTGGCCATTATTGTTGCGTCGCCTTCTAATTTTCCTGCAATTGCTACAACTCGCGCTTCGCAGGCCGTTCCGGAGGAATTGGGCTTTAAGGTCGCAACTTTCTGGACTTCCAATAGCGATTCGCTAATCGTGAAATGCGCTCTTTCGCCCGCAAATGTAATAGGTGCACGCAAAATCATAACTTTTCGCTTATCCGGTGCCACACTCACTGTGCCAGGATCAAAAAGCAAGCCTTCTGGGATTTCCTCCACAGGCGGTTCGAAATCGATAACTGTTACTTCGCAAGTTGTTGAGACTTCATTCCGAGTTACAAATAGTTTGGTGGATCCAATATTTATAGATTTAATTTTTATTGTATTGCTGATAACTGGTAGACGATCATGCTTTACCCATTTGTCAGGATCAGGAACATCGACAATTTCAATGACGCTTGTTCCAGGTGTCAGACTGACTTGGAGCGAATTCAAATCCATGCCTTCAGGAGCACGAACTGTCAAAGTGATCATCTCGCCCTTTTTGCATATTCGGCGGGGAGGAATGATTGTCAAATCTTGAAATTCATCATCTGCTTCAGTTTCAGTTGGGATCTCTCCAGCATCACCAGCATCCAGCAATTCTTGAAGCTTATTCGCCAAAGTATTACTGAGTGCGTTAAAACGATTTCGTAGTTTTTCTCCTTCGCGACGTTGCGCGCCTTCCTCTTCGGCAATAGATACCAGCAAAGGCTTCAAATGTGGCTCCACGGCTGCACAAAGCTGGATCCAATATGGGTGATCCCTTACTAATCCATCTCGACTGCGGCTTATTATGCGTGTTGGGTTGAGGTCAGTTTTACCGCCTTCGTCGTCAAACGAGCGAGACAGATCATGAATATCCGGTGCATCAATGCGCCCGCAGAACCATCCGATCCCTTCTTTATTTGATAAATGAAGGAATGAATTCTCATATGTAGCACCGCGGCCACTAATAACTACTCCGTGGCGAGAGTAAACGCTCAGCGAACCAATTTCCTTTGCCGGTAAACGGTAAATGGTTAACCGCACAGGATTTTTGTATTTCGCCACAGGAATCTCAACATCAAGCACCAAATCGCCTGTTGGCGCTAGTCCCTCCAGACGCTTATCTACTTTTGTTCGATCGTCATAATAGGTAACCTCATTACGATTTATTAAGTCCCGCAACTGAACGTGGGCCTCAAGCTTTTCTATCATCTCTGAACCAGATGGAATACGATGGCGGTCATGAACTTGTAATTCAGCAGTTAGACCGGATTCGTTAGTCTCAAGCTTTGTCTCCAGTCTCGAGTCATCTGTTGGAATGTCATCAAAAAATTCCATCTGATACTCACCACGACTATTGATGTCTATTGAACTAAATTTGCCTTTGTGAATGGATAGAAATCTAGCTCTGCCAAGGGCAGCGATGTCTTTAGCACCTCGACCAAATAAGCCGCGCGTTCCCATATCTGCAATTGCTTTTTGATTCTGATCACCTAGGTTTGTAAACGCTTCTTCCATTCTCGCACCGCCGAGACCACCGGCTTTATCTCGAACAATGAATACGCCTTTGTAGGGGTCAGAAGATTTGTGGTAAGAAATCTCTATTCGGCCACCACCTTTTCCGTCGTAGGCGTCATCGGCATTTGTGATTAACTCGATCAAGGCGCGCATTACATCGCCCTTCATTGCCTCTTCGGCGTCTTGCTGAAAACCTCGTTGCGTGTACTTGAGTTGACCTTGGTGTTTGCTCACTAGTTAGTCTCCATTCATAACTCGTAATTCGACAAGTTGGGCAAATTGCATCAACTCTTGATCTTGCAATACATCTGCTGCACGTTTCACGTCTTGTACTCTCGAAGCCCAAGTTACTTGCGAACTTGCAGCTGAACACTGTAGAACTGAGGCAAAATCAACTACCCCTAGAATTTCTGGTGTGGATCGGTATACTTTCCAAACCTCGCTGCTTTTTATTTCATGTCTTTTCCGCTCATGTATATTTGTGGACTTCGAAGCCTGAACTGGGGATTTAGAATAAACTTTTTCCAATATTTGAAGATAAGTTTCAACCCAGCGTGTTCCATCAAGGGTCAATCTCCTGGCATATTGATTTGTATGGTGGAAGAGGCCAAAATGCGTTTTTGCCTCAACCGACTGCAGTGCCTTGGATACTTTTTTATAATCTGGAATATCTGGTCGAGTCCTCCAACTCAACCGTGCCGGAGCCAGCTCGTGGCATTTTAGAAAAATATCTTCGACATCTAGATCTCTGTCTGCACCACCCAATAGATAAAGTGCAAAAACCAATGCATCTTGGTTATTCGGCATTGTGCTGGGCGGATCAGTGCGTACTAGCTTTTTAACCATGGCGGGTAGTCTGCCATTCTGGGCTTGTGCAAACTAGGGATTGCGCGGTCAAAAAGTATTGCTCTAGCTTTACAACTTCTCTATTTTTAATGATGTTTATATCCCCTTCTCTTAACAAGCTTTTTGTCATTTCAATTGTGATCCTGGTTTGGAGCGAAATCACACTTCTTCTAACTTCTGCATCCTCGGCTACCGATTCATGCTGCATGTTTTGCCTCCTGAAAGCTCTTAAGCGGTTGGCTCGTTAAATGGTATGAATTACATTCCTCATGCCAATAAATTCGTGTCTCAGTTCGAATTCCTTCAACCCCCACAACCAGCGCCCAATTACGCTGGTGTCTGGCCTTCGTCAAAGCTTGAACAGCCGAATTGTGATATCGATATCGTGTTTTCTGACAAAATCTGATTTTTCGGCCCTCCATCTGAAGGCGGGACTTATTTGCTTTGCGGATTTTTTGAAAGGGATCGCCCTCAAGTAGAAGCAGACTCTTTGTAATATTCATTGCCATTTTCTTTTCCTTTCTCGATGTTGGATGAGTACCTACATTCCTCGTGGAGTAACAGCTCGGCCAAACTCAATGAGATTTCAGCTTTAACTCAAAAACTCAGTAAAACAGCTACTTTTTTGATATAAAAAAAGGATTAAGCTGTAAAACTGAGCTTTCTTTCTTCTTGTCTGTATACTAACATTAATGTGACTCTAAGTGCAACTCAGGTCACGGAGAGTTTATTCTCGAAAAAGGAGGGGAATTTATGGCCGACGAAGAAAGGTTCTTACTTAGCTCAGAAACCACCGGAGCTGATCTTGCCCAAAACTGTTTGACATATCTCAAAGAGAACACCTCCAAGTTTGAATCCCAGACGACGGTAGAGCTAATTCGAGCGATCAAGGCTTCGAGTGGCGACTTTAGATTTGATTTCAGCGAAAGAGACTGGGCACGCCTAGCGGATGCTGCTTTGGCCATTGGATCGGGAGCGCTGGATCGGGTCACCCGAAGATTAACGATTCAGGGGGCGGCAAAGGGCTGGTCAACTGATTTCGATTACCGCCCATTGGCCGCTCAAATCCACGCATTGGCTGGCCCAGCTCGCAAAATTAGAAATGCCGTTGCCCACCGTGCCAAGTGCACACGTGCTGTTTTGAAGGTACAAGATCTAGAAAATGCAGTGGGGTTTGGACATGAACTCGCTAATATGCGATTTTCTACAGCAGATGAAGTGAGACATTGGCAAAAACAAAGCTTTTATTTATTCGAGAAAGAAGGAACCGTTAATTCGCGATTCCATTTAATGTATCAAAAAGAATGGCAGAATTTTTGTGATGAATACAATTCGCTCAATTTTGAAATCACCACATACTCTACAGAAGGTCTTCAGAGTATTATTGAAAAGTATCTTCTCGGATTGACTCATGAAGCTTCAAAGTTCAGTCTCAGGTGGGATTCCGTCACTAAATCTAATTCGACTCCCAACCCTCTTAGCAGGAATCTAATCTCAAATATTACTTATGACTTCAAAAGGAAAGCAGATCAGTTCACAATTTCGATACGCATTCCTGATATGAATCAAAGTAATTATAATTCTATTTCAATAGACCTAATGGAATTAATTGAATTAAAGACCGGTCTGAGACATGTCGATGCAATGAGAGGGGGTAAAGATCCGGATTTATTGAATATTGATGTGTATGGTGCATACACTATGAACCATATTAGGTTGGCGCTAAGTGAAATCGAAAAATACTTTCAGCAAAAATATCCAAGTGGGTCTAAATAGATCATGTCGCGCAACGGATCCATTTCTCGAAATAAATCACTCGGCTAGATCAGCTCTTCATTGTTCATTAATTCTGCGAACTTGGACCACCGAATGCGCCGATTATAACGGCCGTTATTGGGAATCCATTCGATAGAACCTTTGGATACATGTAATTCCCCTAATTTGCGTCCATTCTCTCGGATAACAAATTCGACATCCTTATTAAGTATCTGTTCATTGGGTTGACGCATTGTGCTCGTATGTCTGGCCATTCATAAACTCCTTTTTCAATAATTGACAAGTTGGCAGTTTTACGATTGAGGCAGATCCTACTCTAGAACTTAATTCTCAAGCTTGAATGAGACTGCACATTGAGTATCAGCAAGTGCAAACAAAAGTTAAGTAAGGTTCTGAGTTGATCAATTTTCGACACTAATTTTGGCACTGCACATACTAATTAAATAATAAACTAAAGATCATAAAGAGCTACCTACTCTGATAGGTAAATTGGATATTGGATATTGGATTTTTTACCTTATGATAAGAGTAAGTCAATTGTAAGGCCTGGGCCAATGCTTAAGTGCCAAGGTAATCATACGAATGGTCCTCTTCTCTATCTCTTTCTCAGTCCATTTGCCTGACTTCATCCAATCGTCATGAATCTTTAGCGGGGCAGCATTGCCAACCCCCAGAGGAAATTTTTTCTTAACATCCAAACGTTTGTTACCTACTTTTGAATTATGCTCTTTTGAGACGACCGTCAAATTACCTAGAAGCTGTAAAGACTTCTGCATTTTTGATGCGTCAGTTCCCTATAGGATAAAATCGGCCTGTTATTTTTCATCTTTTTTTGGGTAAATATGTTCAATTGTATATTCGCTAGCACCTATTTTAAAATTCATAGCATGCCTTCCACTTAACTCTTTCTCGATCCCCCTAAAAATTGCACCCAATTGAACTGGCTCTAAGAGTCCATAATCTCCCTTCTTTGACCTCTTCTTGATGGCTATATCTGTTTCCAATTTTTGATTCTTTAATGCTGCTTTAAGCTTTCTTTCCGAAAAGTTAGAATCTAATTCCGAAGCAATATCCATTATTCTAGCGCGAAGTGGTGAAAGCGGTGTTAAGGCTAGAATTTGTCTAGCTAAGAAACTTTCGATTAGGAACAGTCGTTTTTCTAAATCAGTATTAGTAATTTTTCCTTGTACTCGTGCACACAAATAGATTAGTACTAATGGATTTGCTGGATTCTTACTGAAGTCACGAATGGAATCCATCAACGCCAACGCTTTGGGAGTAAAAAAGACTTCCACACCTTCATATTTAATAGAATCTCGTTTTCGGATGACCGCTGGCCAACAGACCATGGCTGGGATTAATTCATTCTTCATATAACTAATTAATTCAGTGCTTGTAAGATCTTTTGTCATTCTTGCAAAATGACTAGCACCTTTAAGTCGACTGATAGTACCTTGCCGTTTCTTTTCACCTTTACTTATCACGAAGTCATATAAAAAACTTATTCCAGGTTTTAGTCCTTTTAGACGAACGTCTCGAATTCCTTCTTCTGCTTTGGACCAGTAATCATTGAAGAGGAGATTAGATTCTCTCGCACTGAGCCGAACGAAGATTGAATTACGTACGTGATCTAGAGGCTCTAGCTCAGTTCTCATACCGTTCAAGGTGTCAAAGATTGCTGCAACTGGTTCGTCTTTTTGTGAATCATGCACAAGGACAAATATAGACAATCTGCTGAGAGTCGCATTGATAAGAGCTTGGCAATCTACTGCCACACCTCTGGGAACCTTCTGACCAGCTGTAGTCTGCAAAAACTTATCAAAAATAGATTCCCAGGAATCACCACTAATTGATTCCTTCCATACAGGAATTGCTAAATTATAATCTTCTGCAATGGCATCCTCGCCTAGCCACAATAGATATCTAAAGTATCGATATGCTTGCAGTATTTGCGAACTACGTAAAGATTCATACTTCACTTCTTGCCAATGCTCTTCAAGTACAACCTCAAGAGACTTTTGATCAGAAACTTGAACATTAATCTTGGATAAATCTTTCAAATCAAATTGAACACTTTGACGCGTCGTCTTCGCATGATGTGCTAACGCCGACAACCAGATAAGAATTGTGACAAGCCGTTGCTGGCCATCAATCACTTCGTATTTTGATGGACTATTGTCGCCCGGAAGTACCAATTGGGGGTCGTTAGAAAGAAGAAGAATTCCTAACCAGTGCTGTGGATCAGCTGAATTACCGCCCGCCGCATTGCTGACATCGGAGACAAAACTTTGCCAACGTTCCGAATTCCATTGATATTGCCGCTGATATGGAGGAATGGAGTAGATCGACAAGCCATTTAGAATCTCAGCTAGAGACTTTATTCTTCCCTTCATCTAAGCCTGAGAATTCGCTGCATAATTGCTAATTAAAGCTGAAATCCAAAGAAAAATCTATAAATGAAGGAGGTGTTTAGCTATCTTACTAAACGACCTTTATCTACAATTGGCAAAGTCGAGGCCTCCACCATTTTGTAAGTGTGTAGCTCCGTGATTAGAGCATCGAACGTTGGTGAAGTCGCTACTACACAACGGCTAAGGCTCGCCACATGGCCGGAGTCAATTTTTTGTTGGACGCCCTGGGCTTCCCGTGCGTCTAAGGTAATCAAAAAAGTTTTTGATCTTCGATGCACTGCTTTCAATGCCAATGATTCGAGATCTGCTTGCTTATATCTCTCTCGAAGACTTGTTTTTGCCGAGAGTGCAATAGGACCAATTTCTTCAGAATAAAACATTAAATCAAACCTGGCATTTGGAACATGCAGAACCTCCGCGGACATGTAGAAAGGACATAAACCTTCTTTAATTAAAACGCAAGCTAAGACGAGCTCGAAGGCAGAACCATACATACTTGAAGACATACGACTTTTTGCGACATGTTCCCAGATATCAGCGATGTACTTGGAAGGGTGACTGTATGGCGCCGAATCCAAGTCGGGTTGAATCTCCTTAAGATATATAGCAGCCGCCGATGTTGAATTAGGTCCTAAAATTCCATACCTAACAAAATAGTCTTTAGCTCCAGAAGCAGTCATCTTCCCCTCGAATTCTGTTCTAGATGATAAACCATGGATTTCGCGACTGCAGCTACCACTGGGACGGCCACGCTATTGCCAAATTGGCGATACATCTGAGTTCGCGATACAGGAACTTTAAATGATTTAGGAAATCCCATTATCGCCTTGCACTCGTTGGCTGAAAGCAAACGTAAGCCCGTAGGACCATCCTTAACAAAAGTCCCCGTAAGTCTCTGAATTTTATGATAACTAGCCACGAGTGTTTTAACTGGAAAGTCACTTTTCTGGGAGATCACTTCAGGCCGTCCATCGTTTTCCTTGTAAATATAAACACTTTGTAAGTGCTTACTGATTGAAAGGTCATTTAAACCCATTTCTACGTGCTTGCCGATTCCTACGAAGCCCCTACGAGGTTTAGGGAACACAAACTCATTTTTCTTTACCTTCAAATTATTGAAACCCACTATGTAAATTCGTTTACGTTTTTGAGGAACTCTAAAATCAGCAGAATCAAGAATCTTGTAAGTCACAGAATAGCCGAGGTCTTCAAGAGTTTCAAGAATCGTTGCCAAAGTATTGCCTCTATCATGCGTCACAAGACCCGATACGTTTTCAAGCAAGAATGATTTCGGTTTGTGATAGTCAATGATTCGAGCAACATCGTAGAAGAGCGTTCCTTGAGTTTTATGTTCAAAACCTTGTCTCTTTCCGATTGAGCTAAATGGCTGGCAAGGAAAACCTGCCGTCAAAATGTCGAATCGCGGGATCTCCTCCTCGTGAATTTTGGTTATATCTCCATGCGGAACTTCTCCGAAATTGGATTCATAAGTTTGCTTTGCAAATCTGTCCCATTCGCTGGAGAAAACACAGGCTGCACCGGCCTTTTCGAAAGCCAGGCGCATTCCGCCTATACCAGCAAAGAGGTCTATGAATTTGAAGCTCATTTATGCATTCTATTAGTCAGAACCGACAAACTAGGCGTATTTAGGATCCTCTGACTTAACTTTTGCGACTAATTCTGCGAAATTAGAGGGTAGAAAATTCAAGAGCTCTTTCACTTCCATGCTTTCGTAGTCAACTGTCAGATCAAGCTGCCTACAAAATTTACTGAGTTGTTGTGGTTCACCTGGTTTATTCGTTAAATTATCCCTTATTCGCCCAGTGAATGGATCCACATAAAGCAAGGTTGAAAGATGAGCGAGTTTGCCGCTTGCTAATTCTCGCTTACCCGTTATTCGCTCATGGACTTCAGAAAAAATTAATACCGCCGGAACGCCTGCGGTCGGCTTGTGGGGCTCTGCAAGCATTGACATTGCTTCTTGAATGTTGGGCCAATTATTTTGGAAGACAAAAAACGGGCCAGAAACTAAATGCCGATGATAAGAGCGCGAGGATTCGGTAAGAACCCAGCGTTCAATTTCTTCATTCTCTCGCCTCAATGCCAACGAAGTATTACCGCTCAAAAGCGTTTCAAACAATGCCGCAGAGAGCCAATTCCAAATATTCCGATCACCTGAATCTTTGCTAAGAGATTTCCCCTCTCCAAAAACCTCCCACATCACTTCTGCCATTTCGCGACGATTGCTTACTGGTTTCCATTGAATTTCTTCGCCCAATGGCGTGGAGTATAAAGAGTCATTAGTTAGCTCTTCGAGCTCCTTGAAAATTGTCAAAGTTCGATTTTTAAGTATTTCTGCAAATCTTTCCTTACCTTCCTCACTAAATCGGGCAATTTTCAATTTCTTTGTAATGATCATTCGTCACCAATCTTAATATTAGATAACCTACCGAGTAAGTTAAAATCTGCCGTAAATCGATCTGACACCTGAAAGCTCATGGCAAGCACAGTGTCACGAAGTCCAGGAGTCATTCCTTCCATCGAACCATCATCTTCATGTGGCGTCGGGACATCATCAAAGAAAGCCTGATCACACCCCAAATCCTCAAAGATTTTTTTCCATATATCGACGTAGTATTGATCCTTCGATCCTGGGTCAAACACCAACCAGATAAATACCTGTCGAACAACTTCCGATAAAATCAACGGATCAAATTGTGGAGTAGAAAAAAGTTGATCGTAAAGTCCATTCTTATCCGAAACATGAAGAATCGGATATTCTTCTGTGAAATAGAGTCTCCACGGCACTTTCAAATCTGGGTCTCTTTTAGTCTTCAATGCGGATCTTTGCGCGCTTTGATTTCCGGGTACTTCTGGAATCACATTCCTAATTGAAGCACGAATAATTGGAACCAAGTTCTTGTCCAACTGTATGATCTTAATATACGCAACTACATCAAGCGGCTTACGCATACCTCGAAGCGAATGCGTGGCAATTATTTGCTTATTGGATTGCTTTTTCATTTCAACACGTTTCGTCTCGCCGATCGCCTTGTAAGTGAAAACTATGTCAAATTCACCAACTAGCAAAACTGCTGAAAGGTCAATTTCAATATGAAATTCGTATTCGCTGGTTTGGTGAGGGTTAACAAGAATCTTTGCTACAACAAAACTTGGATCTAGATCCATACGGTTCGTGAAATTTAATTTAGTTGACATCATTCACCGCCACAATTAAATCGCGGTATAAATGAAAACCCTCGAAGGTGCATTTAAATGAAATTTCCTCCACTTTCAAAGTCATGTAATTTGCATCTCTAGATATAACCATAACGCCCGAGCTCTTGGACAAATTTAGACAATTATACAATTCAAAGTCAACTGCAGATTTTGTTAGAGGGTTTCCAGACGACAAACCATATCCAACCTTTACTGCGAATTTATCACCTACTTTGATTGTAGATGTTGAAGATGGAAGCAATACAAAGCCGTCAGAGCTTTTATCTACATGGAAATTATCTGAAATAGGTGTTGGTTTTATAGGCTTAAATGGTTTTACGCGACTTAGTTTTACCTTCAGTCTTTTTTTGGTTCCTTTTGGAATTGTAGTGTCTTGACCTACCGCAGGCTTAGCACCTTCACTTGTTGGGAGTGGAAAAGCATTTGAATAACGTGAGTCTTCTATTTCGTTGACTTGAACTTGGATTTTTCGCAATAACGCGATAACAGACTCGCGAACAAATTTGATCGTTTCCTCACCAGCTATCTTTGGTACAAACTTTCCTTGGAACTTCTCCTCTTCCGATGACCACCGTTCGTGCGAAGGCCCCTCTGCATCCCCGAGAAGATCTGCAAGCCGCCCGCTATCTATGACAACCAGAGTTGAATATCCATCAATTTTTACCCGGTTAGCACTGGGAATAATGATCCCTTCACGCGCAAATGTCGAAGGAAGATACATGCCTTCAATCTTTTTAACTAACACCGAGAATGTGTCGACAACTGACGGAGTTCCATCCGAAAGTGCGGGCACGTGGGTATTGACTTTGAACTCAATTGCTTTTCCAGAATCTAATTCATCGCGGAGTGAATCACGCAAGTATTCTTCAAAAGTGTGTTCATCCCATGAATTTCGATCTTTAGAGGTTCCTTTGCTTGGAACAATTAAAGTTTTGGCGCCTTGTCGCTCTTTAAATAATCGACAAAGGGCCAACAATTCGTCCTTTGTTTTAGAAGTTTTGGACAGGAGTGTTGAGTCAAGATCTTCCAAATTCTCGGCGATATTTTCTGCGTTTAAATGAATTTTAAAACCCATTTCATCGACGACCTCCACTTCTAGAATTCCTTCAAGTATCGCCACGAAATAATCTTGAGTCACGCACTGAGCTAAATTATTGCCTGTGAAATTCTCGTCGCGATATGGAATTACTATGCTCGTTCCGTGCTGGTCGAGTTTTCGTGTGAGTTTCCAATCTTTCGCAAATTCATTTATTGAATCGCTATTTGAACTTGGAATATGCATTTTTTCAGAAGTGTCTGCATTTACATGAACATGCGAATCCTCGTGCATCCAATGCGACTCCGGTAACCATTTCGATCCATCGAGTTCGTGAGTTTTAAGTATGCTAGTCCCAAAGAGCAGATTTGAGCCTTCGTTTGGAACTTTTGAATTGTCTCGAGACGAAAATACTAAGAAACTTTTAATTCTAGAAGTCTTTGGGAAAACAATCTTTCCAACTCCGTTCTTTCCACGAGTTCCTTCCTTTTTATTTGATTTTCCCGTCGCCCAAGTAAAGTAGAAATAGCTTCCTATCTTAGGATTTCCTTCAGGTAGATCGTTGTTAACGCTTCCAACAAGTCCGGTAGTATTGAAATCTTCTACTGCTATAAACGGGCATTCTTCGTCAAGGTTTGGCACATTATTCAAACACTTCATAAATCGTTCGTACTGCTCAGCAAAATATTTCCTGCCGATAGTTGCAGTAACTGAACCAACATAGAAGCGAACAAAAGCCATGTCACATCCATTTTCGCGATCACGTGCATCAATAGCATTTTGAATTGACTCACGTATCAAGATTGACTGACTTGTTAAGACATCCGTATTTGTGAAAAAATTTGCATGCTGGCTTTCATTTTCAACTTGATTGGCACCTTTTTTTGTACCAAGCCAGCTGTTTTTAGCTTTCGTATCCATTGAACTCATTTTTTTAGTTTGAATCCCTTCACCGAAGTGGAAAGTTTTGGCTTAAATTGAACTTTGAGTGCATTTATTTCCCCTTGTAGAGCGTCAATTATTCGTTTCGAATCCTCTTCTGTGTACTCGTAATTACTTCTATTCGACAGGTTGCCTATGACACGGATGGCGTCTATTGCGCGCGTGACCCGTCCTTCCGCCAAGCGAATGAAGTTCTCCCGCTTCATATTCAATCCTCCGCCCCATTTGCTGCTCCAACGTTGGTCCAAATGATAGCCACATTTGGTGTTTATATCAAACCATGTTGCTCCATCTTTGGAGCAATATGGCAAGTTCTACCCCTTTCAATCATTAAAGTTGGAAATCCATGACACCCATGAAGATCAAATCTTCGCCTCTATAGGCGGTGGCATTTCCAAAATCGTCAACGAAAACTCTCCCGCCTTGAGGTTTTATCTCGAGCCACTTAAGGGCAAGATTCGTGGCTCTTTCACCATGATTCTCTCTCAGCAATGTTCCGGTTTTTGTGTCATATAGCTCTCGAAAATTCACTGAAAGAGTGAGTCGATGCGAACCCTTTTCCCCATACCAAACGGAACCTGGTCTTAAGGCTGCTGTATCGATGGATTTCTTGGTCGAGGAAACAGATCTCAAAGATTCGACTGTTTTGCTCATCACCAGTGACTTTAGTAAATCTTTGTATTGGCGTTCCATATTTTCTTTATCCAACAGCTCAGCTAAGTTAGTTTCATATTCGGATCTGAGCTCGGTCACAAGTTTTGCCGCTAATTCTTGTTCGATACGGGCTGCAGCAATTGCTTGGTCCCTGTCGCCTACCTTTTCGCGTAATTCCCTAAGAGCTTCTTCTCTCACAGCCACATCATCCAAAGCATTCTCAAGTGCTTGTTCTCTTTGTTGAATTTCTAGCTTGCTTTGATTTGCGATCTCTTCGAGATTTGCTACTTGCTGTTCCAAGATTACAATTCTTTCCAACCCCTGCTCAGCTCCGCCAAATTCTTCACCTAGCAGGAGTTTCTTTATCCGTTGTATTGCTCCAGCATATTCTCTTGTGCACAATAAAAGTTGAACTGAAAGTGAAAATTCAAGTAGTAATTGAATTACTTGCTGAGCAGCATCAGCACTCGCGTTCCCTTGATTATGAAAATAGGCATTACGAGCGCGAGCTAGAAGATTAATTTGATTATAGAAGCCTTGGCCTTTGGGTAATGTCAACCTTGTTGGTGAAGTTGGATTACGCAGAGGTTCTTTGAGTACCCAATCCGGATCTGTCAAGTTATAAGGCGGCAAATTTCGCTGCCTCGCAAGTTCCGAAACCCAATTTTTACCTAAGATAGGCTCAAGTTTCGCATGGTAATGCGCCCCAAGCTCTTCGCCTAAGAGTATGAAGGCATCAAAAATTAGTACTCGAAACTGACCTTCATTTAACGATGATGGTAGGTTTAACGATCTATTAACTGCGATATTCGGAGTCACCTTCTCGCTCCTTTAAGCAGAGGCAAAGGTCTTGTTAAAGCAAAAATAGCGAAGGGCGCCATAAAATTTGTTGACTCAAAAGAAGTTGCCAGCTCATGGCGACGTCGCCCTTCATCACCAAATAATTCTTCACGTGTTATCACCTTGCTCAATCCGAGCGAAGACAAAAATCCATTAAGGTTTGAACCAAGCCAACCTTCAATCTCGCGCGCTGTCGTTCGGTGTAGATTGCTCCAATTTTTATCTCCCAATTTCATTGCGCGGGTTTCACAGTAGTGCATTTTCCCAAGTGGATAGACACCAAGTCGGCCTCCATGACCAAGGCGTGAATATGGACTAGGAGTATCGCCAGTTTCAATCACGCGGACATCACGGTCACCATTTGAAAAAATCAAATAGGCTGTTTCTAGGGCAATCCCATCTGGTCCAGTAACAAAAGAAAGATGTTGGATAGCAGCAATAGGTTCACCGCCTCGTATGGGTGTTGCTTTAATCTCGACCGCACCCATATAAACAATCTTTATCGCTCCAACAAGGACTTCGGACGTCATTCAAACCCCTTCAATTTAAACTTTCGGCTCACTTTGTTTTGAAACAAAATATCGAATGCGCAATTCTCTTCTAAACCATCGGAAAAGTGAAGAGCATGTCCGACGATAGGAAATAGGATGTGGCCATACCTAAGGGGCCATCTTTGAACGCCAATATGAAAGCAAGTCCTCATGCACCAAGTCCCTATTAATCCAAGGAGCATTGGGCGAAGCGCCACCTTTGCGAGCAAGAAATACTATTGTTCGCTTCACGCCGGCTAATTCCATTTCAAAGGAGTTTCTCTTTTGAATATCAAGCGTCCACTGACCGGTCTTTATGCGCTCTTCTAAGTCAGAATTGCTCTTTGGCCACTCTCCCTTACCTGCTTTACCCTTGGGATTCGTCCATGATCCCCAAGAATCTGGTACAAAATCAGAATAAATATCTACAAAATTTCGTGCTGGTTTAACTCCAGCTATAAAAATCAGTTTTGCCGGAGAGATCTCCAATATTTTTCCAAGCCATTTATCCGTACAATGGCGCAGTGCCTGAGGCACACCTATTTCGTTGAAAGACTTGCAATGAACCATTTCTGTCATCACATAGTCTGAGATTGCTGATGTTTCATCGAAGGGTTTGTTCAATACCAGTGACGCGAAACGCCGCACCCATTGCCAATGACTTACACGCCGTGACATCTTTCCATCGACTTCTAGAACTCTGTCTGCATACTTAAAAATCGGGCCATCTGTGGCACCAAAAGTTTTGTGTTTCTCAACATCAAAACGATCAGCACCGAAGTCTGCAATATCTTT
>Ga0105052_10003829_pt1 | contig 17006 bp, 16 predicted proteins | sample FRY03_FD_78094 | JGI IMG/M metagenome (GOLD analysis project Ga0105052, IMG submission 78094) | Freshwater microbial communities from Lake Fryxell liftoff mats and glacier meltwater in Antarctica - FRY-03 | ecosystem: Environmental > Aquatic > Freshwater > Ice > Glacier meltwater ... | reverse complement strand
CGTTGACGCTGACCAACCGAGTGGGCCTCGACCTGGCGCAAAGTGGCGGTGTTGGGTGGGGTGGCTGCCGACGGATCAGCGCGGCAGCGCCCGTCGGTAGTCGCCACGCCCAGCACGGCCACGTTGTTCAATCAGGGCACGGCCTGCGTGTCAGGTGTGAGCCGCGCGCCAGCGGCGAATCTGCGTTCCGTCTGTTCGGCAATGGCGACCACGCCGTTGCTGCTGGCTTGCTCTAGCCGCGCCTGGCACGCGGGGAGCGGCGGTGTTGTACCCAGCACGGCCGCGCTGCTCGATGTGGCACTTCCTCTCGCAGGCGGCAGCGTGTCTCCTGGCCGGGGCGGTATTCCGCCGTGGCCTCTGACTGTCGTTACCGCGCTGGTCGATGTGGCAGGCAATTCAGTTAAAGAACGCCAGCACTGCTTCAGTAAAATCGTGGGTAACCCGCTCGTTCACGTCCTCGCCAATATCCAGCCTTTCGATCAGCTCGTTCTGGTGCCCAAACATCTCTAGCAGCAACGGTCTGAGTTTCTCCTGGTCGAATGACCATCCAACCATTCCCGGCTCACCAACCACATTTTCACCGGGTAGTAGCAGCGTCAGGACCAGCGGCACAGTCTGGTCTACGCGGCTGGCGAAGAAAGACCAATACGGCCATTCGGCAAACAGTTTGGCAAACCATTCCCGCACTTCTGGAATGGCCTCAAGCTCGCGGGGGTCATGGTCATAGCCGTGGAATACCAACGTCACTGCACCCTCGGCGCTCATGGCGGAAGAACGGTCACCGGTCAGGCTTTTGAGCGCGGCCAGCACTTCCGATATGTCGCCAGCCGTGATTGCGGCAGAATCACAAACGATAAAAATTTGCTGATCTTTGGCGGGTGAAAAGCGAAGGGTGGGCATTAGACGGCAGCGGTCAGGCCTTCTTGGACTCCCGCATTGCCCGTGCTGCCAGCATCTTGGCTGCGATCTCCATTGCTTGCGGCGATGGCTGCGATGGCGTCTTGGTCTGGAGCGCCAACTGCTGCGCGTACTTGTCCTGCTCCGGCGTTGTCTTGCGCCCGTTGAGCACCGTCCTCAATAACTGCATGCCCTGCGGGCTGCTCAACCCTGGCACCTTCTTGTTGTCATCCATTTGAGAGTCTCCTAAAAATATCATCCCGGCTTGCTATTGGGGTTTCGCCAAACATGCCGCATTGCGATTGGTTGCTGTGTTAAGCCTTGCTGCGGGCTTCCGCTGCGTGTATCTTGGCCCGGCGGGCTTTCTCGTCCGCGATCACTTTGCGCGCCCGAGCTGGCGGCAATTTCAGTAGTGCCTTGGTCAACTTGAGTGCCTGCATCCGGCCCTCTGGTGTTAGTGCTTCGAGTTTCGTTGTCATTGGTGATTTTCTGTTCTGTGTAGCCCGCTGCCAGCAGAGCATCATCCATGCTTATATCGCTTTGCGCAATGCCTTGAGGCATATTCAGCATGACCGCGATGGTGCTGGGCAGTGCTATAGCCGGTGTTCACATGCGAGGGTGGGGATGCCATGCTGGACTGAATATGACAAACCAATCACCGCCCGACTACCCCAATGATCAGCGCACAGTCCCCTTCCGTAGCGGGTCCCCCAGCCGTGATTTGTCGATGATTTTCCGACTGATATACTGCTAAATTATGGTCACCCCTCGTCGCTTGGCGCACCCTCCCATTGCTGAGGCGGTAGTCAATTTTCACGTTCAACTTCCCCGGCCAATGGATGAAGAGTCCTTAAAAAGGCTACCTGCGGATTTCAAGGCCAAGTTTTCGGTCGTCGAAAAAGTCTTGCAGAACGAAGTCCGTTTTGAATTGCCGCCTAAGTCCGGTAATGTAACGACAACCCAAACCGACCGGCTCCATGGGTTTAGATTCGAAGCTGCTGGAGGGCGGAGCGTCGTTCTGTTTGAGCAGATGCAGTTTGTCGTTAGCCACGTTGGCCACTACGAATCGTGGGAATCACTAATCGCCGAGGCGAAACAAGCTTGGGAAGCTTTCAGAGCCGTTGCGCAGCCTATTGAAATAGGCCGTGTAGGTCTTAGGTATATCAATAAGTGTAAGCTTCAACTGCCTGCCGAATCGAATGAGCTACTCACCGCAGGTCCGAGCCTACCAGAGGAGCTCGATCTCAACATTTCGGCTTTCTTGAGTCAGGTGACAGTTCCCTTACCCATAGATGCGACTGCTAACGTGACTCAAGTTCTCCAGCACGAGGTAGATTCGTCGTACGCGATCATTGATGTTGATGTGTTTCGGCAGGGCTTGGCACTTGACCCCGGCTCAGATGAACCTTGGACGAAACTAGAGTCGTTCAGAGAGTGGAAAAATAGGCTGTTTTTCTCGCTCGTCACTAACAAGCTTTTGGAGCAGTACTCATGAGAATTGTTCTGCATGACCACCCCTTGGGGATTCGCTTCTCAGGCGCCTTGGTCAGTACTGTAGGCATGCAGATTCTGAGTGCTATCGAGATGTTCGAAAAGCACCTTAGCGCTCCCGTGGCGGCCTACGGAGACTCTTGGCGCTTGAGGCGCGAAATCAATCGCGTTGCGGCGGACGCAGCCGAGGACGACTGGGATGGCGATGGTTCACTGGCGCTCGACGTTGAGAGTCTTGATGCTGCAACCGATTTGGCAAAAATCCTGCCCCCAGGTTTCCCCCCGCCGGACGTTGATGTCGGGCGACGTGGCGAGTTGATGCTGGAATGGCGGACGGGGAAGCGCTCCGCCCTCGTTCTGTCGTTGTACCCGGATCGATCTATTGGATATGCGGTCGTTCGCGGGCAAGCTCGCGCGTTCGGTCGCGAGCCCTTTTTGAGCGTCCTGCCCGAAGTAGTCTTGCTGCATCTGCGTTCGATCATTCACCGTTCGACCCTTCACTGATGCCAACCGTCAGTCGGTTCGCAGTGGAAAAGGGCTCGTACTACCGTCCTAGCGACAACACGGTAAAGATGAAAGCCTTCCTGCCAAAGGACGGAGCTACCTCCGTCTTTTGTTTGGGCGATATGTCGCACGCGCACCGCGTGGCTCATGGCAATCAGCACGTCGGTCAGGCTCGCAGGAAAGATGTCCTAGGGTACGCGCAGGTTGCCTCCTCTGCGGTTACTGAGTGCGCATTGACCCTCGCGCAATCAGAGCCGCCGCCATTACATTGGAACATCGAGTCCTGGCCGAATGACGAAGACGCTCAGAAGGCTTTGGCACTTGAGCTCGCAACCCAAGCGGTCTTCGTTCCTGTTTGAGCAGGGTTGTCCAGACGCGGTTCAAAACTGGGTAACACTTTTCGTGTGGTCATCGATTTAGCATGGGCAAAGCGTTCAAAAATTACATTGCCAGTGTTACCTAAAAGCGGCACTTTTTGAACCACGCCGGGGTGGGCATTAGCTGGCAGCTTCGATTAACGTGATTTCTTCTTGGGTCAGGCCGAGGGCTGACTGGCTTATTAGCCGGCGCAGGCGCAATTCCAACCGCTCAAAGCGTTGAAGAAAAACAGCCAGCCCCTGCTTTCGAACGAAGTCCATTCGGTTGCGGTATTGGTCGGCGGAATCCTGTTGTGGTTGGAAACCGTCAGCCATCGCCCAAAACGCTTCGTCCGTGGGATAAAGCGCACGACACAGGCCCAAGGCAGAATCCCAGTGGCTCAGCGTATCCGCCACATTCTTCAAGATCCGCACCGTGGCTTCAACCGGATTTATTTTGTCCCGCACGCACCAAGCCAGTTCGAACATCCAGAGCCGGATGTTCGAGTTATGGTGGTCCAGATTCGCCGTCAGTTCTTCGAGACCGAACACGCCACGCGGATTATTGCAAAACTGCAGCGCCAGCCGCCACGGCAGAAGGTCGCCCCAGAAACGACCGGCCACTTTGTCGAGGCACCCCGCCAACTCAACTGTAGTCGCTTCCGGGGAGTAGCTGCCCCACTCCACTGCCACGAGCACACAGGCCAGACTGAGATCGTCGAGTTCGTAAGGCAGGGTGACAACGGTGGCCAGGGGACATTTATCATAAAACATGCGGCAAAGCCTACGCAGGCAAACGTCCGCCACACGGTAGCAATAGGGCGCGGGAACGCCGGGCAGCCAAAGCTGCCCTTTCTCGTCCACATCGCTGGTGATTTTGTGCTCCATGCGTTGCTTCTAGCCTTAGCTGATCGCTCCCTCCACGAGTTGGATTTTTTCCGGAGTGAGGCCGCAGTGGTTGAACACAAAATCGTCTATCTTTCGTGCCATGCTACTCGTCTCCGTCGTCATTATTGTCGGCACTTTGGCTGCGAGTGTTGACGAGCGAAGTTTCGATGTGGGCGATTTCGTCGGCGGTCAGGTCGAAGAGGCGGTAAATTATTTCGTCGATCTCCCGCTCGATCTTCGCGACGACGGCATTGTCGCCCGCCGTGGCTGACTTGGCGGCGCGCTCCGCGAGTTTGGTGAGTTTGGCCTTGTCGGCGGCGCTCGCGGGCGGGATGGGAAGCTGGCGAGAGTAACGCGGCTCACAATCAAAACTCTGATTCTGCTTCGTTGCGAAAACTTGAGTCGCGAACCAAAAACTCGCTGTTGAGTTGACGATTGCTGCCACGAAGTGGGCGTCGTCGCAGATAGCAACAGACGACTTGTTATTGCTATAGAACCCTGCCTCATCAGCCGCCGCTACTGGTCGGGTGGTGATAGCAGGAATCATTATTTTCGTTTGACCAAAGGCGCTCAAAAACTCCAGCTTGGGATTGTTATCGAGTTCCAGCCAGTGATGCTGGCCACCTTCCTTGTTCCCGCGCGATGACGTGCATTGGCCGCGTTTCTTGAGCTTGTCTTCAAACTGCTGTAGGTGTCGCAGAATCGCGGGGTACTCTTTCAGTCGCGTATGAAATCCAAAAGGGAAGGCTATGAGATAGAGTTCCCGATGATGCACCGTCCATCGTTTCACATCCCGCCCCCGCAGAAACGGCTTGATGATCTCCGCCGATTTCGGGTCTTGGGCCACCAACGCATCACGTACTTCCCGGCTGATGACAAAGGCTTCGTTCAGGCCGGTAATGATGCCGCGGTAAAACTTGCCGCCGACATACTCGCCGAGCGGAGTCCCCGTGGCCCGGAGCTTTGCGAGCAGTCGGATCGCAGCGGGAGATTCAAGCCGCCAGCCGTCGGCAGTGAGGTCGATTTGCAACAACTCAAGACCTTTCTGCTTGAGGGTCTGATCGAGGGCAGTGAAGGGCGTTCCAGGCTCCCATGAGCAAGCGCGGATGGAGTGTTCCGGCGGTGCATTGCCCTTCGTGCCGATGAGAATCGAAGCGTAGGCGATGGCCTCGAAAACCGGAGCATCGCCGAAGTCGATGAGCACTTTGATTCGCAGCTTCTCGGTGAGGAAAGGCCGGAGCTTGGCACCATAGGCTGCGCGGTGAAATTTGTTTGAAGTGATGAGGGTAATCACGCCACCGGGCCGCAACAGGTTCACCCCCTCCTCGTAAAAGAAGATCAGTAGATCGGCTCGGCTCGCCGCGACCGCGAAGCGCTGACGCAAAATCGGAGCCATTTCGCTGATGGTCTCGTGCCGAACATAGGGCGGGTTGGCGATGACAACGTCGAATCCGCCTCTCGCACGAAAGACTTCGGAGAAGAAAATCTTGAAGTCGAACGTGACTTCGTAGCCGAGGCTCTTCTTGGAGCTGGCGAACGCCTGCGATAGCTCCTCGTCAATCTCATGTTTCAACCGTTTCTTCTTTTCATGGTCTGTCTCGTCGATGTGGTCAGCCTTGAGCTTTTCGATCAGCTGGACACGAGAAGACTTGATGGCGGGGAATCCGAGCAGGGAATTCCCGACGACGATCTTGTAATCAAGGTTGGGCAGCGGCTTGATCTGCTTCACGTCCTCCTCGTCCACGACGAGTGAGAGCCAGAGCCGCAGCTTGGCAATCTCGACTGCACCGGGGTCAATGTCCACGCCGTAGATCGAATTGTGAATGGCGTCCCATTTAAAGGAATAAGCGGTGCGTGCGGTGCGTTCCGCTACGTCGTTGAAATAGGGGGTCAGCGCCAAACGTGCGCGGACAATTTCGGTCATCATGCCCACGGGGAAAGCACCGGAGCCGATGGCCGGGTCACAAACCGTGATGTCACGCAACAGCACATCAATCTCAAACGCAAACTTGCGGATGGCGTCGGGCGGTTTGGGATAGTGATCGCCTTTCGTCCCTGCGGCAATGGCGGCAGCGTAGTGGGCGAACTGGTCGCTCTGCCGAATCCATTCCTCCAAATCCTTCCGGGCAACCAGCACCCAGTGCTGGACTTCGGTGAACTCCTCCTGCGCTGCCTTGGTCTTGGGTTTTTCCGATGAATCCACAAAAAGTGGCGACTGCATCTCAGGCTGTGGAGGGACTGCACCGATTGGCACCGTAGGGTGGTTGAGCGCCGTGTCGAGATAGTTGATGAGGCTTTCCTGGCACATGTAGTGGACGATCTCGCGTGGCGTGTAGAACGCGCCAAGACCCTTGCGCCGGTTGTCCTCGATGAGGTTCTCGAAGACCTTGCCGAGCATTTCTGGGTCAATGGCGACCTCTTTTTCCAGCGGTTCGGCTTCATTGACCGTGAAGTTGTAGCGGTCGAATACATCGAGGATGCCGGTGCCGATGTCGCCTGCCTTGGAGGAATTGGTGTTGGAAAAAAGCGAGTTGGGGATGGGGATGTCGATTTTTTCCCAATCGTAATCGCGCAGCGGTTCGAAGAGTCCGCCGTTGAGAAACGGGATGCGGCACGCGAAGGTTTCGCACCACGCCTCGTCGCGATCCGTGGCGAGCGTGTCGTAGAACAGCGGTTCGAGCACGTCGTTGAAAAGGCACTTCTTCTCGCTGATGGCGCGGTCGGCGAGCAGGCGTAGAAAGTTGCGTTGGCCGTCGCCCCACTTTCCACCTCTGGCAACACCGAGCCAGCCTTTCTTTTGGATAAAGTAGAGAAAAACAATCTGGCCGAGCAGCTTCTTGGCGAAGTCCACCGTGCTGACGCCCTTCGCCTTGAAATCATCGCGGATTGTTTTGTCACTCTTCACAATGGCAGCGAGTGTGGCCTCGGTGTTCTCGAAAAGCCGCTTGTATTCGCCGAAGAATTCTTTGGTAACGGTCTCGATGCTGAAGGCTTCTTCGATTTGCGCCAGCGTCGGGCGGGCTGCGGTGTCTTGCAGCAACGAGAGGAAGCGGCTCTGTGCGGTGTGGCATTCTTCGCCCGTTCCGACGAGATAGGAGCTGCGCCGGGCTGGCGTGAGGCGCTCTTCTGGCTTGATCTTGCCGGTCTTCGGGTCGCGTTTGGTCGCGTATTCCATGCGGACATACGAGAAGCGCCAGGACTGCAAATCCGGCGCGACAAAGGCGACGAGTGCCGCTTCCTTGTAGGAGTTGTCCTCGCCTTCGCCGCGCTTGAGCTTGTGGGCGACAAAATCGCGCAGCGCGGTGCGGGTGCGCTCCAGCTTGAAGGGTTTGGTAAGGTGAACCACGAGCACGTCGGCCAGTTCACCCTCGGGGGATTCAAACGTGCCGAGGCGCCAGCATGATTTCACATGATCCTTGAAGGCGTTGATCATCGCCATCGGCTGCGCCTTGCTCTCATCGAAGCCGTTTAACAGTTCGCTGATGAAGTCGCGGTAGCGTTTCTTGTCGAAAGCGGCTTTGAAAGTTTCGCGGACGATGCGCTGGGCTGATGTCTTGTCCATAGGTTAAGGCAGGTATGAGGAAAGTATCACTTCCCGTGGCGCTGGCGATGCGTTCTTATCCACTTTATGCAGTGTGCCCAGCAGATATTGATTGGCGATTTCTTTGCGCAAAATCGCCAGCATATCAAGTGGGGCGGCGGTTTTATCGAATGCTTCTTTAATCTTCCGTATGGTGTGCTTGCCGACCCTGCCTTCAGCAATGATCTGTTCAACATGCAACCTGAATTTTTTATCTCCCACACTGAAGGCATCACAGTTGCGAAAATCACGGGCGCGCAGACGCTTCAAAATAATCGCCTCGTTGCCGCTGCCCGCTGCGGTCGCAGGCATGATGCTTTCAATCGTCGGGTTCGTGGCACTTTGGTATCCGGTCTTGTTTTTATCCAAGAGCGGATAGAACTGTTCCGGCGGAATAGTCTGCCTGGCTTCGCCGGGCGTGGTTTCAAGGGTTTCGGCTGTGGTGAAAAAATCCAACTCTTCGGCAAAGCCCGCATGGGCATGGGCGCGAAAAAATTTATCCAACCGGGCTTGTCGGAAATAGGTTATCACAGCGGGGCGATCCGGCATCGGCACAGCGTCTGGATTGTCTGCCGGGGCTGGCTCGGGCGCGTGCAAGCGGGTTGAGCGTGCCTTGCGCGGCAGCCCGAGAATGCGCTTGAAGAGTTCCGGTTGTTTTTCTTTCACGTCCAGAATCTGGCGCAGGTATTTCAATTCGCTCTTGGATTCGGCCTCGTCGCCTTCGGCAGCTTTCTTGGTGTTGATGCGGTCGAAAAGATTGTGTGAGGTAATCTCTTCGTCACCCGTCAGAAGCCGTGCATCATTACCTAACAATTTGATGAAGGCATGAATTTTAAATTTGGCGGATTCGATCAGTGCGATCTGGTCGTTGCCTTCGTCAGTAGGGAAGAAGGTGTAGGTGAAGATGGTTTTGAATTTGGTGCCGACCCGATTCACGCGCCCGACCCGCTGCATCATGCGGGTCGGGTTCCACGGGATGTCGTAATTGATGACGGTGGCGGAACGATGCAGGTTCACACCTTCCGCGAGGATGTCCGTGGTGACGAGGATGCGGCAATCATCGCGCCCAACCAGGCTATTGGCATCGAAGTTTGCGATGACGTCGCGGCGCTGCTCGGGGCTGGAGGCAGAACTAAACAGCAGAGTCTTGGGTTCGACCTCTTCAAGGATAAGTTTCGCCAGATAACTTGCGGTGTCGGCAAACTCGCTAAAGATGATCAGCTTGCCGGTTTTGAATCCCGGATTCGTAGAGAGTTCGCGCTTGAACTCTATCCATTTGGGGTCGCGCGTCACACTTGTCCATGATTGCTTGATCGCACGCAACGTATCCAGGTCAGATGCGACATGTTGGCGGAAAGCGGGGGTGAAATCCGTGGCGGAAAACTTCTCCACTTTCTCCGCCAGAATGAGCGCTTCAATCGCGGCATCATTACCATCTTCCATGAACTCCAGCACCTTGTGGCTATATTTTTTGCTGGTATAAACGACACCTTCATCAAAGGCTTGCAAGACAAGCTCGTGCGATTTGATGAAACGGTCAAGGGTTCCCCTGAATGCGTGGAAGCTGCTTTCCAGACGTTTTACCAACAGAATCTTCATGAATCTGGCAAGGTTGCGTTGACCCTGCACGGCGCGCTCTTCAGTCTCGCCGGTGTAATAGTCTGGGTTGAGCGTTTGATACCGCGCCCAATGGAAGTCAGCACTGGTAATGCTTTCCAGGCTGCGCATAAAGACGGAACTTTCCGTTTTATTTAGCTGATAAAGCAATGGGACAGGATCACTGATCTGCGGGAACCAGATTTTTTGCTTTTTCAAGTCGTCGCCGTAGAACTTTTCAATCTCGCTGCGGGTACGGCGAACCATGACATATTTGAGCACACGATCTCGCAGCTCATGGGCATTTTGCCCAACTGCCGCGATGTATTGCTCGGCATCATCAAGACGGTGCAATCCCTTGAGGCGCTTCCGTAGTGTTTCAAAAAATGCCTCCAGATTACGTAGGCCGGGGATGGTGCTGTTGCGCGGCGGCTGGAACAGCTTCAGTTGGCTGTAGATGTCATCAACCGTGTTGTTGTAAGGCGTGGCGGAAACGAGGATGACGCCCTTGTTTTGGCAAATGCGTGTGAGCAGCTCGTACCGCTGGGTCGAGTCGCCTTTGAAGCGGTGTGATTCATCAATGAAGACGTACTTGTAGCTCTCAATGTCCTGTTCCAGAAGATCTTCGAGTTTGCCAATAGAGACGCACTTGTGGCCGGGTATGCCGAAGTCACGAAATACGCTAGGCCATGCGCCTGGACTGTTTTCATCCAAGAGGCTAGGCGGCGCGATGACAAGACTGCGGCCATCAAGCTGGAGTGCCAGCAACGCCGACATGTAGGTTTTACCCAAGCCCACCACGTCGGCAATGAAGACCCCGCCGTAGGATTTAAGCATCTGCTGCGCGGTGAATACGGCATCTTCCTGATATTGCAGCTTCTTGAATGTTGGCGGCAACATGCCCATGCTTAGCTTGGAGCGGTCGCCCAGATAGTCGCGGAAGTATTCCGCCAGGAATTTCAGGTAGAGTTCGTGCGGTGTAAAAAAGGCAAAGGGAGATTCTTTTTCTACCGTGTCAATAATGGTGCCGTGGACATCTTTCACATCCACCGCATCCGCCCAAAGTTCGTTGAAACGATACAGCGCGTAGTCGTGTTCTTCCGGTTCATTGAGCAGTACATTGAACTCAAGGTTCCCCTCCAGCCCGCTATGCGACAAGTTGCTCGACCCCGTAATGACGTAGCCGTGATGCACGTCAGGCGTTGCATGTTCGGGGGTCATGATGTAAATCTTGGCGTGGATGTTCTGTTCCTTGTACAGTTTTACTTCCAACTTGCCCGAACGAATCCACGCGATAAATTTTTGGATGCCGGTCTCGATAGCGAGCGAGTCCTGCGCATCAACCAGCTCCTTGCGCAGCATCCCGCCAAAGGTATTTTTAGCCTCGGCGGTGGACGGCGTGCTCTCGCTCGTCTCTTCTTTGGCGATTTGGATGAGGCCGTGAACAGCCTGATCGTTTTTCAGGCCGATGAGAATGCGGACTTTCTTGACCGGTTCGAGCGCGGGATAGAGACGGAAGAAGCCGCTGATAAAAAAGTAGCCGACGAGGCAATCGAAGTCATGCGTGAGCGGCAGGATTTTTTCCAGCCGCTTGCTCAGCGTGTTTTCGCCTTGATTGGTGAGGAACTTTTTTGGTATGGGAGGGTGATCGGAGGTCATCTTCACTCGGTCGTTATAAAAAGTTGCGGCCCAAACGAGCTGATTCAGTAACGGGTACTCGCGCCCGTTACCTTGGGATGATTGCGATTATGTTCTCCAGAAGCACATTACCGTAACCTTGCCGTCCAACCCTCGCCGTTCATTGAACGCGGTTCGACTTTGTAACCGCGTTGTGATCTGGTTGTGATCTCATTGTGATTTCGTTGCAATCCTCGCTGTTACCTTACCGTTCCGGCACCCCGTAACCTACCCACAACGTTGCTATGCCGTTGCTATAAGCCACCGTCAACCCTTTGTAAAACCTTTGTATAACTAGCAAGAAAACCTTGCTATAAAGTTGCTATAAACCCTGCGGTGATTCGGCCTGCAAACCCTATCGTTACCCTTGCACTAACCTTGTACTAACCTTGTGGTTCGAGGTCGCCCGGCACCACATAGATTTCCCGGATTTTCGCTTCTACTTCGCTCTACTTTAGGTCACTGTGCCAACACTTTCCCGGAATCATCCCGATATTTTGACTTTGTTTAACCGTCATTGCCCGGACTATCTCGCAAGGCGGCAGGCAATTTCCAGCGGTCACGGTGTCCCCACAAAAGCGGCGGTTCCCACTTGCCATGTACCAGCGCCGACAGGCCGATGATTACAAGCCTGTCAATCAATGCTTGGGTGTTGTCCTTGGGGTGATGCGCATGCGCGGCTTGCAGGGCTTCTACAGCGGCAGGACAGGGCATATAGTCAACTCGCACGCGGTCAGTTTTCGGCATGATTTGATTTCCTTTGGTATCAGGCATCAGCAGAGACTGCGCCCCTGCTATCGGTTTCTATCGCGCGCGCCTTGGACTCGGAAAATTCTCGCGCACGCGGAACGGGCAACGTCGCGCCCCAAATGTCAACATGCTTCAACCTCATGCTGAGCAATACGCGCGCGCGCGCGAAACGTTGTGCTTGTGTATGTTGCGGTAGCGCCTTTGTCGGGCGCGATTGCCTGTTGCTTTGGTTTCCATGATGGCGTGCGCCTACTGTGTGCGGTGAATCAGCGCCGGGTCAATCAACTCGATGTCCAGGCCAGCATCTGCCCGCTCTGCCATGAATTCTGCCGGCGACTGACCCCGCCTCGCTGCCGCATCTTCCACACGAAAAACAGCTTGACCATCCTCAAGGTAGCCACTGGCAGGCGGTAACACGCCCAGCATGGCCGCCACGCTATGCGCCATGTCTTGAAGCTCAGGCGGTGCAAGATCAATCGCAAGCAGCATTGCCGCTTTAGTTTGCGGATGGTCGGCACCCAGTGTGGCGGACAGGTGCTCGTACCGTTCCAGCGCCGCTAGGCATTTGATGTATTCGGTTTCTTTGCGTTTTGCCATGGTGGTCAATCTATCTCGTAATCAGGACCACGCCAGCTATGGAAGCCGGTGTTACGACCTACCTTTGGAGCATGGAAGACATTGTGATGATGACGGAGACGAGCGCCTAAAACTCAGCCACGAGGTACTTTTTCGTGTACAGCAAGAATTTTGTAAACCACCGGCTTATCGTTTATGGTTTCAATTGCAACATCAACGATATACGCCTCTTTAAATGGATTTTCCTTGTCGAATATCATGTCAATTTTTATCGTGTCGGTTGCACAAATCACTTTCACCGGGAAGGCTGCTATTGACTCAATTATCCCTTTGTCTCCCGCTGTGCTTTTCGAGTCATTCCTAGCTTGATACCAGTAGAGCAAGACCTTTTGATGAAGCCTTGTAGAAGTGGTTGATGCATCCTTGAGAAGCCGTGTGACGGCATTCTGAGCTTGGTTGGCTTCGGCGGAAGTAATAACAAGAAATAGAGGCCCGTTGTGCGTTCCAATATTCAATTGAGAGCCGCCGTCCTTTGCAGTTGGCTCAAGAATTTGGTTTAGGTTTTCTAAGGACTTTCGGTCAAGCTGCTCAGGTTTTTCCTTGCTTTGTCCTGTTAAAAATTCGTAGCTGATTTTCAGGAACTTTGAAAACGAAACGACCGAGTTCACATACGACAGACCTTGCAAAATCTGCGGAGATGCCGCCATGAGACTTGCAACGATGCTGCCAGTGTGAACCTCCTTCACATATAGCCGCACTTCCGCCGCAGAGTCTTCCGGATGGCTTCGTTGAAGGTGCCGCAGGTATTCGTTGGCAAGCGCAGCTAGGCTACTGGTTAAATCGAGCAACTCAACCGGCCTTATGTTCCTGATTTCCACAGTAATTTCCGCTGTATCCATGCCGATAGGGTAGCCGCCCTCGGTCATATTTATCATATGATTTCCCTTAGAGTGATGTTGCGAAAACTCTTGTGTAACCGGCTCATTTTAAGATGAACCAGTACCGCGGCGCTCGCTTTGGCTATCGGTTGATCCAGCGAAGTTGTACTGGACTGACTCGTACCCGCCACCAGGCCATCGTTGGTAGGTGTTTGTGGGGGTGGTTTGGGGGCGAAGTCTACAGAGCATAGACTTCGGTCTTTTGCCGGGGGTGCAAAGTCTATAGACGTTGGATCGTACTTTCTGCCTTTGCCCGGACTGGTGAATATCTCCGCCACCGTGCGCAGTGGCTTTGCCTTTGGCGTGTCCAGCACCAAACCCAGCGCCAGCACCCACGGCCCCGGATTACTTTCAATGCTGTTGCGGATGGTTGCCCATGCCGTACTCTTGAGCGCCGGGTCTGAGGCGTTTTTGAGGCTTTCCAGCACAGCAGATGCCGCCGCCTGTTTTGACGCGCCACAGAGCCGTGGCGGTGCCTTGCGCAGCCCATAGCGCGAAGCCACTACCGCATGAAAGTTCTTTTGCATTTCCATCAATTGCTTCGTCCCGCCCATTAGCCGCCCGCCCACCATGCGCCCGTCGATCAATGGCAGCAGCAAGACGTGGCAATGTGGCGCGCATTCATCCCGGTGAATGTCGGCGCTCAAAATTGGGGCTGCAAAGTAGCTTTCTGCCCAGGTGGTGCAGTCGTCAAAAAATGCCCGGTCATCAGTCAGGTGGTCAACCGGCAAACTGAAAACGATCTCCAGCCCGGTGACGGCATCTTTGCGCAGCTTGACCACGCCCGCTTCGGTCATCAAGCGCTTCGCCAGTTGCGCCACATCATCCGCAGTGAGCGGCCCCCGCAGGGACTCATTCAGGTGTGAGCGTGTCGGGTCGATTGAACCCGTTGCGCCCAGCTCGGCCTGAATGACGCGCTTGTTATGGCGCGCCGCCGTGCGGATGATGCCGGCGCTCTTGAGTTTTTTAATTCTCAGAAAAGCAGCCCCGCTCATACCTGCCCCTGATCGAACATTACTGCCATGCGCTCTTTTGTGCGCCGGTCCCTTTTTATGGTGCCCGCACGATAAGCGCTTTTGTCGGTCACGGCAAAGCCTCACTGCGTTGCGCCAGTGGAGCGTGTGCGCTTGTCCAGCCAGGCCAGCAGATCAGCATGGCGGTAGCGCACCTTGCGCCCAACTTTCAAGAATGGCAGTGCATAGCGACCGGTGGAGCGCCAGACAGACAGCGTGCCAGGCGTAACGTCCAGCACAGCAGCAGCAGCCTTGTCATCAAGTAATTCCTTGCTTGCTTGAACGATGTTTTGAAGTGTCATGATTAACCCCTATCCGGCTTGATATGCCGTTGTTGCGATAGGTGTATTTCAACTTCAATTTGCTATTAAATATATAGCACTGTGCCAGCACAATACGCACTCTGCTGGCTGAGTAACTACTTTGCAGGCTGGGTGCCTGATTCTTCTTTCCATTCTCTGCACCAGCGTTCTATGACTGGTTGACTTGTCAGTGTCTCGTATTTTTGGAGCATGTCGCGTGCAAAGGCTGCATTGCTTTTGTAGCGAGCCGGTTCGTTTTGCCACAGCTCCCAGCATTCACGAACTGTCTTCTTGTCTAGCTGTTTGGGGTCTTTCCTTAGCCTCGCAGCAACAGCGCGCTGAGCATTCGCGATCACTGAATCGCGCCCGTAATATGACTCGCCCATCGCGTAAGCCCTACCAAGCATCATTTGGGCTTGACCGTAGGTAAGTATGGAATTGCCCCGGCTACCCTTTAGAAGAAACTCAAAACTCTGGTGACAACATAACAAGCCAACAATCGCCGCGAGGCGTGCCATTGCAAGTGTGTGCGACGTGTCTGAGCAGTAATTTGTTAGGATAGCCCAAAACAATGGGTCCAGTTTTTCAGGCTTGTCCGCCGGTATTTCCTCCACGTCCAGGAAATCCATAAGGAGTCCAATCTGTTCGTCTTGATCTCCTTCAAGAGGCTCGAGTAGATTGAAAATGTCGTTGTCTTCGTCTAGGAAGAGAAATCGAAAACAAGCTTCAGCAAGGAGTTGAACCGTTGTTTGCTCCCTGATCATGAAATGCTCGAAGCTGTCGTCATTCTGGATTTTTGTCGTCGGCATTGCGCTCCCCCCTCGCCCCTGAAATAAGGTGCCAGTCCAGCCCGTCAGGGGGTAACGGGTTTTCGGGGATCAGCCTAGGACTGGCGAAACTGTTTTACTTTTTTGCGGCCCGCAGTTGGATGACTTCGGACTTTTTCTTCATGCCGCCCGCTACCATCATTGCCGCCGTCGCCGTGTTGACGGATTGGCGCACCGGGTCGAGGCTCAGCCGAGCGTAGATCATCGTCGCGTCGGCGCTCTTGTGCCCCAGGCTCTTGCCGATGATGGGCAACGATGCGCCGGTGATCGCCTGCCACGATCCGAGCGAGCGGCGCAGATCGTGAATGTGCAAGTCGGCAAGGTTCGCCCGCACGAGCAGGTCGGCCCAGCGTTTCTTGGGCGGCGTTATATGCCCGGTCTTGGATGCCGCCGGGAAGATATACCCCGCGTCTTGCGGCTTGCGCTCGCGCAGAATCTCGACGGCCTCGGGCACGAGCGCGACCACTTGCGGATCGTCGTTCTTTGTCTGCGGAATGCGCCACGTTTCCGCCTTTAGGTCTGTATCCTGCCAGCGCATCGCGAGCACGTTGTTACGCCTGGCGCCGGTCAGCAGCGAGAACAAAACGAAATGCTTGAAGTCGTCCGACGTGTCTTCGGCCAAGGCAACAAAAAAGCGCGGCAGTTCGCTACCTTGAATGAAGCGGTCGCGTTTGGTTTCTTTGAATGGCTTGATGCCACCGGTGGAATTGACGCCACGGTATCCCCACTCGATAGCCCGGTTGTAGATGCTGCTCAGCAGCTCAACCACGCGGTTCGCCATCGTGCGGTGCGTCTTCCCAATGCCGGCATGAAGGGCGCGAACAGCGGCATTGTCGATCACGTCAAGCTTGCGCTTCGACCAGTCCACGCCGGCGGGGTGCTTCGCGCGCTTGCGGCCGTGCTTTTTCGGCGGTGCGTCCGGCATACCGCCGAGACAGCGCTCCCATAGCGCGTGAATCTCGCTGGCACTCTTGATGCCGCGCGGCGTGATGTGTAGCACGCGGTACTGCTCGTATGCCTCGCCGAGTGTTTGCTTCTGGCGTTCTTCGCGCTTGGCCGTCGCTGGGTTGATGCCCTTGGCAAAGTCGCCGAGCGCGCGCTCAGCGGCCTTCCTCGCGCCTTCTGCTGTCATGTCGGGAAACGTGCCGAGCCGGAACCACGCCATGCTTGATCCGTCGCGTTTGACGACGTAGAACGTACGCGTACCGGCCGAGGTCAAGCGGATCGCGAGCTTCGGAACCTCGGTGTCGTAGACGGTGGAGCGTGAGCCCTGTACGGGCAGCGGAAGGGCGGAAAGGCCGGATTTGGTGAAGCGGATTCGTGCTGTCATCTTGACCCCTTGGTTGAGTGCGGGCTAGCATCGGGCTAGCACGGGCTATCAAACTGCGTTAAGTTTAATGCTAGCCCGTTAAAGTGCATAGGTCAAGTCTCAGAGGGAGAATAGCATTCCGTACAGTTGCATTAAGTTTGAAAAGGGTATCTACCCTCTGGCTACGAACCAAGGGGTCGTGGGTTCAATTCCTGCCAGCCGCACCAAACGACAAGCCCTAGAGCAGAGATGTTCTAGGGCTTTTTCGTTTCTGCCCCAGCTCATTTTGCGTGACTTTGCGT
>Ga0105052_10003828_pt1 | contig 17008 bp, 12 predicted proteins | sample FRY03_FD_78094 | JGI IMG/M metagenome (GOLD analysis project Ga0105052, IMG submission 78094) | Freshwater microbial communities from Lake Fryxell liftoff mats and glacier meltwater in Antarctica - FRY-03 | ecosystem: Environmental > Aquatic > Freshwater > Ice > Glacier meltwater ... | reverse complement strand
TTTTTAGTCCGTAATTAGAACAACTTGGATACATTGGACATTCTTGTCCACGAATACCGCTAATATATGTTTGATAAAAACCGATGTAGTCATTAGCTGCAGATTCTTTTTTCTTTATCGTATCATTAAAATATGTCTGTCCTGTCGCTATTGATTTTCCGTCAACTTGCTCTGTAAAAGTCCGTCCACTGCAAATTGAGTAGGTGAATGTCAAAATTAAAATTAATATGCTTTTGTTCATCGGTGTCTTTTTAAAATGGCCAATAACGGCACTCTGTCTAAAAACCAACCTTAAAATTATTCGTATTCGTAGTTCCCTCTTGTAAAATTTCATTTAAGCAATTCTCAGCTTCGTCCGTCTGTTTGTCCGCTTTAATTTTCATTGATTGTATTTTACTAAGGTCAATATTTTTTTTATTACAACAGATTGTTTCTTCCAAGTTTTTACTTTTATATTCAGTTCTACCGCACCTTGTTGAGTGTATAATATAATTTTAGGTTTGTCTGACTGATTAAAAAAAATATTTAAGTCAGTAAATAAAAAAAATGATGAATATCTATAATGCCACTTTTCTTTTTTTGTTTCTATGAATATTTTTTTTACGCTGCTTGAAAATATTTGATTACTACCAACAAAAACAATACTGTCAATGTCGCGATTTAATTTGTCAAAATACGAAAAATTTAAAATCACAGCGTCATCGCTTGTCAAGTATGTAATGTCATAAGTTAACCCACTTTTAATTTTATTGTTTGAAAATCCACTCATCGGATAAATATAGTAAAGCACTCCTTTGTCCTGCAATGAAGAAGTATAATGCTTTGAAATATTTTGAGCATTGCTATTACTCGTTAAAAGCAGTAACAAAATAATAATTGAAATAAAAGAAAGGGGCGTGTTCTTGCACGCCCCTTTAATACCATTATTCACCATAAACAAACACTTTGTATTTGGCAAAAAAGCCCAATATACTTGTTGATTCTTCGTCAACATGGTGAATTTTAGTTATCCCTGCTGATTTTGCAGCAGCATCAATACTTGCATCTCCTCTTGCAATTATTCCCAAAATAGAGGTTGCTTCTGATGAACCTACTTTTGTAGAATTTGAATTGCCTGTCACGGCAACAGGTGCTTTAACATTAGTATACCATATCCCACTTAAAGGACTTTTTACTGTGGCACAACTTGAAAGCAATAATACCGCACTAATCACAAATACTAACTTTTTCATTTTTTTCATTTGATGATATATTTAATTTTCCTAATCGTATGGCTTTTCGGTGTCGCCCCGTTTTTAAAGTTGTTTCTGGTCTCAACTATTTTTTGCGATAATAAAAATTATTTGTCAGCCAAGAACTGTCAAAGTAAAACTTTGGTAGCTTTCGTGTCTGTCCGTTTTGTCGTTTCTTAAACTTATGACTGACGTTTTTCTAAATCGTTTAGTTAGAGCTGATTATTGTAAAGTCAATAAGGCGCTGGTTACACGATGACAAAGCCATAGCGCAAACTACTAAAATAGGGAGCGCAATTTTTTTCATAATTTTTTAATTTATCTTAATTCTTAATTAAGGCAAATATAAATCTTATTGTATACATACCAAAATTAATTGATGTCCCTGTTTTCTTCATCTTGATGTTTCAATCCACCCAATTCACATTGTTAAAAATTGATTTTCAAATAGATATGAATTCTTGGATTTCAATCTTCATTCAACGAAAAGAAAATTCTTCATTAAAAATCAGCATTAAGATTGGAATTCCTAATTAAAATCATCTATTTCGAGGAAAATTTAGAATGAGCAGAACAAACTTTTTAGAGGAAAATTGATGAACGTCTTCAAAAAATTAATTTAAGGTGCGCAAAAACAAAACCATTCCCCAAACAAAGATTCCGGCAACAGAATCCATTATAAAACAACTCAGCAAAAAGTCATTGTACCTTTTTACCGGAATAATCGCCTTTCTTCTCTATGCAAATACCTTGGGTCATGATTTTACGGTAGATGATACTACTGTGATAAAAAACAATAAGTTCACAACGCAAGGAATTGCAGGCTTGGATGAAATTTTCACGTCCTCCTACCGAGCCGGATTTTGGGACCGTACCGAAGGATTGTATCGTCCATTGTCGGTAGCCATGTTTGCCATTGAATGGAGCATTGCCCCGGAAAAAGCATGGTTGGGTCATTTCATCAACGTCTTATTATATGCATTGTCGGCCATGGTTTTATTAATGCTGATGTTCTCCTTGCTAAAAAATATGCATCCCTTCATTCCTTTACTCGTTACTTTTTTGTGGATGCTTCACCCGCTACATACGGAAGTAGTTGCTAACATAAAAAGTCGAGATGAATTATTGAGCTTCTTTTTCGGAGCACTCACTCTATTGCAATTGCTTAAATACATCGACACAAAAAAGAATTCACTATTGTTACTCTCCTTCCTCACTTTTTTTCTAGCACTATTATCGAAAGAAAATTCAGTGACTTGGGCAGGAGTTATTCCATTAGCGCTATGGTGTTTTACCAAAGAAAGTTTGAAGAGAGTGATTACGTTGAGTTCGATGTATGTAGGATTAATACTTATATATTTAGTAATTCGACAAGTAATTTTGGGAGATGGAGGTAGCGATTATCAGCTTATGCTCGTCAATAATTCAATTGTAGGGGCCGGCGATTTTTCCTCTCAAGTAGCAACTGCATTCAGTATTCTCGGAAAATATCTTTATCTCTTCGTATTGCCCATCACTTTGGTTTTTGATTATTCCTACAATACCATCCCCAATGTTTCAATAATGAATCCACAAGCATTGTTCTCCATTTTAATTCTTGTCGGCGGATTAATTTACGCAATAAAAAATTTACCGAAACGATCGGCGGCATCGTTTGGAATTTTATTCTTTTTAGGAACTGTTTCGCTGGTATCGAATGTGTTTTTCCTGATTGAAGCTACCATGGCCGAGCGATTTATTTACACACCTTCACTGGGACTCTGTGTACTCATCGGCTATTTTGCAAATCAACTCATCCAAAAGAAAAACGTAAATCCATCTCCCGAAATTAGCAAGAGCACACTAGCAAAAAACAAATTGTTCATTCCCTTTATCATTGTATTCGTACTCTTTGCAGGAAGAACTTTTAGTAGAAACATGGATTGGAAAAATAATCTTACACTTTTACAACACGATGTAAAAATATCTCCCGAGAGTGCGCGCATTCGATATGCCTTAGGAAGCACATTACTCGTAGAAGAAGCATTGACTGCTGAAGAAGGAAGTACAAAGCGTGCGAACTTAGTTGATCGTGCCATCGAAGAATTAAGCAAAGGAGTTTCCATTTTACCTAACTATAACGATGCCTGGTTTAATTTAGGAATTGCTTACAAAGAAAAGAAAGATGCAAAAAATGCCATCGCCAGTTTTGAAAAAGCAAGATCTTATAAAGCATTTACAGAAGCGAGTCGCTTCTCCTCTGCCGGTGTTGCCTACGGGATGGACGGTCAATTTGACAAAGCAGTTGCTGATTTAGAAATGGCTGCTAAATTAGATCCAAATGATCCCGACATCTTAAACAATTACGGACTCTATTTAAGCGAAGCCGGAAAGTTTGATGAAGCGATGAAAGTCTTGAATAAATGCATCTCCATAAAACCTGATTTTCAAAAAGCAATTTATAACAGAGGAAATGCTTGGGCGAAAGTTGGAAATTTCAGAGAGGCTTTGAAAGATTATGAACGTGCATTGGCATTCGATCCTAATTATACAGATGCATTAAACAACAGTGGAAATTGTTACGTCATGTTACAAAAATTCGATTCTGCATTAATTTATTTTCAGCGTTCGGTAGATGTGGACCCGAGTAATGTAAAAGCTGTTATGAATTTAGGAGTAACTTTACAAAATACCGGAGACACGGCGAAAGCCAGTATTTATTTCGACAAAGCAAGAAGTATGGGGGCAGCAATATGAAAAAAATTAGCTTATTTAGTTTGATCTTTCTCTTCATGAGCGCCTGCTCCGTCGACTCTAACATCAAAGAACACGCTCCTAATTTTTCCATTTCTGCGTTTTTAAAAAAAGAAATTGAACAACATCAACAAGAAAAAATACGTTTAGATAAAAGCGTGTTTCGTGATGAAATGGAAGAATCGAAAGTAATTGAATTTCCGAATTGGGAACATGAAATGAAACCATTCTTAGAATGTGATCTGGAAAAACCGGCTTATAAAAATTTGTACGATGCCGATACCATTCAAAGTGATTCCTCGATGCAAATTGTTTACACTACTGCCGATAAAAAAGCGCCGGTACGTCGCATGCAATTGGATTATCAAAATCAAAAACTACAAAAAATTGAAGTGAGTTTCGAAAAAACAAATACCTGGTTTTCCTTAAAAAGACATTTAATTTATAGACCACATATCGGCTATCAAATAAAAGGAGAACAAAAAATGACACTCTCGGAACCTTCTTTATACGACATCAAAGTAAAATTTATTCAATAAAATAATATTTATGCCCTTCACTTTGCTCCTTGGTTTCTGGTTAGGTCTTTTGCAATTGCCGACTGCATCGCTCCCCTTTCAATTCGAATTAAGCAATCAGGATGAAGGCCTTGTGATGATCATTCAAAACGCTGAAGAAAAAATTATTTGTGATGAAATTACGATGCAGGGAGATTCCATCTTCATACAACTTCCATTATACGATTCAGAGTTCCGATTGAAAAGTGGAAATGGAAAATTAAGCGGCGTATGGATCAATCATGGAAGAAAAGTACCCACCAGCATTCCATTTTCAGCTGTAAAAGATATCAAAGAACGATTTGCTGTTTCATCGACAAAAACATCTCCCATACAATTAGGAGGGCAATGGGAAACATGGTTTGCATCAGGAACACCTGATTCATCACTTGCTATCGGACAATTTAAAACCCATGGAAACATCGTCGCCGGTACCTTTTTAACAGAGTCGGGCGACCATCGATTTTTAGAAGGCGTAATCGATAATGACTCCTTAAAATTAAGCGTGTTTGACGGTACTCACGCATATTTGTATCTTGCCAAAGTGAACGGAGATGAGATGAGCGGAATGTATTTTTCCGGAAATTCTTACAAGGCACCGTTTCGTGCGGTGAGAAATAATACTATCAAACTCCGTGACCCATCTACACTCACACAGGCCAAAGGAGATCTTTCATTTAAATTATTAGACACCGACAGTAATTTCATTTCACTAACGGATGCGGCATACCGACAACATGTAAAAATCATACAAATTTTGGGCACCTGGTGTCCGAACTGCATGGACGAAAGTAAATTTTTAGACAGCGTTTATGTAGCCAGAAAAGAAGAAGGACTTTCCATTTTCGGATTGGCCTTTGAGCGATCGGAAGATTATAGTTTGGCCATCAAAGGAATTCGAAAAATGAAAAAGCGATTGAATATTCATTATCCTTTACTGCTTGCCGGCACCACAAAAAAAGGCGAAGTACAAAAAGTTTTACCGGCCGTAGAAAATTTTTTTTCTTATCCAACCACAATTTTTATCGATCGAAAAGGCAATTTAATTAAGGTACACAGTGGCTTTTCAGGACCTGCAACAGGTGATGAATGGGAGAAATACAAGGCTAATTTCAATAAAACCTTAGACCGCCTACTTCATTAACAAAACTATTGATATTCAATCTCTTTGTTATCATATTCATAGGCTAACACTGAATTAACTCTAATTTCTTTGAAAAAATAGAGTTTCATTCACCCATAAAATTGGGCCTTCAACCATGATTTGAGATGAGTTAACCTATAATTTTATCTGAAAACAAGAATTCTACGGATATTTGGAGACTATGCGCCATTTCTTACCGGATCAAAAAAATCCGAAAATATATTGAAGTTAGCGCATTAAAAATTTACCAATACAAAATCAAACACAATACATGAAAAAACAATTACTCACTTGGATTACATTGATTCTTCTTCCCTTTATGGGCTATACTCAATGTAGCACTACGAATGCAACTTCTTGCGCTTGTAAAAATGGAACAACAAATTGCGATTTACTTCCGGACATCCATGTGGCACGTCCACCATTGAATGTGTATGGAAGTAGCGGACATGTGGAATATCCACAAGTTTGTAGCCCTCCTTGCAGCGGAAACGATGGTCGTTTACGCGTTTCTGTTTCTACTCCCAATACAGGATTTGGTCCTTTAGAAGTACGCACAACTCCTACTGCCATTTGCGGAACAGATACTTTCTATGGTGTAGCCAGCAATTTTACATGTCCTAACGGTCAGCCACTACGTCAAATCATCAATCAACGTGTTTATCACAAAACTGGAAATACAATGTCATCTTACGATCGCTTTGCAGGATCGATGACCTATCATCCAAGTCACGGACATATGCACGTTGACGATTGGGGTATTTATACTTTGCGTTCTGCAACTGCTGATCCTAACCCTTTAAACTGGCCTGTTATTGGAACCGGTTCTAAATTGGCTTTCTGTTTAATGGATTATGGTTCTTGTTCTACTTACAATGGACATTGCACCGATAGTGCAGGGAATACCATGTTAAATGGAAACTTTCCCAACTACGGTTTAGGCGGTGGTAATTATGGATGTTCTCCAACTGTACAAGGAATTTCTTCAGGTTATACAGATATTTACTATCAATCATTGGATGGTATGTGGATTAACTTACCTGCCGGTTTATGCAACGGAACCTATTGGATGGTGATTCAGCTGGATCCTTACAATTACTTTTTAGAGAGTGATGAAAACAACAATGTAATGGCGGTTCAAGTGAACCTTACTCAACAAGGAGGATCTACACCGGTGGTTACAGCCAGCGGTACTACTTCATTCTGTGCGGGAGGTAGTGTTTCATTAACTGCCACATCAGGCGGAAGTTATTTATGGTCGAATGGTGCCACTGCACAATCCATCACCGCAACACAATCGGGTAGTTACAGCGTCACCGTTAGTAACGGAACAAGTTGTTCTTCTACTTCTGCAGCAACAGTAGTTACTGTTTCGCAAATTCCGGTGACTGCTTCTGCATCCAACAATTCCATTTGTGCGGGAGATGTGATTCAATTGAGTTCAACAGCTACTTCGGGTGGTACTACCAACCAAGTAACAACCTTTTCCAACAACACGGTATTTAATATCCCTGACAACAATGCAACAGGAATTTCTAGTCAGATCAATGTGATCAACATTAATCCTGCTACATTAAATTCTAACTCGGTAGTTTCTGTAACGTTAAACCTTACGCATACTTACGATGGCGATTTATTGATCCAATTAATTTCACCTTCTCAAAACACTATCAACTTAAGTAATCGTCGTGGTGGAAGTGGAGACAATTTCAACAATACTATCTTTATTTCTACTGCTGCACTTTCTATTTCACAAGGATCTGCGCCCTTTGCAGGAAGTTATCGACCTGATGGCGCATTTTCATCTTTAACAGGAAATGTGAATGGAACTTGGGTATTAAAAGTAAGTGATTTAGCAGGAGCGGATATTGGAACTTTAAACAATTGGACATTAAAAATCAACAATGTTATTCCTACATCCGTAAGTTACAACTGGACCTCAAATCCTATTGGATTCAATAATTCAAATCAAAATACTAGTGCATCTCCAACAACAAGCACTACCTACACAGTAGTTGCTACAGAGAGTGGATCGGGTTGCAGTGGTTCTAATTCAGTCACTGTGAATGTGGGCAATGCTCTTAACGTGACTACCAACACTCCGGCTCCAATTTGTGCTGGACAGAGCGCAACACTCACTGCCGGTGGTGCCAACAATTATTCTTGGAGTCCTTCAACAGGATTGAACAATACCAATACTTCTTCTGTTTCTGCTTCACCTGCCCAAACCACTACCTACATGGTCATTGGCACGAGTGCAGGATGTGTTGACACAGCTTATGTACAAGTGGTAGTGAATAACCCTCCCACCATTTCCAATTCAGGAGATAAAAGTATTTGCGAAGGCGCATCGGAAACCTTATTTGCAACAGGCGCTTCTAACTTAGTGTGGACACCTGCAACAGGACTGAACACTGCTTCAGGAAATACTGTTATTGCATCTCCGGCACAAACTACATTATACACCATCACTGGAAGCAGCAACGGATGCACTGCCAGTTCACAGCTTACCGTGAATGTAAATTCACTTCCTAATGTTACTGTGAGTAACAATGCAACTATTTGTTTAGGGCAAAGTACCAATTTGAATTCCAATGGCGCTTTAAATTATTCATGGAGTCCGGCAACAGGATTAAACCAAACTAGCGGTGTAACGGTGGTGGCTTCACCAAATACCAATACAACTTATACAGTGATTGGAACAGATGTAAATGGTTGCAGTGCCAACGCTATGGTGACTGTTAATGTTGATAATATTCCGGCAGCTGTACAAAACCTTAGCGGAAGTGCTAATTTATGTGCAGCATCAAATGCACTTTACACAGTAACCGCAGCAGCCAATGCTACTTCGTATGTTTGGTCAGTACCAGCAGGAATTAGCATTGTAAGTGGACAAGGAACTACCTCTTTAGAAGTTTCTTCAGCCGTTGCAAACGGCAACATTTGTGTAGCTGCAATTAACAATTGTGGAAGCAGTGCTGCGGCATGTATGGAGGTAACATCTAACGTAAACGCACCTGCGAAACCAAATATGATTTCAGGATACAACAAAGGATGCAATGGTGCAACAGAAGTATACACAGTGGTGCAAAGTGCTGATGTAATTTCTTATAATTGGATTACACCAACAGGAACGAGCATCGTTTCAGGACAAGGAACCAACAGCATTTCATTGTTATTTAATGCCAGCTTTACTGGTGGTAACATCAAATTAACAGGAATCAATGCCTGCGGAGTTAGTGCTATTCGCTACCTTACTCTTAAAGTAAATACTCCGGGAACTCCATCATCCATAACAGGAAATCAAGCCGGTGTTTGCAGCAGTACAGAAACTTATTCTGTAATTGCAGTATCCGGAATGACTTACAATTGGTCGGTACCTTCAGGAGCAAGTATCCTTAGTGGACAAGGAAGCAATGCAATCTCTGTACAATTTGATCCAAGTTTTGTGATGGGAACCATCTCTGTAAATGCAAGCAATGCCTGTGGAACAAGTACAAATAGAACCAAATCTATTAAGTCAGTACCGGGTTATCCACAAAATATTTCCGGAGCAAATGCAGTTTGTAGTGGACAAACAGCGGTTGCATACAGCACCACTCCAATTTACGGAGCGCTTACATACACTTGGACATCGCCCACCAATTCCATCATCGCATCAGGACAAGGAACCAATGCTATTATGGTAGATTATAATTTAAGTTCTGTAACAAGCAAAATCAAAGTAAATGCAAGCAATGCTTGCGGAACAACATCTAATCGCGCGAAATTAATCACAGTAAATACTTGTGCTAAAATTACCGATGTAAACACTTCCATCGTTGGTGTAAATTTGCAACCAAATCCAACTTCTTCTTTTGTAGAGGTTCAATTCAGCAGCAGCATCGAGAAAAACGCAGTATTAAACATTGATAACATCTTAGGACAATCGATCTATTCACAGGCGATTCAACCAGAAATTGGATTGAATACTTACAAATTAGACGTACGCAACTTCGTAAAAGGCGTGTACATAGTAAGTGTCAAACAAGAAGGTAAATCAACAGCCAAGCGTTTGATCATCGAATAATAAAATGATATAATTCACACAAAGCCGTTCTTTGAATAAAGGAACGGCTTTGTATTTTTGCATACCATCCCATCAACATGAAAACAACAATACGACATTTCCTCTTTCTATTTTTACTCTTCGCAAGTAGCATTTCAAAATCACAACCCAATGCCTGGACGCATTATTTCTCAGGCAACTCTCCACTCCCCAGCAATTCGGTACAATGCATCGCTTTTGAAAATGACAGCACCACATGGATCGGAACTGATTTCGGATTGGCAAAATTAAGCGCCGGCGTTTGGACCATTTACAACACAGGCAATTCAGGAATCGGCGCTAACGACATTCGCAGCATCGCCATTGATTCCAATCACGTAAAATGGATTGGTACATTCAGTAACGGTGTAAGTGTATTTAATGACACCACCTTCACCATCCTCAACACCTTCAACTCTTCGCTTCCCGATGATTATGTGCGCAGCTTAGCGGTAGATGATTATAACAGCAAATGGATAGGCACCATTGGAGGTTTGGCCAAACTCGATTCATTAAACAACTGGACCATTTACACTATGTGGAACAGCGTACTCGGCTCCAACAACATTGCAAGTATTTATGTAGATGCGAGTACGAATGACAAATGGGCAGGCACTATAAACGGCGGACTATTCTTAATTGAAAAAGACACCAACCTAAGCAGTTTCACTACTCAAAACTCCGGCATTTCTGATAATACCATATTAGGCATTGACATGGATGCTGCAAAAAATTTATTCTTGTCTTCCCCAGCCAACGGACTAATTTTAAAACTCAGCGGATTTGGTTGGTTAACTTTCAATACTGTTTCTTCTACTATTCCCACCGCAGGATTAACATCCGTCGCTTTGAATTCAATCGGGCAGCCTTGGATTGGCACCATCACACACGGATTACTATTAAAAAACGGGAACAATTTTATCATCTACGACACCAGCAACACTCCACTCACCGACAATTACATTCAATGCTTAAAAATGAGCAGCGATCAAAAACTTTGGATCGGCACACAAACGGGAGGAGTGTTTATTTTAGATCCTTCCTTGCTCACCGGAATTCCAAATATAAATGCCAACTATAACGTTGATGTATATCCGAATCCCACCAGCGACCAATTACACATCACAAGCAACTCACCAATTTCAAAAGTCGAAATTTTCGATTTACAAGGACGCATGATGCTTCGCCAAATGAATCTGCTCTCTTCACTTTCATTAGGATATTTGCAGCCGGGGGTTTATCAGTTGAGGGTGTTTATTGGAGAGGATGTGGTGGTGAAGAAGATAGTGCTTTCTAGTTTCTAAACCCGGATAACTAATATTCATATCAATTTAAAATAGCGTATTCCAGTTTGAGCTTAATTTCTTAAACGCAGCGGTCGCAGCGATTACGCAACGGGCGCAGTGATATTTGACTTGAGAATCGCTGCTTCCGCTGCTAAAATGTTGCGCACGCCACGTTAAAACAGTAGCAGTTATTTTTTAGAAACGCTTGTCTATAAGATAATAGTTTAGCGAATGCCCGAGTTCAATTAATATATTTCTATATTTATACTCCAATTATAGCTTCTCTCTTAGGTCATTTAATGTAACATTTCAGCAAAATATTTCATATCTGCTCAATTTATAAAGCCATGAAAAAGATTTTCATTTTATTGTTCCTCCTCTTTTTTGCATCCTACATCCATGCACAAAACGAAGGTAATGTTTGGTATTTTGGATCACAGGCGGGACTCGATTTCAGTTCAGGATCTCCTGTGGCAATAACAGATGGTTTGATCAATACAGCAGAAGGTACGGCCACTGTATGCAATACCAACGGCAGCATTTTATTTTATACAGATGGAATAACAGTTTGGGATAAATTTCATAACATCATGCCCAATGGTAATTTTCTTGCCGGCGGAAATTCCTCGACGCAATCGGCATTAATTTCTTATATCCCAGGAAGCAATATCTATTATATTTTTACTGTACAAGAAGTAAGTTCTATCACCAATAATTTAAGTTATTCCATTGTTGACATGAGCTTAAACGGAGGAGCCGGAGATGTGACAGTAAAAAATTCGGTTCTCATTTCTCAAGCCTCAGAAAAACTAAATGCAATAAAAAATGCAAGTAATACCGGCATGTGGGTCATGACACATGGCACATTAAATAATAGCTTTTATGGATACTTTGTCAATGCTTCGGGGTTAGATACCGTACCTGTAATATCCAACATTGGTCAAGTGTTTGGTTCTATAGATGATAACGTAGGTCAATTAAAATTTTCTCCGGATGGCACCAAGTTAGCGATCGCTGCCTGGAGTTCGAATTTTGTTGAATTGTTTGATTTTAACACCAACACCGGTATACTTTCCAACAATAGACTTATCAATGTTCCCTCCGGAAGTAATGGCGTATATGGATTAGAATTTTCTCCTTCTAACAATTTTCTTTATGCGAACAATATTAGTCCGGGTGCCATTTACCAATGGAACATCAACTCTAATTCAGCTGTGTTTATCAACAACTCGATTCAACAAATTGGAGGTCTAGTAAATTTAAGAGGCGCATTACAGCTTGGACCGGATGGAAAGATTTACCATGCAAAATACAATTCTACCAGTTTAGGAGTCATTAATAATCCTGATCAACCCGGAGCATTATGTGATTTCGTAGAGTATGCAATTTATCTAGGAGGCAAATTGAGCATCATAGGCCTCCCCAATTATATTCACACGTCATTTATTCCAACGGCAATTAACTCCATCAATGAAGAAATATTTTTGCATGTTTTTCCAAATCCGTTTACTTCAAACGTGACCATTGAAATCAAAAATCAAAATTGGAAACAAGTATCCTTTGCCATTCGAAATGTTTTAGGTCAAACAATTTTTAATAAAACAGAAAATAATTCAGGCTCTACTAATCCTATAAACATTGACCTTCGGTTTTTATCGAAAGGAATGTATTTTTTGGAAGTGCAAATTGATGAAGAAAGAATAGTGAGGAAGATGCTGAAGGAGCTCTAGGTGTTCCATTCGTCCGATAGCTATCGGACCTTCACTCTCGAATTTTTTGATGGTCGATGCAGGATACTGGAAGTCTGTCCTTGCGTCCTCAACGCATTCCCTGCGATCAAGTGGTTAAATAGTCTTGAAATTCTTATAGCATTAAAAACAATTCCATTTTTTTACCAAGGAGTCATGGAGGCATAGAAGTTACACGGAGTGTTACTTGCTTAAAATGAATCATTAGAAAAAAAGACTTTCAGAGCTCGAAATCCAGATTTGCTAAAAATGAAATCATAATTAATCTGTAGCCCATTAAAATCTTGTTCATAGCTGCATCACTTTTGTCCTGAATATTCTAGAATCTAGAATACAGTATCGAATCCTATAAATTCGATACGTGGAATAAACATAATCCAACTCGCCCGATTAAAGCGCATTCGCATCACTTATGTATGACAGTATTGGTATACCTGTTCAGCTCCGCTTGCAGCAAATTAATTCTATTGAAATCTTCGAGTAAATCATCGTAGGGAATTTCGGCGTCGATATGAGCTTTGAGTTGTTGCATTAACTCTTCGCGCATTTTGTTGAGCTGTTTCTTTTTGATGTACATGACGGGATCCAAAACGGTTTTGTACAAAATATCACGTTCGTTACGCACTTCAATTTGATGTGCTTGCCAGTCGGCGAGCTCATAGGGCGGAGTGAGTAAATGGATGGCGAGCGATTTTATTTGCGGATCTAAGTCCTGCAAAAATTCTTGCTGATTGTAAGTGGTACCTTCATCAAATTGAGTTGAGAAGGCGGCGAAGAGTCCGGCATAAGCATCGTTGGAAAAATGAATGCCGTCGTCACGAAGAATTCTAATCATGAAATCCATCACACGAGTTGGAGTGGGCTCTTCTTCGGAACCATGCTCGCGAAAACTAAATTTATCTTCGGCGTAATGTAACAAGACACGAATAATTTCCGCTTCTAGAACGGAAGTGTCGGTATCGTTGATGTTTTCTTCTTCTTGCTGCACATCATCTACCGCAGGTGGAAGAAATGGATCTACGGCGGTTCCGCTTCCCTGTGCTGGAGTTCCCTCTTGCTTCTTCTCTTGCCGACGTAATATTTTGTTGAGCTCACCAATCAAAACGGATTCATGCATCTCCATCAATACAGAAGTATGTTTGATGTAAGTAGAACGTGTGATGGCATCGGGAACCTTTGCAATCGTTTCTACGATGTCGCGAATCAATGCCGATTTCTTGATGGGATCACCGGCGGCATCGTCTAATAATAATTTTGTTTTGAAGCTGATGAAATCGACGGCTTGCTCTTTCAAAAAAACTTTGAGTTCTTCGGTGCTTACTTTTTTAGAGAAGGAATCGGGATCTTCACCGTCAGGGAAGAGCACTACGCGCACGTTCATTCCTTCTTCGAGGATGAGATCAATTCCGCGTAACGATGCTTTGATACCCGCGGGATCACCATCGTACAAAACAGAAATATTTCGCGTGTAACGACCGATGAGTCGGATTTGCTCTACCGTTAAGGCAGTACCGCTCGAGGCTACTACGTTTTCTATTCCTGCCTGATGCATCGAAACAACATCGGTATATCCTTCTACTAAATAACAGGAATCGAAAGCAGCAATGGACTTACGTGCTTGCGCGATGCCGTATAAATTTTTTCCTTTATAATAAATTTCCGTCTCGGGAGAATTTAAATATTTCGGACTCTTCGGATCTGTTTTTAAAATTCTTGCGCCAAATGCAATCACACGTCCGGTGAGATTATGAATTGGAAAAATTACTCTTCCTCGAAAACGATCGTAAGTTTTATTTTCCGAAACAATGATGAGTCCCGTTTTCTCGAGGAGCTCTTGAAGATGTCCTGCTTTTTCTGCGGCTTTCATCAATCCATCCCACTGATCGGGAGCATACCCTAAATTAAAACGTTTGATCACTTCATCTGTAAATCCACGCTCTCGAAAATAACTGAGTCCAATCGCTTTTCCTTCTTCGTTCTCCCATAAATAATCCTGAAAGAATTGTTGCGCAAATGCCGTGACCGTAAATAAATTTTCGCGATGCGTTTGTTCCTCTAAATATTCGGGTGAAGGTGTATGTTCTTCTACAGCGATGTTATATTTCTTCGCAAGAAAACGCAAGGCTTCCGGAAAAGTAAAATGTTCATGCTCCATCACGAAGGTGACCGAGTCGCCGGCTTTTCCGCAACCGAAACATTTGAAAAATCCTTTCACCGGAGAAACCGTGAACGAAGGAGTACGTTCATTGTGAAAAGGACAATTGCCTAATAAATTCGCACCACGCTTTTTCAGGGATACAAAATCGCCCACCACCTCTTCGATGCGGACCGTATCCAGAATTAATTGTTTGGTGGTATTGTTAATCATTGAGAGGTAAAGATACGTCGGGCGATAAAATCATTCACGAAAAAATTAATGATTTCGCTCTGTGGTAAATCTAACTAATTGTTCTAAAGAATCTTTGTATTTCGATGCCGGGAAATTATTGAGAATTTCAAAAGCCTGATTTTGATATTGATGCATTTTCTCCTTTGCATATTTCAATCCGCCCTTCTCCATCACCATATTGATGACCGTTTCCACTCGGGCTTTATCATCGCTATAACTCTTCACGGTATTGATGATATATCGCTTGTCTTTATTGTTCGATTGATTCAATGCATAAATCAAGGGCAAGGTCATTTTATGCTCTTTGATATCGATGCCGCGCGGCTTTCCGGTTTGCTCAGCTTGTTCGTAATCGAAGAGATCATCTTTAATTTGAAATGCAATGCCTACAGCTTGTCCAAAATCATGCATGCGTGTAATGTTTTCCTTGCTTGCATTTACGGAAGATGCGCCCGTTGCACAGCAGCTGGCTATTAGCGATGCAGTTTTTGCTTGGATGATATCGTAATACACTTCTTCGTTGATGTCCAGCTTACGTGCTTTTTCGATTTGCAACAATTCACCTTCACTCATTTTTCGCACCGCGGTAGAAACAATTTTCAGCAATTCAAATTCTTCGTGTTCTACCGAGAGTAATAATCCGCGCGATAAAAGATAATCGCCCACCAAGACTGCAATTTTATTTTTCCAGAGTGCATTGATCGAAAAAAATCCGCGACGCAAATTGCTATCGTCAACGACGTCATCGTGTACGAGTGTAGCGGTATGTAAAAGTTCAATCAGCGAAGCGGCGCGATAAGTACTCTCGCATATTTCGCCATTCACGCCTGCCGACAAAAACACAAACATCGGACGCATTTGTTTGCCTTTACGTTTCACGATATAATGCATGATGCGATCGAGCAAAGGCACCGAACTCAACATCGCCTTCCTGAATTTCAATTCAAACTCCTCCATCTCCTTGTGGATAGGATGTTTGATGTCATCAAGATTCAGGGACATAAATACTAAGAAAGTTTAAAGGAAATGGGCAACGTATATTTTACCTTGACGGGTTCATCGCCTTGCGTGCCTGGTTTCCAGTCGGGCATTTCTTTCACTACACGAATAGCTTCTTTATCCAATGATTCATTGACTCCACGCAAAATCTTCACCTCGCTCACCTTTCCTAGTTCGGTGATTATAAAAGAAACAAAAACTTTTCCTTCTATTTTTTTCTCTTTCGCATCCTTTGGATATTGAATGCTATTGGAAAGATACTGCATCAATGCTTCCGTTCCACCCGGAAATTCAGGCATTATTTCAACGGCAATAAATACATTTTCATCGGTTGGATCTTTCTCCGGCAATTGCTGGGCAAATCCCGAAAATGGAAGAATGAGAATTAATAGAAAGAGGAGCTTTTTCATGGGCTTTTGTGATTAGGATACGAAGATACGTTTAAAGATGGAATTGGAAAAAAACTAAGCTTTTGCTCTCTTAAAAACGGGAACCGTGCTGCAAGGTTCGCCGTAAAAGATGCTTTTTACCACCGACTGCAATTTGGCGGTGATATGCACATAAGCTTGCACCGGAACCGGTTTCTTACTACAACCTTTTATCACCACCCGTTGATCGGTATATTCGATCAAATCCAATGCGTCAATTTTTTCGCGATAAAATTCCACGACTAACGCTTCCGGAGTACCGAAGAAAATTATACTCGCATATTTTTGCAAAGCAGAACTCAAAAGCATCCATGCCCAACGCGGAATAATTGCATCCGTAGAACAAAACAAAGCCACTAGTTTTCCTTCATACCTCGACCAATCATTCTCCTTAATAAATTCTCT
>Ga0105052_10003827_pt1 | contig 17011 bp, 19 predicted proteins | sample FRY03_FD_78094 | JGI IMG/M metagenome (GOLD analysis project Ga0105052, IMG submission 78094) | Freshwater microbial communities from Lake Fryxell liftoff mats and glacier meltwater in Antarctica - FRY-03 | ecosystem: Environmental > Aquatic > Freshwater > Ice > Glacier meltwater ... | reverse complement strand
TTCGGCCAGATGCACACGACCATGAAGGACTGCAAGGCGGCCTGGGGGGCTTGGGCAGAGGAAGCGTACGACCAGCCGGTGGGTACCTTAGTCACTACGACTGACCCGCCGCCCGTGCCAAGTCCCCCCGCGTTTGCACCCCCGACGTTCGCCCCGCCCGCCCCCGAGGAACCTGACCCCGCACCCTTCGACGTGTATGCCGCCGACCCGTTTGATCCCAGGTTCCGTGCCGCCGACAAGGCCGGCACGCCCCTGGGCGTAGTCCTCCAGGTGCGGACGTGGTTCAGGGACAACGCCCGCCTGTTGGACAACGTGCTGGGCAAGGCCCTAACCATCAGGGGGGTAGACTGTAACCTGTTCGATGAGGTGCGAGACGCCCTAGAAAACTGTCTGATGCGAGAGTGCCCGGACCTATTCCCGGGATGTAAGGAAACAACCGATGACCAAGGCGAAGAAACGATCACCGAACCAGCCCCCACCCCCCCAAAGTTTGCAGCCCCCGAAGTCTATGAACCCATCCCCTTTACAGGCCGATGAGGCACCGCTGACGCCGTCGGAAGTGCGTAAGTTGTTGGGCACCAGGTACACGTCTATCACCACGGCCATCAACCGGCTCCGGGCCGTGGTGCCCCGTGCGTTGCAAGACCTGGTGGGCGGGTACCTGTCATGCGTGGGCGACTCCGCCCTGCCCCAGGACTACCCGGTGGCGTACCGCCCGCATGCCCACGACGCCCGCCGCTGCACCAATCCGACATTCGCCAACGTGCTGACCCACTACATCGGTCACGCTATAGCCCGCCTGCGAAAGTATCGGGCAACCCTGCAGCCCGAGGACCTGGTGGCCCTGGACAAGGCAATCACCCGGCTGAACAAGCTGGTATCGGACTACCCCCAACACCTGGCCGTGGACGGGCATGTCAGCCGGGGGTATGAGTTCATCACCCTGGCCGAGCGTACCCTTATTGCCCTGGAGAAACGCAAGGCCGAAGAGCGGGCCGACCGCTACGAGGGCGATCAAGATGTATCAGATGCAACGCCGGCGTAAGGACGAATACACGCTGACCGATGAAGAGTGCGACGTGGCCGAGGCTCTGAAAGCGTACAGCATTGACCCCGAACAGCCCACGCACTTTGTATCGGTTCCCCAGTTGTATCGACTATACCTGGCCTACGTTGCCGGCCTCCGTATGCAGGACCCCGGCACGATTCTTGGCCGCCGAGCATTTGGAGCCGCACTACGAAGGGTGTTTCCGTTAGATGAGGAAGGACCAGACCCCTATTATGTTCAGCGTACCGTCAACGGCGTCCGGTCCCGGGGCTACCTTGGCCTCGTCGGTCCCCTCTCTGCCCCCTCCAATGACTGGCCGGGCCGCCCCCCGCACAACCCCGAGTAGGCCGCCCGGCCTGGGCGACTCCAGCTTCACCTACACCCCGCCGGCATACTCCCGTACTAACGGGTACGACATGCCTATGGCGAGCAAGTACCTGCCGGCATGGCGTAGGGTACTTCGGGAGTGTAGGTATCCCGAGGACGTGGTAGTCATAGACTTCGAGACCTACTTCGATTCGGCATACACCCTCAAGAAGTTGTCCACGATCGAGTATATCATGGACAAGAGGTACGAAGAGACCGGCGTGTCCGTGCTTCGCGTCGATGGCGAGACAAACTTCCCTGACTACCTAAACGATACGGTGTGGCACGACGGCGAGGCCGGGGTGAAGAAGTCCCTGGGTATGCTACAGGCCCAGTACGGCCAGAACCTAGAGGGCTGCACGGTGGTTGCCCAGAACTCCATGTTCGATATGTCGGTGCTGGCCTACCGCCACGGTATACACCCCCCGTACATGATAGACACCGCCGGCCTGAGTCGGCACTGGGACGCCCGCAACTCACACAAGTTAAAGGACCTGACCAAACGGCACGGCCTCCCCGACAAGGGGGACACGATGAAGTTCACAAGCTGGACTAACAAGCTGCGATACCTGCCGCCCAAGGGTAGGAACAAGACTACGCAGATTCCAGAGGAACGCCCCCGCATGACTGCGGCAGAACGCCAGTCCCTGGGAGACTACGCACTAAACGACGTGTGGCGAGAGTGGGAACTGTTCACGATTATGTTGCCCCTTATGTCCACCCCGGCCACCGAGCTTAGGGTGATGCAGCACACGCTGGACCTGTACCTGCGGCCCACGTTAACTATCGACCACGAACGGGCCGAGGACCTCAAGTCCCGCATGCGTGCCCTGATGGATGAACAGATCACCGCCACGGGGTGTGAGCTTAAGGAACTTACGGGCACTAACAGCTTCGATGACCTGATGGGTGCCGCACTGTCCGAGGCCGGTGACACGATAGCGGCGTACACCAAGCCGGCCAAGAATACCAAGGGCTGGGTCCTGGGTATCGCCAAGGACGACTACGATCGTGAGCTACTCCTAACCCATAAGAGCGAGCGGGTACGCACCCTGCTAAACGGGCGGATTGCCGCCAAGTCCTGGCCTACACATATCGGCCGCATCGAGAGCTTCCAGGCCCAGTGCCGTGCCGCCGGTGGCCGCCTGCCTATCCCGCTCAAGTATCACGGGGCACACACCGCCCGTTGGTCCGGGGACGAGGGGCTTAACCCGCAGAACCTGGGGTCCCGTGGCCATGAACTGGTCAGTGAAATCCGTACCCTTATCGTGGCCCGTGATGGTTACACACTGGCCATCGTGGACTACGCACAGATAGAGGCCCGGGGCGTGGCGTGGATCGCCGGCCAGGACGATCTGCTCCGTGACTTCGAGGACCTTGACGCTAATCCCGGGGCTACCGAGGACGTGTATACCAAGTTCGCCTCGAAGGTCCTTGAGCGGCCGTGTGATAAGTCTGACAAGTGGGCACGCAACGCCATCGGCAAGATCGGTGTACTCGGTTGCGGGTACGGCATGGGTGCCGACAAGGCCGAGGTTATGGCCGCCGGGGAAATCACCAACGATCAGGCCGTTAAGATTGTCAAGCAATATCGTAAGGACAATAAAGAGATTGTCAAGTTCTGGAGTACGGTAGAGCGGGCGTTCAAATACACCCTGCGGTATAAGAAGGCAGTGGAACTTCCCCGGGGGCTACGGCTACACAGCCGGCCCGACTGCGACGTGGTAATCACCCTGCCAAACGGCAGAGAGTTGAAGTATGTCCAGGCCCGCATAACCAAGTCGTACAGGTTTAACTCTCGCACACCCACGGAGCAGTTAGAACTCTATGACCCGGGCCGTAAGAGGTGGAACCCTGCCTGGGGCGGTGTGCTTACGGAGAACATCGTGCAGGCAATCAGCCGCGACGTACTGGTTGAGGGACTGCTTCGTATCGAGGCCGCCGGCTACCGTGTACCCCTACACGTTCACGACGAATATGTATGTGTGGTTGTGGGGGACACTTCAAAGCATGACCTGGAGGCGATTGTTAAACTCATGGCGGTTAGCCCGACGTGGGCACCCAACTGGCCCATCAATGCCGAGGGCCAGTTGTCTAAACACTACAAAAAGATATAGCACGGGGGCACACACAATGATCGTAAGTTTTCAGAAGCAAGTATCCCCGGGCGTGTGGGAGGACTGGGCCTTCGACCCGGACGCATTCACGTCCTCGTTGCAGGGCAAGTTAATATCCTCACAGACAACCGGTGTGTTCCGCATAATCACCGCGCACATCTCCTCAGAGGGATCGACCGACCTGCGGACACAGACTACAGTGTTTGCGATAGAGGAAACAAAAGCGTATGCCGCCCACACACTACCCCCTGACTTTAAGTGAGCGTGAACGGGTGCAGGTTATCGCCGCCCTACGTTTCTGGGAGTCGGTGGCCGAGCATAGCCGTACCCACCCGATGAATCACCCAGCGGTGTCGGGTATGTTTACGGACGTTGCCCCCCTGGATGACAACCCTGCGGGATGGCAGCTTCTAATGGAGAAGTTACATGCCCGATCTTAAGTGGGTGGTGGGGATCGACCCGGGTTTCTCAGGTGCCGTCGGCCGCATGGATATGAACGGCGACCACCTACACGTTACACCCCTACCTATATCCGGCAAGGGCAAGGGCCGGGAGTTCTCCCTACCGGGTATCTGCGGCCAGATGTACGCCCTGAGCCGGGTGCCGCAACTCCTGGTGGGGCTAGAGTGGCCCACGACCCGTCCGGGCGAGGGGGCAGAGCGTAGTGAACGCTTCGGTCGTGGTAAAGGATACCTACATATGGGGCTGGAGTGCTACAAGGTGCCGTACGAGTTGATCGCCCCCAACCTGTGGAAGGGCCGACTCCATCTGCCCGGCAAGTCAGACCCCGAGAGCGGACGCAAGTGTCGAGAATACTTTTTAAGATACTACCCCAACCAGGCCCACCTCATTACCGGACCCCGGGGCGGACACCTGGACGGCCCGTGTGACGCCCTGCTTATTGCCCACTGGCTACGCATACGCACCGTGGAGGGTATGCGGTCAGTGATAACTAAGTTCGGACCTGGAAGTCCCGAGGCTATGGTGATGGCCCTGACCGGGGGAAGAAAAAGTAAACGTAAGCGTTGACTTTCCTTCGCCGTGTGGTATACTTGTCTTACCTTAGCGAGAGAGGCCCATGACCCAACCCAATCCTACCTGCTACCAGATGAGTGCCTCCGCCATATCGGCGTTCAAGCACTGCCCTACTAGGTTCCGGCTCGCGTACCGTGAGGGCCTGCGTCCCGCCCAGGACACCGACGCCCTGCGTATGGGGACCAACTGGCACGCCCTTCATGAGGTTTACCAGACCACCGTGCGTGAAACCGGGGATGACGATGACGCCCTTACGGCGGCCAGCGACTACCTAACAGAGACCTACCAAGAGGTGCCATCATGGAAGTCGGTAGCCGAGTGGGAAGTGGAGCGTATCGTCCTGCTTCGGAGCTTCCTGTGCTACCTATGGTACTGGGACGCCCAACCTATTGAATACCTGGCCGATGAGTTGTGCTTCGATCTTCCGCTGATCGACCCCGTCATCGGTATGCCCCTACCCATGTCCGAGGTGAAGAACGTCGGCAAAATCGACCACGTCATCAGGTACAACGGCATGGTAGGCAACCTGGAGCGGAAGTCTACCGCCCAGGGTGTGGACCCTTCCAGTCGGTACTGGGAGCGTTTACAAAAGGACACCCAGGTGTCCAACTATGCCCTGGCCTTTGCGGATATGAAGGCCGCCGGCCTGGAGCAGTTCGGCATCAACGGGGTAGGTCCCGACGAACGGACGGGTAACACCCTGTACGACGTGTGGCACAAGCCCAGTAGCAAGCCCAAGGACCTGACCCAGAAAGACACCAAGTCTCTTATCGAGGGCGGTGAATACTTCGGCGAGACCTTCAAGGTTGAGGTAGAGACGGGCCAGGTGCCGACTACAAAGACCGACAAGGACGGGGCAGTGATCGGTGCCGGCGAGTGCGAGGAAGGCATCGTCGGTATCACGGTCGACGGTGAGCCGGCGGAGTGGTCCCCCGGGGCCAGGGCCGGCACGGTCACCCTCAAAGAAACCCCCCAGATGTTCGGTGCCCGCCTGTCCGCCGACATTCAGGAACGCCCCGAGTTCTACTTCGCCCGTAAGGAAATCCCCCGCACCCAGGCGGACCTGATTAAGTATCGGCGGGAGTTGTTCAACATCTACCAGGCCCAGAAGATGTACGCCAAGACGGACTGCTGGTACGAGAATGAAAACGCATGTACCGCCACCTTCAACTGTCAATACATACCGATCTGTTATGGCCCGGGTGCTGACGCAGTTTGCGACGGCAAGACTACCCCGGCCAACTTCAAGAGAATCTTCGTAGACCTCACTGTAAAGGACACGGACCCTGATGACTAAGCCACCCCCACCCCCACCATCCGCCGCCGCCACCGCCAAGCCCGCCCCTAAGAAGTTGGTGGTTCCGGCACCCTCGGCCTCCGCTGCCCATCCTGCTCGGCCCGCCAAGACCTTCACGGTGGCGAGCTTCACCGATGCAGGCTGTGGTGAGAAGATCACCATGTTCGGCAAGTCAGGCATCGGTAAGACTACCTGTGCCGCCATGGCCCCCGGTGCCGTGTTCATCGGGATCGACGACGGCGGCCGTAAGATTCGTAACCCCCTGACCGGTGAGCCGGTCCAGTGTATCCCCGGCATTGAAACCTTCCAGGACATCCGTGATGCGGTTCGGCAGCCCGGCCTGTTCAAGAAGGGGCAGACCGTGGTGATCGACACCATCACCAAGGTTGAAGAGTTCGCCCAGACTCATATCCTGGAGACCGTCAAGCAGAGCGGTAAGGCCGTATCCAACTTCCGCGGGTACGGTTGGGACGGCGACCGCCATATGCTTGACGCCTACCGGTGCCTGCTCACGGACCTGGACTCCCTCGTCCGCCAGGGCGTGAACGTCATCCTGCTCGCCCAGCTTTCGCAGATCACGGTAGCTAACGCTGCCGGCGTGGACTACCTGGAGGACGGCCCCAAGCTCCAGCATCGCAAGGACTGCTCTGTCCGCACCGAAGTCATCGAGTGGTCAGACCATGTGTTCCGCATCGGATACCTCGAACTGGATGTAGAGAAAGAAAACAGCAAGGATCGTGCCGGCAAGGTGACCTCGGAGAATGACACCCGGTGCGTCTACACTAGTGGTGCCCAGCACTTCGCGGCCAAGAGCCGGCCCGTGTCAAGTAATCGTAAGGTGCCGGCCAAGGTGCCGAGCATCGTGTCCTTCGCCAGTGAGAATGATGATTCGATCTGGCAGATCGTGTTCGGCGGTGCCGAGGTGGCTGCCAGTTAATTAAGGAGGCCCCGTGAGTTGTAAATGGTATCGTGTTGAATTGAGGGGCGGCTACACGGTTAGAGTCGAGGCAGATTCTGAACCAGATGCACGGAAGCGTTTAGCCGCCAGTGAACTAGGAGCGCACGCTAAGGACGTAGTGACCTTCGCCCTAGACCCCACCCAGTGTTTCCTACCCCGAGGACCCCAATGAAGTTTACCCCCCGTAACACCCTGATCCTACTCCGCCTGAAACTCAAGGCAGAAGAACGTGTCGGCGAGTTGATTGTACCGGCCGGAAACGAAGAGTACGCCGAGGCAGAGGTACTCGCAGTAGGCCCCGGCAACATCATGTCCGCCGGCGGACAGTCGGAGACCTTCGACTTGAAACCAGGGCAGCGTGTCCTGGTCAAGCACAAGAAGAAGATGCAACGCCCCGCACAGGTGGGCGGTGTGCAGACCACATACATGCCCGAGGGTATACCCCTCAAGCCCAAGGATGGGGAGGACCTGTGGCTGTTCGAGCAAGGTAACATCTTAGCCATCGTCGGCTAAGTGTAGGAACGTAAACCCCGTATCGGAGCATAATGTATGACACAGATCGACCAAGCCGGAGCGTACCGTGGAAAGGTCACGGCACACAGTGTGGGCGTGACGAGCAAGAAGGGCTGCCCCCAGCTTATCCTTCAGTTCAAGGCCCAGGAGCGGTACGTTGACACGCCCGCGTTGCAGGCACACTTTGGCCTTGAGGCCCCGGGCTGGGTGGACTACTCCACCTTCGACCAGTCCCTCACGGACTACCTGGTGCTGTTCAACGACGCCGACGACTTTAGTGAAGATACCGCCAACTTCAACTACGAGCAGGTGCAGCGTGCCCTTGGCTGGGACGGCACCTCGTTCGATGACCTAAACGACGGAACTACGTTCCTTAATAAGGTGTTCGTCGCCCGCCTCAAACAGGACTCCTACAAGGACGTGGAGCGTATCGTGATCGACAGCATCGACAGTGCGGACGCCGAGCCGTACCGTGGCCTGCGTAGTGTTGATCCCGACAAACTCAAGGACCTCAACTCGAAGTTGAAGGGCATCAAGAAGAAGGCCGCCGGCCCGAAGGCCGTAGCTACCGCTGCCGCTCCCGCTCCCGCCAAGCCGGTCGCTGCTGCCCCGAAGGCGGCACCGGCCCCAGCCCCTGCGGCTAAGACGAAGGCGGCACCGACACCCGCCGCTCCTGCCCCTACCGCAACCGCAACCGCCACTGCGGCACCTGCCGAGGTGGATAAGATGACCGCGTGGGCGTTCATCTGCGACCACAAGGGTGACGCCGAGGACACCGAGGTCCAGAGTGCGTGGCAGGCCGCCTGCACCGAGGTCAGTGAAGGTGACAGCGACAAGGGCGAGACTGACTTCACCAACGCCGACTGGGCGTCGGTGCGGGACATCATCGTCCGTGATCTTGCTCTCAACGTGTGATGGGTCTCACGTTAAACATCTGCACCGCCCGGGAAACCTGACGGTGCGGTTTATTCTCGTCCGCCTGAGAGACCCATGACTAAACTAGAAACACTACTCGAAGCATACCAGGGTAACGCCTGGCCCGGCATGGTGGAGTCCCTTGCCGGTACCCTGGGCGTGAGTGTTGAAAGCCTCACACGCCTGGGTATCGGGTGGGCACCCATCGTGCCCCTTAAGAAGGGGCCGAGCTTCACCGGCTGGTGGGTGTTCCCCGAGCGGGACGCTGCCGGCACGCTGCTGGGCCTGTCCCTACGCAGTCAGACGGGTAAGAAGATCATGTACCCCGGGTCGAAGCACGGCCTGTTCTACCCCATGAACCCCAACCACGTTAAGGGCCAGGTGGCGTACACCCCAGGTGCCCATAACTGGGTGCGGTTGATTGATGCCAAGCTACCCTGCCCCGTGTGTGCCAAGTCTGACGGGTGCCTGTTGGATGTCAATAACCCCGAGGACCCCGCCCGAGTTATCTGCCTGCGGGTCAAGACCGGTTCCGCCCGCACGATGCGGATGGGGTACCTGCACTACCTCAAGCCCCAGGGGGCGGTAGCGGGGGCCATCCTCCCCGACAGTGACCTGCCCGTGCTGGTGGTCGAGGGGGCGTCTGACGCTGCGGCAGCAATGGACCTGGGGTTCATCGTGGTGGGCCGGCCCAGTAACCTGGCCTGCATGGATATGCTGTGCGACCTGCTCCGCAACCGGGAAGTCCTGGTCATGGGAGAGAATGATGAACTCAACCCCGTCAGTCGCACCCGCCCCGGTGAAGAGGGCATGATCGCCGCGTATCAGATGATTAAGCGGGTGACCACACGGGTGGGTATGTTCATGCCCCCGGCCCACGTCAAGGACCTTCGTAACTGGCGGACGGTGGACAGCATCGACGCCGCCGGGCTGATTGCCTACGCCGAGGCCAACTCCCGTGCCGGCACGGTCGAGGTGGTCCTGCCCGATGACCGACCCAAGACCCTGGCCGTCAAGTTCCTGGATGAGGAACACCGCATGGCTGGGCGGCACCTGCTGAAACGCTGGCAGGGATCGTGGTACAAGTACGGCGGGGCGAAGTACGCAGAGCTTCAAGAAGAAGTGGTGGAGCAACCACTGTTCGGATGGTCTCACCAGAAGCAGGTGGCCAAGACTACGCCAGACGGTGCCACTACCCTCGAACCCCTGTGGTGTGGGTCAACCGTGGTGAACAACATCCTGCGGGCCATGAAGGCAGAGACCCTGGTGACTGATGAGAATATACCCTGCTGGATTAACGGGGCGGATGGCCCGGACCCAAAGAACCTCATCGTGTTTGAGAACGGGATACTAAACGTCGAAGAGTTCATCGACGGCCAGCCCGAGTCTACCTACCTGCTGGACTCTACCCCCGACCTGTTCACCACGAACTCACTACCGTACTCCCTTGACGTGACGGCGAAGTGCCCGGCGTGGCTACAGTTCCTGGAGGATTGCCACGGCCACGAACCTGAACGCATGAACCTACTACAAGAGTGGTTCGGATACTGCATGATCCCCGACACCAGCTTACACAAGTTGATGTTCATGCGGGGGCCTACGGCCGCCGGTAAGTCTGTCACCCTGAACATGCTGTCTAAACTGGTCGGGGATTCCCAGACGGCGACCACCAGTTTCAGTAGCCTGACTAACGAACACGGGGTACATCCGCTGATGCACAAGCTGGTGTGCCTTATCCCTGACGCCCGTAACAGCCGCAACACGGACAACATGCGGGGCCTGGAGCTTCTGCTGAACATCGCGGGCGGTGATAGCGTGTCGATCAACCCTAAGTATAAGTCGCACATCGCCCGCCACCAGTTGACGTGCCGGATAACGATAGCGTCTAATGAGTTCCTGGACGTACCCGACCACTCCGGGGCCATGCTCCGCCGGCTCAACCTGGTAGAGTTTGACCGCACGTTTGTAGGTCAGGAAGATTTCAACCTGGAGCATAAGCTGGCCAGTGAGATTCAGGGTATCGCGGTGTGGGCGTTGCAGGGGCTTAGGTCCCTACGTAAGCGTGGACACTTTACGCTGCCCGGCACCAGCCGCGAGGCTATGCGGGAGTGGCGGACCAGTACCAGCCCACTCGCCGCCTTCCTTGAAGAGTGTACCGATGAGGGAGACACTCATGTAGTGTTAAAGCAGGAACTGTTCGACGCCTGGACCGCGTGGTCCCGAGAGCGGGGCATGCGTCCCCTCAGCAAGAGCAAGTTCTATGAACGCCTACGATCAAACGCCCCGTATATATCTAGCCGAACGCATGAAGCGGGCGGCACTAAACACAGCGTGTTTCATGGACTCCAGGTGAAAGCCTGGGCAGCAAAGACCTATTTAGGGAGCGTAGCGTGACGCAGACTAGCACCAACCCGAAAGACCGTATCGGCAAGACCAAACCCCCCCTGCACCTTATCCCCTCCGGGGCTATGATTCAGGAGGCCCAGGTGATGAAGCTGGGGGCGGCCAAGTATGGCCCCTACAACTGGCGGGATGAGTCGGTGTCGGCGACCGTGTACGTGTCGGCGATGCAGCGGCATATGCTGGCATGGCTGGACGGGGAGGACCTTGACCCCGAGAGCGGGGCGTCTCACCTTGCACACGCACGGGCCTGTGCCGGCATCCTCCTGGACGCTGAGTCTGTCGGCAACCTTGTAGATGATCGACCGACTAAGGGTGCGGCGTCGGAACTGCTGGCCAGGTTCACGGAGCCTACTGAACTGGCTACGGCGACCACCCCGAAACGTACCCGGGGCACGGTCGAACCCCCCAGCATCCGCCGGCTACGTAAAGCGTTGGAGGGCAATGGTTGCCGGCCGGAGGTTATCAAGATCATCCTGGCGGGCACCACAGTTGGCCAGTACGGAAGTAATATCTGCTACGTCGCGGGGCCTATGCGGGACCATTACAAGTTCAACTTCGTGGCCTTCGACCGGGGGCGAGACCTCATGGTTAGTAACGGGTGGACCGTTATAAGCCCGGCAGACATTGACCGGGCCGACGGTCAGGGGGCGAGTGAGTTGCCCGCGCCGGTGTACATCTACCGTGACCTCCACGCTTTGCAGGCCCTGCGGTCTGAGGATGCAGAGGCGGACTGTATCTTCCTACTCAAGGGTTGGAGGAAAAGTACCGGTGCGTCTGCCGAGTACGCGGTAGCCAAATGGCTGGGACTAACGATATACGAAGAGGGTGCGGACGGCGGGGTGACCCCGTTCCATATATAAGCCAAGACAAGACCCCGGAAACTGGAGAGACACAGATGAGTAGGACATTAGTTATCGGCGATATTCACGAACCGGTGTGCCACCCGGGGTACCTACAGTTCTGCCTGGACTTGCAGGACCAGTGGGAGTGTGACACGGTGGTGTTTATCGGGGACGTGGTAGACCTGCAAGCTATCAGCTTCCATGCCCACCACCCTGAATGTCCCGGGCCTGCGGACGAGTACACCCTGGCCAAGGCGGGCGTGTCGAAGTGGCACGCGGCCTTCCCAGAGGCCAGGGTGTGCATTGGCAACCACGACCAACGGCCGCTGAGGCTGGCCCAAGAGGTGGGCATCCCTGCCCGGTTCCTGCGAGAGTATGCAGATATATGGGGCACCCCGGGGTGGGACTGGCAGGACGATCATATAGTCGATGACGTGTACTACTTCCACGGCACCGGCAATGGTGGGGAGCACCCGGCCTACAACGCCGCCAAAAAGATGCTGATGTCGACGGTGATGGGCCATATCCACACGGCCGGTGGAGTTAAGTGGATGGTCAGTCCTACCCGCCGCATCTTCGGCATGGACACTGGGTGCGGGATCGACGACAGGGCGTTCGCGTTCGCGTACGGTAAACACACTAAACGGAGGTCAGTAATCAGTGCGGGCGTCGTGATCGACGGCGTCCCGTATCACGAAATCTGTGGTATCGGTCCCGGCGAAGCGTATCACCGGGACAAGTTTGTCTCTAAGAAACGGAGAAAAAGATGAAGCGAATGATTGTAGGGCTGGTGTTGGCGGGGTGTGTAAGTGGGGGCTGTACGTCTACGGCCAAGGCGTTTAGCCTGGAGGGGTTGGTCAAGGTGGACACCCCCTACGACATCCAGGTGGCCGAGGGGCTGCCGGCCACGCTGCCGTTGCCGAAGGCTCGGCAGGCGAGGGATCGGTACCAGCGTACCGCCCAGGAGAATATCATCACCTGGAACACGAATATCGACGGCGGCGAAAGCACCTTCGAGTTCTTCCGGGGCCTGACCCTGGGGATCGGCGAAAGCCTGGCCGCCAGTGCCGGCGGCGGTACTTCTTTACTAGCGGTTGCTGCTCTGGGTTACTTCACCCGGCGTAAGCTCGCACCTACCACACCTGAACAGGTGGCCCAGGAGAAGATCGACAGCCACAACCATGGATATAATTTGGCCATTCAAACACTGAAAGCTGTGGGGGTAAAGGTTCCCGATGACGTTGTCGTTCCGCCCAGTACGAACTAAATCCGACCTCGGTGCCTTACTCCCTGCGGCGGCCCCTACCGCTGCCTGTGAGAAGGCGATAGCCGAGGGACGGTTCATCGTTCTCGGGGGCTTCACGCCCCCGGGAGCTTTCCCCCAGTGGGTGGCCCGCGTAGAGTCACCCTTCGGACGGTCATGGTACGTCGGTATCGCGGTCGATGAGGCCGCCCGGCGGTACGTTCCGGTCTCGTACCACGCGGACAACAGCCTGCCGTGGGCTAACTGGGACGGGGACTCTAAGGGTACCCGCGTGCTGATAGACGGTGAGGAACCCGTGAAGAGTGCTATGAAAAGAATGGAGGCCCGGCGTGGTTATACGTAAGCTGACATATGTTGTAGGCAGTTGCCTGTTGGGCGTGTCCGCCCTACGAGTAGAGAACTGGACGCTGGTAGTTGCGGCGGCCTGCTTCCTGCTCGGCACCCTGTGGACCTGTGAAGGAGAAGAAGGATGACGCTACCCCCCTCGTTTCAGCCCCCGTCGCCCGACATGACCCTGGCCCAGGCCAGGGAATACTTGAACAACAAGCACGACTTCGTAGTGTCGGTCAAAACGATGTACAACTGGACTACCACCGGCCGCAAGGGCACCACCCTACAAATATCCACCAAACGCGGGATCACTTACACCCGTAAGGAGTACATAGATGCCTTCGTACATGCTTTTCACTGATAGTGAAGATCACCTGGAGGTGGGGGTGTGGGACCTGGACTCGTTGGCCCTGGATAGTCTGCTGAAAGTCAACGGATGCCTGTACTGGTGTCACTACGGAGGGATAAGAAAACTCCCACTGCCGGCCCTGCGTAACGCAGTATCGGAGTGGGAGGATTGGCAGCGGGCGGGTACGGTGATGCGTACTGGGTGGCATGAGCGGCCGGCCCTGGCCGGCAAGATTCGATGGGATCAGACGGTGTTTACCCCAAACCAGACAGCAGCTTTGCGACTACCGCCCCTGTACCCCCGGACACCGCTATCGCCCCCATGCCCAGCCACACCAACCTACTGAATCTACGCTCCACGCCTCCGTGGGCGGAGGGAGACAGGTCGTGGGCGGTAACCGCCACGACCATGTCCTTACGCAGGCGAGACTCTAGCTCGGGGCGTACATTCTCCAGGTAGTGGTCGAAGTACCTGCGTACCGTCAACTCAGCAATATGTTCGACTTCTCGGACATTCGCGGTGCTTAGTGCATCCCCGGCCATGGCATGTTCCTTATGCGGTGAGGGAGTTAAGTGTCTCGGCGGTCAGGGGGTCGATCCCCCGTACTTCCTTCCGCCGCTCATTGTAGATCATCGTTAGTGTGCGTACCAGGTCATCGTCCCCATCGAAGTGGGCCAACTGTGCCTCACGCTTTAGTGCCGACATCTTATTCTTGTACTCTTTCTCAGCATCCTTGCGGTTCTTCTGGAACCCGGCACCGAAGGGTGCCCAGAAGTACAGAAGTTCGCCCACTATGGGGATGAACCGCACAGACCTCAGCCCGGAACCGTCGCCGGCCTGGGTGATGTCCTGCCACGGGGCGTCCAGCCATGCCAGGGGCGGCGTGATGAAGTTCACGGCGGCCTCACTAGGGTTAGTCCACCCCTTCTCCACCGAGTACCGGTTGAGGCCGACCGAACCCAGCATAGTGTCCATGATACTGTCGGGAAGGTCATCGGCGGTGATGGTCTTGCCTCGTAGCCAGTCCTTGAGGAAGTCCACGCCCAGGCCGATGAGGTTATAGTACACCAGGTACCGGCCCATGTTCCGTAGGCCATCGACCCGCTGGCCCTTAGAGGTTAGCTTGCGGAACATATCCCGCCGCACGAAGTCAAGCTGGGTTATCGTGAACGTCTTGAGGCTGTACAGGATTCGGCCGTTTGGCATTTCGAGATACTTGGCCGGCATCTGCGAGGTAGTCAGCGGCTGGACCTTTGCGATGTCGAGGAACACCAAATACTTCACGTCCTCGGTGATCTTGCCGGCCCGCATGTCACGCATAGTCTGGTCAAAAGAGTCACCCAGCACCCCACGGTACTCGCCCTCGATCCGCTTGAACTCCGAACTGGTAGGTTCGGCAGCGGCACGTCGCAGGGCGGACGTAGCGGCGTTGATACGGGCCTCCTTGCCGAATCGGTCCATGGCCTTGAACCCCGTCTTGCGGAGTACCCAGTCCGTGGACTTGGCGATCTTGCCGATGTCCTTGAACTCTTCGCCGTGGTCATGCACGCCGATATCTTCCATGATAATTCTACGCTCACGCGGAGTAATACGCAGGGCCGCCGCCAGACCCCCCCGGGCAGGACCTAGTCCGTGGGTAGCTGCGGTGAACGCGATGTCTGTCATCTGCGTAAGGGTGCTTCGGAACTGGCCGAGGGTGGTAATGTAGACCAACTGCTTGAAGTTACGCACCCACTTCTTGGTGTGCATCATGTCGGCAGTAAACCTGGTGACTAGCAGGCCCCGGAGTTCCTCCTGTGCGTCCTTGCTGAGTGATCCTTCCTCTACTATACCCCGCAGGACATCACCCACGCTGGACTCAATCTCCTCCGGGGAGCGGGCGTTCTTGCCGAGGAACTTGTTACGCTCAATGGCGTAGGTTACCCCGTCCACGTATCGCAGGGCCGACTCAACGGGGTCCATATAGAACGGGGAGTTGTCAGATTCGACCTGGTCAATGGTCCGCTTACGGGCGTTAGGGATACCCATAGCTCCGGGCTTGCGAGGGCCGAACCCTTGCAGGACCTGGTTAGCCACCTGTGCCTTCTGCTCATCGGACAGGGGCTTGCCGCCCTGTGCCGTGCGGGCCAATGCCCACGCCTCGTCAAACACACCAATGTCGGGGCCGAACACCTTACGGAACCCACGCATGTCCGTGATGTATCGCGGCCAGTAGTTCGGGCCGAGGTCTCCGATAGTGACGCCGGCGTCGCGTAGCTTCGTGAACAGGTCACGGAACACCGTGTAGAACTTCTCCAACTCAGGCTTGACCTCTGGGGACAGCAGCTTCTCTGCCGCCGCCCGGTCGCCGGTAAGCAATGCCTCCTTGAACGCACGGTAGCGTTCCGAACGCTTACCGCCCAGGTCGGCAGTGATCTTACCAGAGGGTCCGTGAAGGGCACGTTTAAGCCCCTCCCGGGCCACGCCGGTGTTGAACTCCATACGCATGAGCCGATCATAAACTGCCGGGGCGATGTCCCGGACTCGGCTTGCCAACGGAGTGATGAAATCTTCGATCACCTTGGGGGTGCGGCGGGTGTGGGCGGTGCCGTCGATGGGGGTAGCCTTAGCCGCACCCCTACGCCCCCTGAACAGGGACTGAACGTAGCTCTTCTTAGGTGCGGGTGCATCCTCAGCGACAGCGACCCCGTCCGGGAACCACATATCACGCGGCAGTAGCCCCGCCTTCTGCGGCGGGAACACTACGTCCCCGATACGATCCTCTTCCACGGCCCGCAGGTTGTCATCGCCGTTCTTACCGTAGCCAACCCATGAACTCTGGCCCCGGGTCTCAGTAGCCAGGGCACCCTTCGCCAGGTCCGAGTACATGCTGGAGTGTGACCGCCAGGCGTTCTCTTCGCCAGGGATGGTGAACCCATAACCCTCGGGGGCGTGCCCAAGAACATCATGTACCGCACGGAACACCTGGTTGTATGTGAGTCCTCCAGTACCGGGGGCCTCTTCCATCATCGGGTGGTTCGCCGGCATATCACCGGGGTTCCCATTGACCGTTAGGTGTTTGTTATCCCCCACGTCGATGGACAACTCCGCCACGTTAGGGTACAGGGCGGTCACGGAGGTGACCGGGGCTAGGTCGAAGGTGAACCCATCACCCTTTAGCTTGTTGAACTGGTCAAGGGTCTCTTCCGTGAACTGTGCGTAGCTCGCCGCAACCTCGGGGTTGCTCGGGTCATGTACGAGGGCCTCGTACGCCCTGGCGATACGCCGGCCCGACAACTTACCCAGGACCCGGGCCACATGCTTCGCCCCTGGGAACAGCCGCTGAACCACGGACTGGACCGTGCGGTTGGCTGCCCCGGCCTGCTGTGATCGAAGGTCAGCAGTGCTGGACATACGACGCTTGAACGCTGCCCTGGCGGCCTGCCGCTGTTCACTGGTCTGTGTGGTCTGACCGGCGTCGACGGGCATAGATGCGGCGGGGCCCGCAACGGTTGCGGCCTGTGCCATGCTATGTTCGGCACCCGACCGCGTGGTTGCCTCACCCAGGGCCTGTTTCTTTTCACGCTTACGGGTT
>Ga0105052_10003825_pt1 | contig 17018 bp, 18 predicted proteins | sample FRY03_FD_78094 | JGI IMG/M metagenome (GOLD analysis project Ga0105052, IMG submission 78094) | Freshwater microbial communities from Lake Fryxell liftoff mats and glacier meltwater in Antarctica - FRY-03 | ecosystem: Environmental > Aquatic > Freshwater > Ice > Glacier meltwater ... | reverse complement strand
TTTCAATTTCTCTTGCTAAGAGATAACCGAAAAGCTTGTTTTCTGGAAAGAAATCGGCCACAACGGTTGTGGAGGCATGGGCACGGTGAGCTGTCCCGAAAGCATCGTTAACATACACATCGCCCAATTGGGAAAGTTGTTCTGAGAAGGCGCAATTGCCCGCTTCTTCCTCTTTGTGAAAACGAAGGTTTTCCAAAAGTAAGACCTCGCCCATTTGCAGGGCATCTACCGCATTGGTAGCCACATCTCCAATACAATCGGAGGCAAATTTTACGTCTGTGTCAATTACTTCTGAAAGATGTTTGACGAGATGTTTGAGCGAGAATTTATTTTCTGGTCCGCTTTTCGGCCTTCCCAAGTGGCTCATGAGAATAACAGCCCCGCCATCTTTCAATATCTTTTGGATGGTTGGCAACGCAGCGCGGATGCGTGTATCGTCTGTGATATTGAAATCGGCATCGAGCGGCACATTGAAGTCAACACGGATAAGTGCTTTTTTGCCAGAGAAGGAAAAGGTGTCCATTGTTTTCATGGCCGCAAAAATAGTAGTATGACCAGATAATGCTTTGCACGCAGAAAGGAGAAATGAGAAAACGGGATGCTCGCAAAATCTGTCCAGTTTTTCATCGAGGGTACGCCTTTCGACTTTACTCAGGACACGCCCAAAAAGAAGTCGTTTGAAGATAATGCCAAGAAAAGGAGGTTTCTACCTTTGCGGTATGTATTACAACAATATTTTAGAGACAATAGGCAACACCCCTTTGGTGAAGTTGAACCGGGTTTGCAGCCACCTTCCGTGCACAGTTTTGGCCAAGGTGGAGACCTTCAATCCGGGCAATTCTATCAAGGATAGAATGGCGCTGAAGATGGTGGAAGATGCCGAGGCAGATGGCAGATTGAAACCAGGTGGGACTATTATTGAAGGAACATCTGGCAATACAGGGATGGGATTGGCTCTGGCGGCAATCGTTAAAGGCTACCGCCTGATTTGTGTGATGCCAGACAAGCAGAGCAAGGAAAAAATGGACATACTTCGTGCGGTGGGCGCGGAAGTAGTGGTTACGCCAACGAATGTGGATTCTGACGACCCGCGTTCTTACTATTCTGTTTCGGCTCGATTGAATAGGGAAATTCCGAATTCGTTCTACCCCAACCAGTATGACAATCCGAGCAATGTGGTGGCACATTACGAGCAAACTGGACCGGAAATTTGGGCGCAGACCGAAGGAAAAATTACACATTTGGTGGTGGGCGTAGGCACGGGCGGCACCATTTCTGGAACGGGAAAGTATTTGAAAGAACAGAATCCGAACATAAAGATTTGGGGTATTGACACGTACGGATCGGCCTTAAAAGCGTATCACGAAACGGGTAAAATTGACCCGAAAGAAATCTATTCGTATGTGACGGAAGGCATTGGCGAAGACATCATTCCGAAGTGTATTGATTTTGGGATTATCGACCTATTTGAGAAAGTAACGGATAAGGAAGGGATGATTATGACGCGCGACATAGCTAAGAAGGAGGGCATTTTTGTGGGCAACAGCGCGGGTTGCGCCATTGTAGGATTGAATCAGTTGAAGGACAAATTGAAGCCTGAGGATGTGGTGGTGGTGATATTTCACGATCATGGCAGCCGCTATATTGGGAAAATTTTCAACGATGATTGGATGCGAGACCGCGGTTTCTTGGACAAAGACCGCATTAGCGTATTGGAAGTGCATGGCGCCAAGCAGCGCGACCTGATGTTTGCAGAGGCAGATGCGCCTGTAAACGATGTACTAAAAATGATTACGGATAACGGAATTTCGCAGTTGCCTGTTTTCGAGAATGGAAAGTCAGTGGGATCTATTACCGAAGGGAAATTATTCCATCACCTGTTTAACAAACCGGAAGACCGCAACTGCAAAGTGCGTGATATTATGCAAGCGCCTTTCCCAGAAGTAAGCAGTAGCATGAGCATTTCCGAAATGGCAGAAACATTCGATAAGAACACACCTGCGGTGCTATATAAAGACGGAACGGGTGTTTACCGCATTCTAACGAAGCACGACATTATCAAAGCGTTGGCTGATTAACCCCTGCAGTTGGCACTTTTACTCGTGATTGAAAGGAAAATTCTACCTTCCCTCCACTAACCAATAAAACCTACCATCATGAACTTTCCTATTATTCTGGCCGCTGCCCTTATCCCAACTATTGTTGGATTTATTTATTACAACCCCAAATTCGGCTTCGGAAAAGCGTGGATGAGTGCTTCGGGAGTCACCGAGGAAATGTCCAAATCAGGCAACATGGTGGTTATGTTTGGTGTATCGCTTGTTTTGAGTCTGCTTCTTGCCGTTCAGGTGAACATGTTGGTGGTGCATCAAAGTCACATCGCTTCCCTTTTTGTTGGACACGAAAGCCCAGAAGCAACCGCATACATTGAGAACTTCATGGCGCTTTATGGCACACTGCACAGAACGTGGTCACACGGTGTCGTTCACGGAATTCTAGCAGGTGTGTTCTTCGTGCTGCCCGTACTTGGAACCAACGCCCTTTTCGAGCGAAAAGGGTTCAAATACATTGCAGTCAACTCAGGTTATTGGATTATCACCTTGGCAATTATGGGTGCTGTAATCTGCCAATTTCCGTAACTAAACTTGAAATTATTTACAATCAGAGGTTTCTTTTCGGAATCTCTTTTTTTATGCCAAAAACACAGATATACATAGACCAACTTGGCCGGAAGGTGGAGCTAGCCTCACTGCCACAGCGTATTGTTTCGCTTGTTCCGTCTCAAACAGAACTTCTGTTCGACCTTGGACTTGGAGAGCGAGTTGTCGGTATTACCAAGTTCTGCGTGCATCCGAAAGAATGGTTCCGCACGAAAACACGGGTTGGCGGTACGAAGAAGCTGGAATTCGAAACTATTGGTAAACTCAACCCCGACCTCATCATTGCCAATAAGGAAGAGAACAATCGAGAAGATATTCAACGGTTGGAGAATGACTTTCCGGTTTGGGTAAGCGATGTGAATGACCTTGATTCCGCTTCGGAGATGATCTATTGCATTGGGGAAATTACGGGGTCGAATGCGCTTGAACTACTGTGCGAGATAGATCTGCGATTTGGTTACCTGCAAGCTATTTCACCTTCGAAGCGCATACTTTATCTCATTTGGAAAGACCCCTACATGGCGGCAGGTTCTGACACGTTTATTCAAGACATGTTGCAACGATGTGGGTTTGAGAATGTGGTTGGAGAAGCGCGTTACCCTCAATGCTCAGTTGATGAAATTGTGAGGTTGAACCCTGACTTGGTATTGCTCTCATCAGAGCCATATCCTTTCAAAGAAAAGCACATTCAGGAATTGAAGGAACTCCTCCCAAGTGCCATCATCAAACTGGTAGATGGCGAACTATTTAGTTGGTATGGAAGTCGGTTGCGGTTGACTCCGCCCTACTTTGCTGATTTGATTGAGTCTATACCAAGGTAAGCAACGCACAACAAGAACATCAACACAATTCTTTTCTTCCTTTTCTGATTGTAAGGATACGCACCAGGGCAATCGTTTATTAAAATTATGAATTCGCAGCTCATATGTTTTCAAGTTCAAATAATGGCGAATAATGTATGCGTCTGTGGCGTACGAATTGGGATTGTCGCAATTAACGGACATCATCAGAATCCGTAAAAACAATAAACATTCTACAGGTTGCTAGCGGAATAAATCGTTAATCGTTTTTCGCCAATCAAATCAGTAGATTGCCCTAGGATACGCACTTCAACAAACTCCGAAGAGGCTTCAAACCAATACATTTACGCCATGATTTTAGTAACTGGTGGTACGGGATTGCTTGGTTCGCATTTGTTGATGCGGTTGTTGGACGATGGTTTGCAAGTGCGCGCCATTTATCGAGCAGAGAAAAAGCGGGATGCGGTGAAGCGGATCTTTGCGTATTACCATGCAAATGCTGACGAGCTGTGGCAGAAGATTGAGTGGGTAAAAGGCGATGTGTTGGATGTGCCGAGTTTGACGGATGCAATGGTTGGCGTTACACAGGTTTATCATTGTGCGGCTGCCGTAACGTTCATTCCTTCGGAGGAGGGTTACATGCATAAGGTGAACACGGAGGGGACGGCCAATGTGGTGAATGCGTGTTTGGAGGTGGAGGGCGCTAGGCTGTGCCACGTAAGTTCGGTTGCTGCTATTGGGCGCGATGGTTCGGAAGCGATAATTAGCGAGAATAACGAATGGAAAGATAGTAAGCACAACGCGGCTTATGCTGTAAGTAAACACAACGCGGAGATGGAAGTCTGGCGCGGAATTGTGGAGGGATTAGATGCGTTTATGATAAATCCAACATTGATTATTGGGCCAGGAGATTGGGGGCAAAGCACAGGAGTGCTTTTCAAAAACACGTGGAAAGGGTTGCCGTTTTACACACGAGGTGGAAACTGTTTTGTGGATGCGCGCGATGTGTCTGAAGTGATGGTTCGGATGATGAAATCTGATATACGCAACGACCGTTTTATTGTAGGGGCAGAAAACCGATTGTACAAGGAGGTGTTCGGTCGCTTGGCGGAGAACATGAATAAGAAACCGCCACGGTTTGAGGCGAAACGTTGGATGACGGAGATTGTTTGGCGGGTTGAAAAGCTTCGGTCTGCCGTTTCTGGGTCAAAGCCATTCATTACAAGAGAGGTGGCTCTGCACGCATTGCAATTGATCCGCTACGATAACTCCAAACTATTGGCGCAGCTACCCAGTTTTTCGTTCCGAGATATGAACCAAACATTTGCTTTTGTGTGCGAGCAATTTGTCATTGACCAGAAGGCTGTTGGTCAGAATTAACCTCACTTTCCATTAGGGAAAGCTGTTCTAATATGCGGTCGTAAATCACGTTCATTTGATCCGTTCGCGTTGAATAATAAAAAAGACTGCTGTCAAAACCAGCCTTGGTCACCTCATGCGTGAGGTAGATTGATTCGAAATAATTCTGATACAACGGCTGGGCAGAATCTGGCGGGAAAACCTTGAGGTTTGAAGCTGTTTCAACGATATGCATATCAACCATAATGCTGACCATTTTGTCTTCGTCAATAACATAAGGGGGCCTTTCCGATTGTTTTGCCTCTTGGCAAGAAAACAGAAAAAGTGAGAAGGAGAATAGCAGTACCAGCCAGCAGGCATGGGAAAATGTGAGTGTTCTCATCGATTGAATGTTAGATGTTAACCGCGGATAGACTCATAGCTACTTTGATAAGATGTTTCATAGTTGTAGGCGTTTTATGCTGATACGAATTACCAATCCGATACGAATATGACGCTTGGAGATAATGGTAATGTTGGCGAATGTCTGCGAATCTAGCACACCCATGGCAAACGCCTTTAAAATTCTAAATTTTTAAGCACCTACTTTCCATTCTGACAGGCAATTTCTATTAATGAAAGTCCGTTTTTGGTCTAAACATATAGCTCTTGACCTGAAATGAATTAGCCACAGAAACACAGAAGGCACAGAAGGTTTCACAGAAAAAACGCTTCTTCTTTCTGTGAATTCTGTGTTTCTGTGGTTAAAAACAAGTTTACTTGTCCAAATAAGAATCAGGGATTACCTCATATTGAACATATAGATAGCCAAAAGTTAAATGCGTTTGCCCTGCTAGCACACCCAACCATTTGTAATTCGTAACCTATCGTTTGTAGCTTCTAAAAAAGCTTTTCCATTTCATTTCTAGCACACCGAAAATGGCCTCCTTAAAAATGCCTCCGCTCATTTTAGACTCTCCTGCGGTTCGGTCAGTAAAGATAATCGGCACCTCTTTGATGGTGAATCCGTATTTCCAAGTGATGAATTTCATTTCTATTTGGAATGCGTAACCGAAGAATTTTATTCTTTCAAGCGGAATGGTTTCCAGCACAATTCTCCGATAACACTTGAAGCCTGCGGTTGTATCTCGAATATGCATGCCCGTGATAAACCGAACATAGGCCGATGCATAGTAGGACATCAGTACCCGTCCCATCGGCCAGTTGACCACGTTCACGCCTTTGATGTAGCGCGAGCCAATAACCATATCGGCTGGTTCATTTATAGCAGCTTCATACAGCTTTATGAGGTCTTCGGGATTGTGCGAAAAATCGCAATCCATCTCAAAAATGAACTGATAATGACGAGCCAGCGCCCATTTAAATCCGTGGATGTAGGCTGTGCCTAGACCAAGTTTCCCTGAACGCTCTTCCATATACAGGCGACTTTCGCATTCTCCCATCAGCTCCTTTACCATGGCAGCAGTGCCATCTGGCGATCCATCGTCAATGATGAGCAGGTCGAACTTCTTATCCAACGACATCACCTTTCGGATCATCTGTTGGATGTTCTCCTTCTCGTTGTAGGTTGGTATGATTACTAGGCTATCGGACACAGGGTTCAAATTCGTTGCTAAGGTAAATCGTTTCAAACAGGAAGTGTCAACTTCGTACCATAAGGGATTCGAATAGGGTCGCAACTTCTTTTGCCCTGTGCGACCACTGGTACTTTTTACCAAGAACTAGCGACCTTAATTTCAATTCCTTGACCTTTTTATAGTCATTTCTCAAACGTACAATCTCGTTTACAAATTCTGACGGAGTATTGGCAAGTATATAATCTGCTCCAGCAACTGCATCATCAAATCCACGCATTCCTTCTGATGTGCTGACAATTGCCTGACCTAGGGCAAAGAAGTCGCACACTTTGTTTCGAACCCCGCCACAAACTGCTTTTTCGGGATATGTTGCCAAACAGAGATTCGATTTTAGAATTTCGGCCTCAAAATCTTCAACAAACCCGGTATAGTGAACATTATTGCTCTTGGGTTCTGGTTTCTTCCCGCCACCGATAACCACAAAGATGATATCCGGATCTACCGCCTCAGTTAAAGATGCAACCTCAAGCAGCATTTCCAGTGCCATGTCGTTGCTCGGAAATCCATCAATTGGAAGCATCGAAGTACATATGAACTTGGCGTTTGTCGGGAAAACAGGTTCTTTTATTGGCCGTATCTGAGTGGCATTCTTTACAATGGATATTCTTTCATCCTTAACTTGATAGAGATTGGAAAGAATTTTCTTCGTTTCTGCAGAAACGGTTATGACGTGGTCTGGTTCAGAAACCGCGTTCTGCTCTCTTACAAACGTGACCTGATGTCGGTCTCCAGTTGCGCCAAAGTGACCATGTTCGAAATACACCGAAGTGTGAGAATCGTATACCCTCAGCGTCTTGGGCAATGCTCTGGAAAGACGCACCCAATTCCAATTATTAAGTTGGTGGACATAGATAACATCCGGTCGGAATAGGGTTACACGAATTAAGAACCACAATGAGTTAACCGTCTTGTCAAGAAAAGCGATAGAAGTTCTAAGCGAATCCCTTCGAAAAAAGGCTACGCGTTTATTTTCACGGCCAGATTTCTCGCACACGTGCAAAATTTCATGCCCCAGTTCGGCAAGACCGTTCCCAATGAAATAGGGACGGGTGCTTTCTCCGTATCCATTTTCCTTAATATTTGAGACAATCAGAATTCTCAAACCTTATTCATTGTAAAGGGTTTGTAGTAATGTTTGGCCAACAACTTTCAAGGTGTTTCTGTCAATAACGCTCAGGTCGTCTTCGTGCGTATGCCACTTGGTCCAGAATCTGGTTTCGGTGCTAGCGTCATAATGAATAATATCAATACAAGGAATACCGACTATTTCATTGATATACATATGGTCGTCAACGACATGCGGTGTTCTGTTGTATCGAAAGTATTCCGAATAACCAAGCTGATTTCCAATGCCCCACACTTTACGAACAATTGGTTCGGCATATTGCATTGATATACCTTCCATTGTAAATCGGGCATTTTCTGCCCCAACCATATCCAACAGTATTCCGTAATCGGCCTTATAGTCTTTGGCATTATTTGCCCAGTAGCGCGATCCTAGGCAGTAATAATGATCCGGATTATTAGTGTCTAAATCGTAGGCCGGTCGCCCCTGATCTTCAATGTCAAAAAGAATGATTTCCAACCCAATTTTTAGTGGATTGGCAGCAATGGTTCGCGCAATTTCAAGCAGCACTCCAACACCACTTGCACCATCATTCGCGCCATCAAACGGGATGGTCTTTAGGGTATCATCTTGGTCTGCATAAGGGCGCGTGTCCCAATGTGCCGCAAGCAGAACACGTTTTCCTGCAGTTGGGTTATAGGTTGCAATGATATTTCTTAAAGGAAGAATGGAGCCGCCAAAAGACGTAACGCTATCAATCTGTTCCGTAACCTCAAAACCATATCGTTCTAAAGTTGAGAAAAGATAATCTCCACAAACCTGGTGTGCTTCAGAAGCTGGAACCCGCGGGCCAAAAGCAACCTGTTTAGCTACAAAATCAAAAGCCGAATCTGCATTGAAAACAGGGGCTGGGTTCAAAACAAGTTCTGTCTCAGAATTCCGATTAGGATTGCAGGCAAAAATCAAAATTGCCAAACTACACAGAACCGAAAACTCAGTCCACTTGCCAGTCAGCGCCATCTTTTCCGTCCATTATGGTTACGCCAACAGCCTTCAGCTTATCGCGAATGGCATCGGCTGTACTGTAATCCTTGTTCTGTTTTGCAGAGCTTCTCAATTCGAGAAGAACGTCCATCACATCATTCAGAATCTCGGCAGATTGATTTCCGTTTGCCTCGCTTCCTAATCCAAGAACCTCTTCAAAATAAGCCGCAAATAGTTGTGTGACCTGTTCAAACTCAGCCTTGCTGGGAGTCAACTTTTCCTGCCCGTTCTTCAGACCATTGATGTACGATGACATTTCAAACAGCGTGGCAATTGTCAAAGCCGTGTTCATGTCGTCATTCATGGCGTCCGCCAATTCATCAGACCATTTGATGATTTTATTCGCAACTTCCTGACTGTCAGAATCCCAACTCAACGAAAGTTCCTTTGCCACCGTCAAAGCAGTTTTCAACTTTGAATAGCCTTTCTGAGCCGCAATAAGTGCTTCATTGCTAAAATCAAGCGTGCTTCTGTAATGAGCTTGAAGGATGAAAAACCGGATGGTCAACGGTTCGTATGCCTGTTTCAACAATTCATTTTTACCCGAGAAGAATTCGTGCAACATGATTGTGTTTCCCAACGACTTGGCCATTTTCTGACCGTTGAGGGTAATCATGTTATTGTGGAGCCAATAGCGAACCGGTTCCTCTCCATTTGCCCCCACTGATTGCGCAATTTCACACTCGTGATGCGGAAATAATAGGTCTAGTCCACCTCCATGAATATCAAAGGAATTGCCCAGGTATTTGCTGCTCATAACCGAGCACTCAATATGCCATCCCGGAAAACCATCGCTCCAAGGCGAAGGCCAGCGCATAATGTGCTCAGGTGACGCCTTTTTCCAAAGCGCAAAATCCAACGGACTGCGTTTCTCGCCTTGACCGTCAAGGTCGCGACTATTCGATTGCAGGTCCTCAATTCTTCTTCCCGAAAGCTTTCCGTAGTGGTGGGAAGCCGAATATTTCTCCACATCAAAATAGACTGACCCGTTTGATACGTACGCAAATCCGTTCTCAAGAAGCTTTTCAGTCATAGCAATCTGCTCGATGATATGACCAGAAGCTTGCGGCTCAATGGAAGGGCGGTTGTTGTTCAACGCATCCATATCCTTATGGTAGCGATCTTTGTAATACTGAACCACTTCCATCGGTTCCAACTGCTCCAAACGCGCCTTCTTGGCAATCTTGTCTTCACCGTGGTCGGCATCGTTCTCCAAGTGACCCACATCGGTGATGTTGCGAACGTAACGCACCTTGAAACCAAGGTGTTTCAGGTATCTGAAAACAATATCGAAGGTGATGGCCGAACGGGCGTGGCCCAAATGGGCATCGCCATAAACAGTTGGGCCGCAAACGTACATGCCCACAAACGGTGGGTTTGCAGGAACGAACTCTTCTTTTTTTCGGGAAATTGTGTTGTAAACGTGAAGTTTGCTAGTCATTCTTGTTCTCACTGAGCGGCAAAGATAGGCTTACGCCCCTACTGAACGTCTTATTCTCCCTTTCTTTTTCCGCCTTCGTACACGATGGTTTGTACTACTTTGCCGTTTTCATAAACGTAAACCTTACCGTCAATCAAGCGCTTGTCCTTAAAAGTCCCTTCTTTGGAGACGGTTCCATCGGCATTCATCATCTTATTGTAGCCATCAATCATTTCGCCACGACTCAACTGTTTTGGAGCCGGCTTTCCGGTGTATTTCTTAATGTTCTGGTCAAATTCCTTTCCCCGATCTAGGCTCTTCGTTTTCTCTGGAATAACCTTTCCGTCAGTAAAGAATCGTTTGGCTTTGATAGATCCGTCTTCATAATATTCCACAAGTTCTCCGGCCTCTTTCCCCTGTTGCCAAGCTCCAAGATACATGAGCACACCATTCTCATGAAAATACTTCTGTTCGCCATCTCGTTTGCCTGAGGAGTTGTAACTCCAATCGTATTTAATATTTCCGTTCTCAAAATAATACTTGTACTGGCCCGACCACTGATTCATTTTCCAAATTCCTTCTTCTTGAAGTTGGCCATTTCGGTAGTAAATTTTGGCATATCCGTTCGCCACATTATTGGCAAAGGTTAATTCGTGTTTCTTGTTTCCGTTGGGATAGTATTTAGTCCACACATCAGTCTTCTTGTTGTTCAGATATTCTCCTTCCTCAACAAGGTCGGTGGGTTCATATCCTTGATATTTTCCATCCGTGTTGTAAACCTTCCACCAACCTTGTTTTTGATTACTGGCGTCACGCACATTTATCGTGTCTTTTCCCTCAATCTCGAAAGATTGAGCAGAAACGGTAAGGCCTGAAAATAATATGGCGAATAATGTTAGAAGTATCTTTCCTCGCATCGCAATCTTCTACGTTTTTGGTCTTTATACTGCAAAAGCCGAAAATTGTTCCATGGGGTTGGTCGAACTATTCAGCGGATGTTAATTCCATTGAATCCTTACTTTTGGTACCCGAATGGAAAAGTGGACAATAGAAGCAACCGATCGCTCTCCGTACGTGATCCTTGACCGTCAGGAATCAATCCTGAAGATTGAGGGGCGATCGTATCCGGAAGAAGGAATGGATTTCTTTGATCCGATTTTGGTGAGGTTCAAAACCCTACAAGATTCTGACAATCCAATCAGGGTCGTTCATGTTCGTTTGGAATATTACAATTCGGCAACGAGCAAAGCACTGGCTGAATTGTTCATCACAATGATTCGGGCCAAAAATCGAGGTCACGAAACGAAGATTATCTGGGAATTTGAAGAAGATGATGATGGCATTCAGGAAGACATCGACATGTTCATTGAGGCCTTTGATCTGACCTTTGATATTCGCTACACGGAGTTCAACTAAACCTCTGTAGCCAGATGACTTAGCATATCTGCTGTCATCATTTCTAACGAATACTCGTTTTTCCAACCCCAATCTTCTCGTGCTCGCGAATCGTCTAATGACGATGGCCAACTATCTGCAATTGCTTGTCGGAAATCCGGATTGTACGTAATCTTAAAATCCCTGATATGCTTTCTAATCTCGTTCGCCAACTCAGCTGGGGTGAAATCAAACCCGGAAATATTGTAGCTGGAACGGATCTTCACCTTTTCGCTCTCCACTTCCATGAGGCCGATAGTGGCACGAATGGCATCATGCATGTACATCATTGGCAATCGGGTGTTCTCCGAAAGGAAACACTCGAAAGGTTGTCCTGAAACGGCCTTGTGAAAAATATCGACCGCGTAATCTGTGGTGCCACCTCCTGGATTGCTTTTGTAACCGATAAGACCTGGATAGCGCAAGCTGCGAACATCCACGCCATACCGATTAAAGTAGTATTCGCACCAACGCTCACCCGCCAGTTTGCTGATGCCGTAAACGGTGGTCGGCTCTGTAATGGTTGACTGTGGCGTGTTTAATTTGGGCGTGTTCGGCCCAAAAACCGCAATGGAACTTGGCCAATAAATTTTGTCTATGATTCCTTCCTTGGCCATCTCCAACACATAGAAAAGACCATACATGTTGAGATTCCAAGCTGGCATAACCTTTTGCTCGGCCGTAGCCGAAAGCAAAGCGGCCAGCAGATATACTTGACCGATATTATAGTGAACAACAATCTGATGCAGTCGTTCGCGGTTCATCACGTCCAATTGCTCGAAAGGGCCGCTTTCCAACACCTCGGTTGATGCTGTGTTCAGGTCTGAGGCCACAATATTTTCATTACCGTAGCGCGAGCGTAATTCTATTACCAATTCGGTTCCGATTTGACCCGAAGCACCTATCACCAATATGCCTGTTTTTGCTGCCATTAACTATACCTGTGGAAGTGGGCAAATGTATCACTTTTAGCCTCCGTAAACAGAACAGTTGGTGTTTCAATTAGGTTCATCAGGGTGTCTATCTTTGACCAAAATTGTTTAAACTATGAGTGCTCCAAAATTTGACTCGAACCGCGCCCCCGAACCGGTTGGGCTTTATCCACATGCGAGACAAGTGGGCGGATTGCTGTTTCTTTCCGGTGTAGGCCCCAGAGAGCGTGGAACGAAGAAAATACCCGGAGTTGAGTTGGATGATGCAGGAAATATCGTTTCCTATGACATTGAAAAGCAGTGCCGTTCGGTTTTCAATAATGTGAGGATGATCTTGGAGGATTCGGGTTCTGGCTGGGATAAGATTGTGGATGTGACGGTTTTCCTCACAAACATGAAGGATGATTTTAAAACGTACAATCGTGTTTACGCTGAATACTTTAAAGACAATTTGCCTTGTAGGACAACAGTGGAAATAAATTGTTTGCCTACCCCAATTGCGATTGAACTGAAGGTGATTGCTACCATCTGATAAGAGTTTAGAGTTTTCTATGTTAAAGTCACGGCAAATTATGGTGATTCATTTATTCAGGAAACCGCCATTTTACAGATCAGAAATCAGATTTCTATTCTGTAAAGAAACAGCTGGCTCTAACATTCTATTGAAATTGATAGCTTAGTCTTATGTTTCGAGCACTTGTTTTAGCCATCATTCTGATTCCATCAATTGGAAGGGGGCAGGATTACCAAATGGTACGGTCTGACTTTGTTCATTTCTTTTTGGATGAAAATGGTAATGACCACGGAATGAGAATGGACACCATTTTTGTTGAGGGAAGCGATTCCGTTCTTATGAATTACCTAACCTTTCGACATCCCGATCTTGAAGTAATTGACGCCTGCGTTCCTTCTTGGCTAGGCGCAAAAACTGTAGTTAGACCGAACGGTGAAAATCTCTTTTTTAACTCCGATGGAGATACGATACATATCGAAACGCTTGCTCAACTCAATGACAATTGGAATTTGTTTTCGATTGACCCAGCGAGTTATTTGGAAGCAACCGTTACGGACGTTTCTCCCACGGTCATTCTCGATGCAGCCGTTGAGGTGAAAACAATTTCGATTCAGAGCAGAGACCTTCTAGGGAATCCGTTGGTTCATCCGCTAAACGGAAAAACCATCAAAATCTCCAATTCTTTAGGAATTATTCAGGGTTTTGATTTCCATTTGTTCCCTAACGATACGACTCAGATTGAAATTGCTGGAATGGAAAACCCAAACAAAGGAGTGCACCGTTTAACGTATGACGAAGCCTACGATTTTCTAGTCGGGGATGAGTTTCATTTTAAGTATGAAAAAAGTGAGGACGCCTCCATCACGCCATCTTATTGGGAGAAAAGAATCCACAGGGTCGTTGGTGTTGAAAACCAAACGAATGAACGGAGGGTTGCTTTTGAAGTTTGGCAATGGACTCAACAGTTTAATGGGCCGCCTAGTCCATTCAATCTGGTTCAAACATCTACTTATTACAACGACACAGTTCTCATCGAATCCATTAATGATTTACTGACCGAGTCCATGCCTTCCGAAGTCACGTTTATGTTTGACACAGCCGATGGCATCGGATTCTTACACGAAATCCGCTTTCAACATTTTGAGACCTCAAATATCCCAAGCGTTACTTTTTGGGGTGAGGAGAACTCTCAGTATTATTTAGATACCGATGGATTATGGCCGCTGAATCCCAGCGTAAGCGGTTGGAATTACACCATCTCTGCCTACGGAAAAGGATTGGGGCGAACATACTGGACTCATCAAATTGGCAACGGAGTTGAATACCTTAACGAAGAGGAAGAACTCATTTACTTCAAAAAAGGAAATCAGGAATGGGGAACGCCATATTCCATTTCAGAAATTATGTCGGTGGAAAATCTGCGAAATCCTACAGAACGAGTTGCCGCTTATCCAAACCCAATAAATATTGGTGATTTGCTCAATCTAGGCGCAACTTACAACTTCGTAGACCTGCTTGATGTAAGCGGAAAGTCAATCCTCTCCGTTCGTAACGCGAACGTGATAGCAACAGAAAATCTCAGTTCAGGAATCTACTTCGTGAAAACAGAATCAGATTCTGGAGTTAGCATTCAGAAACTAATCGTCACCGATTAAGCTCTCCCCAACTTCTTACGCTCGTGCTCTTTTAGGAACGTCTTTCTGAGACGGATGGATTGTGGTGTTACTTCCACGTACTCATCTGCCTGAATGTATTCCAACGCTTCTTCGAGTGAGAATCTGATGGCTGGTGCCATTCTAATCTTCTCATCAGCACCAGAAGAACGCATGTTGCTCATCTTCTTGGTTTTGGTGAGGTTGACAATCATGTCGCCCGCACGGGTGTTCTCGCCAACCACTTGCCCTTCGTAAATCGCAGTTCCGGCCTCTACAAAGAATTTACCTCTGTCTTGCAGGTTACTCAGCGTGTAAGGAATGGCTTCGCCTGGCTCCATAGATATAAGCGACCCGTTCTGACGGCCAGAAATTACTCCTTTATATGGTTGATATTCCTTGAAACGGTGGCTCATGATGGCTTCACCTGCTGTTGCAGTCAACAATAGGTTTCTGAGGCCGATGATGCCACGCGATGGAATGAGGAATTCGAGTAACATACGGTCGCCTTTCGGGCCCATGTTTACGATTTCTCCTTTTCGGGTTGTCACCATTTCCACAGCCTTTCCATGCACTGCTTCTGGAAGGTCGATGGTCAGCTCTTCAACCGGTTCGCACTTTACACCATCAATTTCTTTGATGATAACCTGCGGCTGACCGATTTGAAGTTCGTAGCCTTCTCTTCTCATCGTTTCAATAAGAACAGAAAGGTGCAATACACCACGTCCGTAAACCTGAAAACTGTCTGCCAGACCTGTGGTTTCCATGCGGAGAGCAAGGTTTTTCTCAAGCTCCTTCACCAAACGTTCACGTACGTGACGTGAAGTCACAAACTTTCCTTCTTTTCCGAAGAAAGGCGAATCGTTGATAGTGAAAAGCATGCTCATGGTAGGCTCATCAATGCTTATTGGCTTCATAGCCTCTGGAAATTCAGCATCACAGATGGTATCTCCAATTTCGAAGCCTTCTAGTCCAACAAGGGCACAAATTTCTCCGGCCAGAACTTCTTCAACCTTCAACTTACCCATTCCTTCGAATACGTAAAGCTCCTTCAGTTTTCCTTTGGTGCTACTTCCATCACGCTTGATCATGACAATTTGTTGCCCTGTTTTCAGCGTTCCTCTGTACAATCTTCCAACGGCAATTCGGCCTGTGTAAGGCGAGTGGTCCATGGATGTGATCTGCATCTGAGCAGGTCCTTCGGCCACTTTCGGTGGCGGAATGTGCTCAATTACCTGCTCCATCAAATAGTCGATGTTTCCCGTTGGTTTACTAGGGTCTGACCCCATCCAGCCTTGCTTTGCCGAACCGAAAACGGTTGGGAAATTAAGCTGATCTTCCGTGGCTCCAAGGTTGAACATCAGATCAAAAACAGCTTCCTGAGCGATGTCTGGCGTACAATTCGGTTTGTCAACTTTATTTACAACAACAATTGGCTTCAATCCAAGGTCAATCGCTTTTTGCAACACGAAACGTGTCTGCGGCATTGGGCCTTCAAAGGCATCAACCAACAAAAGAACACCATCGGCCATGTTCAGAACACGTTCCACTTCACCGCCAAAGTCACTGTGACCAGGCGTGTCGATGATGTTGATCTTGGTGTCTTTCCACATCACCGCCACGTTTTTGGCCAGGATGGTGATGCCACGCTCGCGCTCCAGATCGTTGCTATCCATAACCAGTTCTCCCATGACCTCGTGGTCCTTGAATACTTTGGCAGCAGATAGAATTCTATCAACCAACGAAGTTTTTCCGTGGTCAACGTGGGCAATAATGGCAATATTTCTTAATGATGTCATGTCCTTGAAAATCAGCGCGCAAAAGTACGGTTAAGTTTCGCGTTAATTACATGCCGATAATCGAAAGAAAACTGGGCTGAAAAGGATTTCTATTCTGTGGTGTTGAAAAGCGTTGGTCAGTCTTCCCCCAAAAGCCTTCACCCTTATTTTAATTGCTCTTCGATGAATTGAAAATCCTTATCAAGCCGCTTGGCCGATAGTTCAATAATTGTATCTATTCCGTTCCCGTTCAGCAGAATGGCACCCGAACCTTTCAAGGATGTGAAATTGCGAAACTGGTTGCGATGATCAACAACAACATTGGTAGCCATTTCATCATTGAAGGCCGAGATATCTATCGCTGCCGGGCTTGCCGAAACCACAATGGCAATGGTGGAATCCGCCACATACTTTTCGAGAAAAAGGGCATAACTCTTATTACAGGTCGGGCAGCTAACATCCGTCAGCACCAGAATCATCCTTGTGCCTTTATCAGAAGCAGATTGATAGCCATTTTCTTCTAAGAACGAAAAGACATTTTCCAGTCCCGCATTGGAATTTTCCTTAGCTGATGGCGTTCGACATCCTACATCAATTACCAGAAGTAGCGGGAACCACCACTTCAAAAAGCTCATATTTGGCCTTATCATGCTCGTAGGTTTTATATTCTCTGCGGTTTGTTCCAATTAATAATCCTTGTTTGCACACAATGAGATTTTCGG